>Ga0209055_1000054_pt1 | contig 69565 bp, 69 predicted proteins | sample GraSoiAngelo_110_FD_185875 | JGI IMG/M metagenome (GOLD analysis project Ga0209055, IMG submission 185875) | Grasslands soil microbial communities from the Angelo Coastal Reserve, California, USA - 14_0903_12_30cm (SPAdes) (version 2) | ecosystem: Environmental > Terrestrial > Soil > Grasslands ... | reverse complement strand
GCACGCGGTGTCAACTGAATTGTGCATCAAATGCACGGATCTGACATCACTCTGCAAATCCTTTCCCATAGCATACTGTATGCCGCGATCCCGATTATGCAAGTTATGCAGCACCACTGCATCACCCACTCGGTCGGGTTAGCCGTTTCGGGTGGGGGTGACGGCGCCGGTGCATTGCCTTTTCGACGCCATGTCGCAGCTTGGAGCACTTTCTCCCCCCTTGGAGGTGGCATGCGTGCGATCGCTCAGGTTCTCGCGATGGCCTGTTTCCTCGCTCTCGGCGCCGGGCGTGCGTGGGCGCAGCACCCTCAGACTCGTGAGGGCTTCTGGATCGGATTCGGGTTCGGGTACGGGTCGCTCGGGTTCTCGTGCGACGGATGCTCGGGCACCGAGGGTGCCCCGAGCGGCTATTTGAAGCTCGGAGGCACACTGAGCCCAAACCTCTTGATCGGCGGCGAGACTGATGGGTGGACCAAGAGTATAAGCGGGACGACGCTGACGGCCGGCAACGCATCGCTGGCGCTCTACTACTATCCCCAGGCGACCGGTGGGTTTTTCCTCCGCGGGGGGGTCGGAGTTGCGGAGCTGTCCGGAGGCGGTAGCAGCGAGAGCGGATTCGGGCTCGTGACGGGCGTGGGATACGACGTCCGCGTCGCGCGCAACACGTCGATTACGCCGGTCGCCAACTTCAACTGGGGTGCCCCGGAGTCAGGGGTCAAGCAGCACGTGTTCCAGATCGCCCTGGGCATCACGTTCCACTGAGCAGGAGACGGTCGGCTGACCGCGGGCGAGGACACCTCCGTCTCGCCCGCGTGCTCGCCTCTTCCGGCATGGAACTCGCCCTCCCCCCGGCCGTCACCGGGAAGGGAGGGCTCCCATGTACACCGCGCGAATCGTCGCACTGCTCGCCGCGTTCTCCTGCGCGGCGTCCGCGGCGCGGGCGCAGTACCCGCAGCGACGCGATGGCTTTTGGATCGGTTTCGGGCTGGGCTATGGCTCGGCGAACGTCAAGTGCGACCAGTGCGTCGACAGCTCCGGCGTGGGTGGTGTCACCGGGTTCGTGAAGCTCGGCGGCACGCCCAGCCGCAACGTCCTCATCGGCGGGGCGATCAACGTCTGGGCGCATTCCGATGGGACGGGCAACACCGAGACGATGTCGAATGTCACCGCCTCGGTGTATCTCTACCCCCAAGCCAGGAGCGGCTTCTTCCTCACGGGTGGCCTCGGCTTCTCCAACTATTACGTGAATTCCAGCCCCTCGTTCGACGGGACCGGTTGGGGGTTCACGGCCGGCGCGGGCTACGACATCCGGGTCGGCCGGGACGTGTCACTCACTCCGGTCGTGAACTACGTGTACGGCGGCGTGGGCGACGTGAACGAGAGTGGCGTGGGAAGGTTCGCCACCGGGTGGAAGCAGTACGTCATCGATTTCGGTCTGGGCGTGACCTTCCACTGATTCGTGCGCGGCTCCCGTCTTCAAGCCGGCGCCTCCGGGCGCCGGCTTTTCATTATGTTGACCCACCCGCAATGCTCGCGTTGATCGTGGCGCTCGGATCGCAGGTTGCCGCCCCGTGTCCCCACGCCGGTCGCGCGGCCGGCGAAGCGGATGCCGGCTGGGGTTTCTATCGCCGGGGGGGCATTGCGGAGGCCGCGGCGCACTTTGCGGCGGCCGACTCGCTCTGCCCGGGGGACCACGGGGCGCAGGTCGGGCTCGGCTTCGTAGGGTTGCGTCAAGGGGAGTCGCGGGCCGCCGCCGATCACTTTCTCGGGGCAGTGAGGAGTAACGCGGGCGACGCCGAGGCGTGGTACGGGCTCGGCCTCGCCCGCGTGCGCTTGGGACAGCGTACTGCGGCGGCCGAAGCGTGGCGCCGCACGCTACGGCTCGCCCCCGGGTACGAGGACGCCGAGCTCCAGCTGCTGGCGCTCGGGATCGACAGTGGGCTCGCACGGCGTCCCGTGGTGCGGCCGGTCGACCCTGATGTCGCGGCACGGACGGCGGGGGACGGCTTCGAAATCCGCACGACGAGCGGGTGGCGCCCGCTCTACGTGAAAGGCATCAATCTCGGCGTCGCGCTTCCCGGCCGCTTCCCCTCGGATTTTCCCACCGACGATTCGACCTACGGCCGGTGGCTCGAGCTGATCGCGGGGGCGCGTGCCAACGCCGTCCGCGTCTACACGATTCTGCCGCCCGCGTTCTATCGATCGCTCAAGGCGTGGAATGACGCCCACCCCGATCGCGCCCTGTGGCTCCTGCACGGGGTGTGGACCGAGCTGCCCCCGGGCGACGACTACGATGCCGTGAACTGGAAGGCGGCGTTCCGTGCCGAAATGCGGCGCGTGGTCGATCTGGTGCACGGGCACGGGCTCATCGCGGCCCGGCCGGGGCACGCCTTCGGCCGCTACGACAGCGACGTGTCGGATCACGTTCTGGGGTTCATCATCGGCCGGGAATGGGAGCCGTTTTCGATCCGGGCCTACAACGCGCGCCGGCGCGATCGTACCGCGTTCGCCGGTCGGTTTCTCGCGCTCGATCGGGGCACACCAGCCGATGTCTGGATGGCCGAGCAGTGCGACTACCTGCTCACCTACGAGTGGGATACCTATCACGCCCAGCGGCCTATCGCGTATACCAACTGGCCCACTCTCGACCCGCTTTCACACCCGACGGAGCCCACGCTCGAGGAGGAGCAGCGGCTGCGTCGGCGCTACGGCTTCCCGCCCAATCCGCGGCTCAAGGAATACGACAACGACCGCGAATCGCTCGACGCGATGCTGGTGCGCGCCACGCCCGCGAACCTGGCGGGCTATTTCGCTTCGTATCACGCGTACCCATACTATCCCGACTTCATCGATCTCGATTCGGCGTACGGTACCGGATCAGCCGAGGGCCGGTCTCGCTACTTCGGCTACCTACGCGCCCTCAAGCAGCATCACGCGGGGCGACCGCTTCTGATCGCCGAATACGGTGTTCCTTCCTCACGTGGGGTGTCGCACTTGCAGACCGACGGCCTGGGCCACGGCGGGCACGACGAGCACGCGATGGCCGAGATCGACGCCCGGCTCACGCGAGAGGTCCGAGCAGCGGGGGCGGCAGGAGGAGTGCTGTTCGCCTGGCTCGACGAATGGTTCAAGCACACCTGGGTGACGATCGATCTGGAAGTGCCGGCGGAGCGGAGTCGTCTGTGGCACAACATGGAGGACGCGGAGCAGCACTACGGGCTCATGGGTGAGTACGCGGGCGCGTCGGCCGACGCGACGCCCGAGCCCGGGGGCGGCCCAGCCGTGTGGCGGGCGCTCCCGGTGCTCGCCCGCGGCGACTCGCTCGTATTGCGCGTCGGGGCCGACCCGTCCTATCTGTATGTGGCGCTCGCCGGCCGACCGAGCTTCGACTCGGCCCGCTACGTGGTGGGGATCGACACGTACCGTCGAGATCGCGGCCAGTTCCGGCTGCCAGGCGTGGCGGGGCCGACGGGCGAGGTGGGATCCGAGTTCGCGCTCGTCCTGAACGACACGAGCGACGCGCAACTCATGGTCGCGCCATGGTACAACCCGTTTCTCGGTCCGCGGAGCGGGATGGGGCCGACGGGGCTCGATCGCTTCTATAATGAGGCCGCTGGCGTCGACAAGGTTCGGAGCGACGGGGCGTTCGACTCGCTGTTCGTCACGACCAACCGCTGGCGCATTGCCCGGACCGGCCGGACCTACCCTGCGCGGGGCGTAAACCGCGGACGGCTGCGCCACGGCCGGTCGTCGGAGTCGACCCTGGCGGACTGGTACGTGGACCGCGCTGCGGGGCTCGTGGAGGTCCGGATTGCCTGGGGACTCCTGAACGTCACCGATCCGTCGTCGCGCCATGTGATGGTGCGCTACCGCCGGAACGGGACGTTTGAAACCGCCGTGACCGATGGGTTTCGGTTCGACGTGGCGGCACTGGACCGATCCCATGGTGGCGTCGTGGCGCGACTCGGCGCCGGGCAGACCTACGCCTGGCCGACCTGGGAGGTACCCACGTGGCACGAGCGCTTGAAGCCCGCGTACCAGGCGATGCGCGATGTGTGGGGGTCCTGGTGACGCGCCACGTCGCCCTGGCGGTGACTGTCGCGTTACTGGTCCGCCCCCCCCTGGCCGCGCAGCTGCCCGCGGCGGACCAGGCGTTTCAGCGAGGGGATTACGCCGCCGCCCGCGCGAGCTACGAGCGCGTCCTCGCAGCCGACTCGTCCAACGTGCGGGCCTTGTACCGACTCGCGATCCTCGACAGCTGGGACGGGAAGCTGATCCGCTCGCTGGCGCGCTTCGCCAGGCTGCGCCGAATCGATCCGCACGATCCCGACATCATGGTGACACAGGCCCAGGTGCTCGCCTGGGCGGGCCGGACGGCGGCTTCCGAGGCGTTGTATGACTCGGTGCTGGAGCGATTCCCGGATCGCGCGGACGCGCTCGCGGGGCGGGCGCGCACCATCGCGTGGGGCGGCGACCTGGACCGGGCGGAAGGTCTGTGGCGTACGGCCCTGGAACGGCATCCCGACGATCCCGAGCTTCTGGTCGGGCTGGCACAGACCCTCTACTGGAAGGGTCAACCCGATCTCGCGGCGGTCTATGCGACGCGGGCGCGCGCGGTCGCGCCCGAGGACCGCACGGCGCGTGATCTCGCGCGAGCCGTGCGCGCCGCACTCCGGCCGGAGATCGCGACGAACGTGGATGGAGCGGGCGACTCGGACCACAATGATTTCGTGGCGCAGGAGGCGACGGTCACCGCCTCGCTCGGCTCCGATCTGCGCGGCACGCTGCGCGCGGGCTGGCGACACGCCACCGATCCTCGAGGAGACGGCTCGAGCTACTGGGGGGGCGCCAACCTCATCGCGGCGCTGGGACACGGCGCCGTGCTCCGCGCGGGCTTGGGGGCGCGGCGCGTACAACCGGACGGCGTGGCCGCCCGCACGCCATTCACCGCCGAGGTCGGGCTCGGGCTACGCCCGGCGCGCTACGCCGCGGTGAGTGTGGGCTACTCGCGCACCCCGTTCGATGAGACCGCCGGCCTCATGCGCCAGGACCTCACGGTCGACGCCGTCGACCTGAGCTTCGACATGTCGCCCGGTCCCGGCTGGTCACTCTCGGGTGGTGGCGGTGGCGCCTGGTTTTCGGACCAGAACAACCGCTACTCGGCGGTCGGGGCCCTGCTCGGTCGCGTCATGAAGGGGCTTCAGATCGGCCCGTTCGCCCGCGTGATGGGGTATCGCCAGCCCAGGCCGGGCCTCTACTTCACACCGGTTCGCTTCAGTGTGATCGAAGGTCGCGCAGTGTACCAATGGCAGCGGAACGGCTGGGGACTGCGGACGGATGGCGGCGTTGGGTCACAGCAAGTACAAGCGTTTGGCACGCTCCCAGCTCCGCACCAAACCGAATGGCACGTGGGTGTCTCCCTGTCCCGCGGCTGGGGTGCGAACAACGAGGTCGCGCTCGTCGGCTCGATCACGAATAGTGCGGCGGCGGCTACCGCCGGGGTTGTGACCGGAAGTTTCCGGTACCGTACACTGGGGCTGCGGTTTCGGCAGGGGCTCTAGCCCCCCTCGTTGACCTCCAGCCGCTCGGCCGCACCCAGGCCCAGCGTGCGCAGCAACCGCACGGCCTGAGCCTGTTCCCGCGGCGGCAACGCCCTGACGGCGCGCCGCATGGCGTGCGCGTGCGGCGGGAAAATGCGTTGGATGAGGCGCCGACCGGCGGAGGTGAGCGTCAGCAGAACGACGCGACGGTCGGTCCCGCTATGCCGTCGCCGCACCAGCCCGCGCTTGACGAGCTTGTCCACGACGTACGTGGTGCTCGACGACTCGACCAGGATGCGTCGCTGCACGTCGCACACCGGCAGCTCCCCCTTGTGGTACAGCACCTCCAACACCCCGAACTCCGTCGTGCCCAGCCCGAAGCGGGCAATGCTCACCCGCGAATGGCGCTCGACGGCGTCGAACGCCCGGGCCAGGACGACCCATAGCTGCAACGGCACGTCCGCATGACTGGGCGATGGTTTCATGACACCCTGGGAACTCCCACGCAGGGAACATTGTTGCCACAGTTGTTCGATGTCAAGTATCTCGATTTCGAGACAGTTTTGTGGAGGTGTGCAATGTTCGATCTTGGAGTGTTGGCGCTGCGGCTGGTCCTCGGGGCCGTCTTCCTGGGCCACGGCGCGCAGAAGGCGTTCGGGGCGTTCGGCGGTCCGGGCTTCGCCGGGGCCACCGGCTTCGTCGGGAGCCTGGGGTTCCGCCCGGCCCGGGTCTGGGCCGCGCTGGCGGTAGGCGGTGAGCTCGTCGCAGGGTTCCTGTTCCTGCTCGGGTTGCTCACGCCGCTGGCGGGCCTGTTGGTGGTGGCCACGATGGCCGTGGCGATCGCGAAGGTCCACGGGCCGAAGGGGTTCTTCGTCCAAAACGGAGGATACGAGTACAACCTGGTGCTCAGCGTCGCCGCGCTCGCGGTGGCCGCTATGGGCCCGGGCCGGTACTCGCTGGACTACCTGCTCGGCCTCACCCGGTAAGCAGCAGCGGCCTCGTTAGATTCTCTGCGTCGCTTCCCGGCCAGGGAATCTGGATAGACTCGTTCCCAAGCTTGTCACCACGCTCGCGGGTTACACCCGCGAGCAGTTCTTGTCGGATCTGGGCGCGGGGATCATCGTCGGGATCGTGGCGCTCCCGCTCGCCATCGCCTTCGCGATTGCGAGCGGGGTAGGCCCCGAGCGCGGTCTGTTCACCGCGATCGTCGCGGGATTCGTCATCTCCGCCCTGGGCGGCTCGCGCGTACAGATCGGCGGGCCGACGGGCGCGTTCGTCGTGATCGTCTATGCGATCGTGCAGCGCCACGGGGTGGAAGGGCTCGCCATGGCGACCCTGATGGCGGGCGTCATCCTCGTGGGCTTCGGACTCGCGCGGCTGGGCGGCGCGATCAAGTTCATCCCCTACCCCGTCACCATCGGGTTCACGAGCGGGATCGCCCTGATCATTCTCTCGGGGGAGGTCAAGGACTTCCTCGGCCTCGAGGGCCCGGTGCCCGCCGAGTTCCTGCCGCGTTGGCGGACCGTCGCGGCCCATTTCGGCTCGCTCAACCCATGGGCCGTGGTGGTGTCGCTCCTCACGCTCGCCATCATCGTCTTCTGGCCCCGCCTCAACCGCCGTATCCCCAGTCCATTCGTGGCGCTCATCGTGACGACCGCGGCGGTGCAGCTGCTGCACCTGCCGGTGGACACCATCGGCAGCCGGTTCGGCGTGATCAACGCGGCGCTGCCGGCACCCTCCCTCCCCGCGGTCTCGTTCCACCAGATGCCCGGGTTGATGGGCGCGGCGTTCACGATCGCGCTGCTGGGCGCCGTGGAGTCGCTCCTCTCCGCGGTGGTGGCGGACGGCATGATCGGCGGGCGCCACCGCTCGAACATGGAGCTCGTGGCACAGGGGATTGCGAACATCGCCTCACCGCTGTTCGGCGGGATCCCAGCCACGGGCGCCATTGCCCGGACGGCGACCAACGTCAGGAACGGCGGCCGGACGCCCATCGCCGGGATCACGCATGCGGCCACGCTGCTCCTCATCACCCTGTTCTTCGGCCGCTGGGCGGGGCTGATCCCGATGGCGACGCTGGCGGGGATCCTGGTGGTCGTGGCCTACAGCATGAGCGAGTGGCGCACGTTCCTGGCCGAGTTCCGGGCCCCGAAGAGCGACGTGGCCGTGCTGCTCACCACGTTTCTCCTGACCGTGCTGTGGGACCTGACGGTCGCGATCGAGGTGGGGATGGTGCTCGCGGCGTTCCTGTTCATGCGCCGCATGGCGGAGGTAACGAACATCAGCGCACTGACGCACGAGTTCCAGGATCCGGTGGACGACTTCGAGCGTGATCCCAACGCCGTGCGGCGGCGCGTGGTGCCACCGGGAGTCGAGGTGTACGAGATCACGGGGCCGTTCTTCTTCGGTGCGGCCGAGACGTTCAAGGAGCGGCTGGGGCGCATCGCGGTGCGGCCCAAGGTACTGATCCTGCGGATGCGACACGTCCCCGCGATCGACTCGACTGGCCTGCACGCGCTGCGCGATCTCGTCCGGCGCAGCCGGCGAGACGGCTCGCTGGTGATCCTCTCCGACGTGCATTCCCAGCCGGTGGTCGCGCTGGAGCGGTCGGGTCTCTACGACGAGCTGGGCGAGGAAAACATTCACGGAAACATCGACGACGCGTTGAACCGGGCGCGGGAGCACCTGGGGCTTCCGGCCTCGCCCGCGCCGGCGTTTGCGACGCCCACCGTGGCGCGGGAAGGGAAGGAGCCGGCCTAGCGGAAGTACCGGTGCCTGGTGAGCGTTGCAGAGGGAGGACTGACGGATGGCCTCACCGATAATCGCCCAAGGCACCGGTTACGTGCTGTTCGCCTACGACGTCGCGCACGCGTTCGACCTCGCGGGGGCGGAGACGCGCTTAGCCAGTGCCACACAGCGCCAGACGGTCAAGCAGAAGCGGCGCGCCCCGGCGTTCTTCGAGTACGACCCCGCTCCGTTGCGGGTGACCGAGCCGGCGGATTCGCTGGCCGTCGGCGAGCACGTCACCGCGCCCTATGTCGAGTTCGTGCTGTACGATTTCGGTGCGGTGTCGGTGAGCTATGCCATCCCGCTTCAAGGCCCGCTCACGGGCCTGCCGGCGCTCAGCACGATGCTGTACGGCAACGAGCAGCTCCAGGCGGACTCCCGCCGCCGCGTGCAGCAGCTGATCGAGGCGCTCGGCGATGCCGCGATTCGATCCCGCCTCGCCGATTTCGTCGAAGATTACGTGGTGTTCCAGATCGAGGCGTTCACCGAGCCGCTCGAGGCGTCCATGCTGTGGACCGAGCACGCACAGACGGTGGCCCAGGTGCTGCGCGCCGAGTCGCGCCCCCTGTCGCAGCAGGAAGTGAGCGACGCCCTCGCGTCGCGCCTCTCGTTCGGGCCGAACGACGCGACGCTGATCGACACCGACGTGACCCTGTTGTTCGACCCGGAGGGGGAGGATGTGCGGGCGGTGATCGAATTCGCGAACACCCAGCTGCTCGAGATGCGGTACCTGGACGCGCAGCTCGACGAGGCGCTCGAGCGGGCCTACGACCTGCTCGGCCGCTCGCCCGGGCTACGCCGATACTTGCCCAGTCCCTACGGGGTTCCGCTCCAGCGCCTCGGGCGGCTGCAGCTCGACGCGGCGGTCCTGTTCGAGCAGGTGACGAACGCCCTGAAGCTGATCGGTGAGCAGTATCTCACCCGGGTGTACGGCCACGTGTCCCGTCGCTTCCACCTGGCGGAGTGGGACGTGAGCATCACTCGCAAGCTGCAGACGCTCGACGGCATCTACGGAAAACTGGCGGACCGGGCGGCGACACAGCGCATGGAGCTGCTCGAGTGGATCATCATCGTGCTGATTGCCGTGTCGATCGTCCTGCCGTTCTTCACCGGGCTCGTGGGGAAGTGATCTAGTAGGGCTTCTCCTGGAGACGCTGGTCGCGCGGCAGAATCATGGCCCGCACCACTGCGGTGGCGTCCACGGCGATGAGCAACCCCTCCTGCGGCAACGACTGCACACCGATCACGATGCCCGCCGGGGGATTGCGCTGCGGGAAGAAGTCGGGAGCGGCCTCCCGAATGGCGTCGAGGTTCTTGGGGGAAAAGTTCACCACATAGATCGTGAGCTTGGCGACGTCGGCCGGGGTCGCGCCGCCGATTCGTAGCACGGTGGCCAGGTTGGCGAACGCCTGGGCGGCCTGGGCGCGCAGGTCGCCGGGACCGACCAGCCGGCCGGTGCTGTCGAGCGCGACCTCACCCGAGACGTACAGGGTCGATCCGATGCGCACGGCGTGCGTGAAGCCCGGCAGCGCTGCCAGCGTCCCGGGATTGATGTAGCGCGTGGAAACGGGATCGGGCACCTGGCGGACGTTGCCCGGGGTCGGAGCGACGCACGCGGCGAACAGTGGGACGGCAAAGAGGCTGGGAAAAGCGATGCGCATGCGATGCTCCTCAAGAGGTCGGTAGACCGGACGTCACGCCACTCTGTATACGCCGTCCACCGGCCGGAGTTCAAGGGGCAACCGAATCACCGCGCTGGAGCAACGCCGCGAAGTCGCGCAGCTCCGGCAGCCCGAGATCGGACGCGACCCAGTAGCTGTAGGCCGGCGTCGTCCAGTGCAGCAAATGGTAGCCCTGCCGAGTGGTCGCGGGGCGCCCTTCCGTGGGGCCGCCCTCGGTGGGCCACAGGAAGACGTTGATCAAGTGCTGCCGCCGCCCATACACCAGAGCCGCGACCGGCCGGCCGCCCACGTATTCGAGCCTTCCCCCGATGAGCGGGAAGCCACGACCGGCGAAGTCGTATACGGGTGGCGAGAAGTCGAGCTTGCCGTTGAACCACGGCTTCACCGTGTGCTGGTCGGACGACTGCACATCGATGAGATGGCCGGGCATGAGCGAGCGCACGTGGCTCCCCAGCACCTGATCGGCGAGCGCATCGCCTGTGGCGCGGCGCAACGCCGCCTGCCAGCTCCCGACCGCGACGACTGCGAGCGATGCGGCCACGGCGAGTCCGGGCCAGTAGGAGCGGCGCCGTGCCGTCCGGTTCACGTCCGCCCGCAGGGCGGTGCGCACGCGGGCCCGGAGGGTGTCGGGCGCCGGGAAGCGGAGCACGTATTTGCGCACCGCGGCACTCACCGCGCGGCGCCGCCGCTCCAAGCGGGCGCAGTCGGGGCAAGCGCGGAGGTGCGCCTCGAGCTCCGCCGCGTCGGGCGCGGCGAGCTCGCCATCGAGGTAGGCGTCGAGCTGGGCTTCGAAGGCGGGATGCGTCACGTCAGCAGTCCTCCGTTTGCGCGCACAGCACCTCTTCGAGCCGCCGGCGGGCGCGCGACAGCCGCGACATGACCGTGCCTACGGGCACGCCCGCCACCTCGGCGATCTCCTTGTAGGACAGTTCCTCCAGCTCTCGCAGCACGATCACCTCGCGGAACTCTGGCGGCAGCTCATCAATCGCGCGATGCAGCGCGACGCGCTCGCCCTGCGCTACCACGGCTGTTTCCGGATCCTCGCCCGTCGCTGCCTCGCTGTGCTGCTCCTCGTCGAACTCGGTCGTGAGCGTGTCGCCATGATGCCGGCGCTGCCAGGTGTACGCCGTGTTGCGAACGATCGCGAGCAGCCACGCCCGCCCCTCACCGCTTCCGGTACCTCGGAAGCTCCCGAAATGCCGGAACGCGCGCAGGGACGCGTCCTGCACGACGTCCTGTGCGTCGTGATCGCTCCGCGTGAGATAGCGCGCCAAGGTGTACGCCGCGTCCAGATGCGGCAGCACGACGGCTTCGAATCGCTCGAGCTCGCTCGACTCCAACCGGTCCTCGGGGTGTGCGGTACGCCATCGAGTGAGGACTCCGCGAGCGGCGGAGTTATTCCCGCAGGAATAAGCGCCGGGCGCATGGGGTCTCCACCGTCGAGGGAAACTGTTGTCACACACGCGCAGGAGGAAGATCGCCATGAGAACCACGCTTGCTGTTCCGTCCCGCAACGTCGCCTTGGTCTTGCTGGCCTGGGTGGCACTTGCAACGACCGCCGCGCACCGAGCCCCGGGCACCCCCGCGGCGGTGACCGCCAAGCTCTCCGAGTGGAAGGTCGAGCTGTCGGAGGCCACGATCGCGGCAGGCCCCGTCTCTTTCACCGTCACCAACGCGGGGAGCATCCCACACGCTTTCGAGGTCGAAGGGCAAGGCATCGAGCGGGAGACGGAGCTCATCCAGCCCGGCTCGACGGCCACACTGACCCTCACCCTCAAGGTCGGCACGTACGAAGTGTATTGCCCCGTGGGTGAGGACTCGCACAAGAAGCTCGGCATGGAGACTCATCTCAAGGTTGTCGCGTCAGGGTATGACGCATCCGAGACGAGTGAGTCGCACGAGCAGGCGGAACGGTTGCAGGCGATCCGCGTCACGGGCGGTGGGCCCGTCATCCAGATCCTGCCTGGGCCGTTCCCCTTCCCGGACAGCGCCGCCCCGATCCTCAAGGCCTTCGGCGACGAGCGCGAGGGACTCGAGTCGCAGGTGAAGAACGGGCCGTACTCCAACAACGTGACGCCGATCTCCGGGACGTTCACGTTCAATGCCTGGGATAAGGGCGCGACGCGCGATTCCGTGGACGGCACGGCGGAATTCGTCACCCAGGACGGCGCACGCTGGAAACTGGTGATGGACCGCGTGCAGACCAAGGACGTGCCACACCATCCGCGGTTCGGCGGCGTGATCATGGGCCTGTACTACCACGGCGTGACCCAGGTGCACACGCCGCTCGTGCCCACGATCAACAGCGCCGTGGCGCTGTGGGCGTTCGCACACCTCTACAAGAACGACGCCCTGGTTACCGACAACGCGATGGTGCACGTGATGCTACTGTCACGTACGCGACGCGACGGCGACTTCGCGCTCGAGTGCTGGAATTGCTCCAAGAACAAGATCGAAGAGCTGCAACTGCAGATTCTGCCGGGACCGGGCGAGCCGAAGTTCGATGCGCCGGGCGGCTTCCTGTTCGTCAACTGGGAAAAGTCCAGCTCCCGCAAGCCGGCGAGCTGAGGAGGAGTCAAATGCGTTTACGCACAGCGGTAATCGGGATGCTCACGCTCGCGTCGCTGGCGGGATGCGGCGGTTATGGCGGCACAGGTATGTACGGCGGCGGTGGGGGTGGGTACGGCGGGGGCGGTGGTGGCGGGGGAGGCGGCCCGGTGGGCTCGGTGACCGCCGGCCCCGGCATCCAATTCGTGAGTGGCCACAACGGGAGCACGAATGCGGCTGTCGATACCATCGCGATCGGTGGCACCGTCACCTGGACCTGGACCGGATCCCTGCCGCACAGCGTCCAGTCCGTCGGCTCGCGGAGCTTTGCGAGCAGCAGCACCATGACCGGGAACGGGACGTATGCCGTCAGGTTTGATGCTCCCGGCACGTATCAGTACGACTGCGCCGTCCACGGCCAGCTGATGACCGGCACGATCGTCGTGCGGTAATGATCTCGACGATGCCTGACGCGCTGCTCGCGCGGCAACTCCGCGTGAGCGGTGCGCTCGCATCCCGACCCCTGAAGGAGGACCCACGACATGTTGGCGTCGACGACAGTATCACAGCTCCTCGCGGGATGGGCGCGCCTCTACGGCCACACGCCAGTGAGCGCCACGGTGACCTACCTCCATCTTGTTGGCATCTTGGTGGGGGGTGGCGTCGCGGTCGCCGCGGACCGAGCCTCCCTACGCCTCTCGCCCGAGACTCTGCCCGACTGGCGCACGGAGCTCGATCGCCTGGCCGCCGTTCACCGCTGGGTGGTCGGTGGCCTCGCCCTCATTTTCGCGAGCGGCGTGCTCATGGCGCTGGCCCAAGTCGCCAACTTCGGGACCTCGGTCGTCTTCTGGACCAAGATGGGGCTCGTCGCCCTGTTGATCGGCAACGGCTACGCGCGGCTACGTACCGAGATTGCCCTGCGCCAGGGCTCGCTGGCCGCATGGAGTTGGTTCCGCCGGACATCGACCGCGAGCCTCGTGCTGTGGTTTCTTGTCCTGCTCGCGGGAACGCTGCTTCACGCCACCAGCTGACCTGTCGGTCACCATCGTGGCATCAGAACATGAACCCGATCCGGACGTAGATCGCCGTGCGCTCGGGGCTCCGCGCTGCGGCGATCGACAGCGTGTTGACGCGGCGGTGCTGCCAGGCGAGCCAGAGCCCGCCCCCCGCGGCGGCGTGCCAGCGGTCTGAAGACTCGGCGGGGATCCACACCCGCCCCACGTCCGCCAGCCCGAAGATGCCGACGTCGCCGAACGGCAACCGGCCCGCGAGGAGCCGCAGCTCAACGTTCCCATACGCGCCGCGCCGTCCAGCGAACCGCTGCTCGGCGTACCCGCGGACCGTCGTCCCACCGCCCACGTAGACCAGCTCCTGGAACGGGACGGTGCCGCTCACCGCGGCGCCGCCCGCCCGAAGCGCGAGCGTGGCCGATGGCGGGTCGCCCGCCGAGAGGTAGGTCGACGCCTCCGCCGAGACACTGCCGAATGGGTGGACGGCATCCCAGACGGCGGGATACCCTTGCCCGACCATACTCAAATGGACGCCCCTGGCCGGTGCGGCGGTGTGGTCACGCGTGTCGAGCTCGAGTCCGGCGCGCACCCCGACCTGGCCGAAGTCACCAGCGCCGTAGTACGGACCCGTCGTGGCGAGCACCGTGCCCGGATCGCCTGGGGTATGGGCGTACTTGAGCAACGGCCCTACGGTGAACCGAAGGCGCGGCGTGAGCGGTATGGCCACGCGGGGAGCGACGAGCAGTTGCGTCTGCCGGACTCGGTACGCGCTGTCCGGCTGGGAGCCGACGGTTGTGTTGCCGACACCGTAGAACCGAGTGAACTCAAGACCCGACGCTCGCATCTCGACGTAGAGAATCGTCGGAAGCAGCGGCCGCCGGAACTCGCCTGCCACGTCGATGCGGTATGTGTTGGCGCCGGTCGCGTACGCGGCTTCCGCGAGGAGCTGTGTGCTGGGAGGCAGCGCGCGAAATCCGTAGCGCGTGTGCACGACTCCCACACCGAGGAGCAATCCGATGTCGGGAGAGTAGCTGGCCCCGAACAGGGGAACCGTCTGCGGCCGCCAGGCGTCGGGGCCGCCCTGCGCCGCCATCTCGCCCCCGACGAGGGTCATGGCCACCAACAGGTGTAGTCGCCGGGTCAGCGGAGCCATGAGCGGGAACATTCCGCCAGCGCGTCGCGGGAGCAAGGCTTGGCGAATACTATTCAGGTCATGAAGAAAGATCTTTTGCTTCTCGTGGCGTCCGTCGCGCTGGCGCACGACCTCTTCCTCAAGCTCGACACCTACTTCCTCGAGCCGCGCACCCGGGTACGCGTCACCGTCCTCAACGGCACGTTTGCCAAGAGCGAGGGATTCGTGGCGCCGGACCGGGTGGCGGACATCAGCGTGGTCGCCCCGGGTGGGCGGACACGGCTCCGGGCGGCGACGGCCTGGAGCCGCGGACCGGACAGCACGAGCCTGCTCAGTCTTCCACTCGGTGCCCCCGGCACGTACGTGGTCGGCGTCTCGACCAAGACGCGCGAGATCGAGCTCGGAGCCGAGGATTTCAACGCCTACCTCGAGGAGGACGGGATCGCCGACGTACTGGAAGCACGGCGGCGTGACAACGAGCTGGGCAAAGGCGCGCGGGAGCGGTATTCCAAGCACGTCAAGGCGGTCTTCCAGGTCGGGAGGGATCGGAGCGATGGCTTCAACGTGACCCTCGGGTATCCGGCGGAGATCGTGCCGCTCGACAACCCATACGGGATGGACCGTGGTGCGGCGCTCCGCGTCCGCTGTCTAATGGATGGGCGCCCGGTGGCGAACCAGACGGTGCTGTGGGGTGGGGAGCAGGGCGGTCAGACGCCGGCGCAGCGCAGCACCCGCACGGGCCCAGACGGCGTGGCAGAGGTGACGCTCGACGCACCGGGCAGGTGGTATGTGAAATTCGTGCACATGGTGCGGGCCACCGAGCGGGGACTGGACTACGAGTCGAAGTGGGCCACGCTGACGTTCGAAGTGCGATAGTACCCCCGCAGGCCTGAGTGGGACATCCCAGGTGTAGAGTGCTCGCGCCGCGCGTGCGGCGCGCGCTCGACTTTGGCTCGAGGGATCCCGATATGCGAAGGCTGTTGCTGGCACTCATCGCTTGCGCGGCGTGGCCGCTCCGAGCGCAGATGGATATGCAGCATTCGATGAAGATGAACGAGGGCCCCCTCGGGATTCCCGAGTCACGGATGGGTTCGGGCACGTCGTGGCTTCCCGATGCTTCCCCGATGCACGCCGCCCACATGGTGCTCGGCGACTGGACCCTGATGCTGCATGGGAAAGGCTTTGCTCAATACGACTGGCAGGGAGGCCCACGCGGCAGCAATCAGCTGGGCTTCGTTAATTGGGCGATGGCCGCTGCAAGCCGCCCGTTGGGCGGCGGCCGGCTCGAGCTCCGCGGCATGCTGAGCGCCGAGCCGTGGACCATCGGAGCTCGAGGCTATCCCCTGCTCCTCCAGTCGGGCGAGTCCTACCGGGGAACGCCGTTGCACGATCGCCAGCACCCACACGACCTGTTCATGGAGCTCGCCGCGCTGTACGAGCGGCCCGTGGGCCGGAATCTGGGGCTCTCCGTCTATCTCGCTCCGGTGGGCGAGCCGGCGGTGGGGCCGGTCGCCTTTCCACACCGGCCCTCCGCCGCCGACGATCCGCTCGCCCCGATCTCCCATCACTGGCAGGACGGCACGCACATCACGTTCGGGGTGGTGACGGCGGGGGTGTTCACGCGCGCGGTAAAGCTTGAGGGTTCGTGGTTCAACGGCCGCGAGCCCGACGATCATCGCACGGACTTCGACTACACCGGCAGGAAGCTCGATTCCTACAGCGTCCGGTTGACGGCCAACCCGGGGCGGCGCTGGAGTGCATCGGCCTGGTACGCCTACTTGAAAAGCCCTGAAGAGCTGCACCCGGATGAGTCGCTCCACCGCTACGGTGCGGCGGCGCTCACCACGCGGCCGTTCGGTCGACGCGGGCAATGGGCGGGCGCGCTCATCTGGGGGGCGAATGACCAGATCGGCGCCGGGCAGCCGTCGCACAGCGTCGTGCTCGAGTCCACTCTCGACCTCGACGGGACGAACGCCGTCTTTGGTCGTGCCGAGTATGTACGCAAGAGCGCCCAGGAGCTCGTGATCCCCTCGACGCCCCCGGCCGAGGAATACGACGTCGGCGCGTTGGCGCTCGGCTACCGGCGTATGGTTGGGACCGTTGCGGGGCTGGCGGTGGGTCTGGGCGCCCGCGCGTCGGTCAATCTTGTCCCGTCGAGCCTCGAACCCACGTACGGCAGCCGCGCGGTGGCCGGCTTGGCGGTCTACCTGCAGCTGCGGCCGCCGGGCACCCATTGAGACATCAACAAAACTTGATACAATCCTCATCATGCCCACAACGGCCGTTCCCGATCTCAGCCGAGCTGCCCGGCAGTTCCACGCGCTCTCGGATGAGACCCGCCTCGAGATCGTGCGCTTGTTGTCGCACGGGGAGCGCTGCGTGTGCGAGCTGCAGAACGTGCTCGATGCGGCGCAGTCACGGCTGTCCTTCCATTTGAAGACGCTCAAGGACGCGGGACTCGTAACCGATCGGCGGGAGGGCCGCTGGGTGTACTACGCGCTGAGCCGCAACGCGCTCGACGAGGTTGCCGAGTTCGCGTCCGACGTGAAGCCGGGGAAGCACGCCGGCAGCTGCGCGCGGGCCTGCTGTACCTAGGAACCTTTTTTTGTCCAACCCATCAAGATTTGTTGATAAGGAGCGGTGAGCACATGGGTGGCGACGAAATCAAGCAAACGGTGAAGCAGAAATACGGACAGGCAGCGCTCCGCGTGGCCGGTGGCGCGCGCGGGAGCTGTAGCGGGACCGGCAGCTGCGGCTGCGATCCCGTCAGCTCGAACCTGTACGATGCCGCGGAGACGGCGACGCTCCCTGAGGGGGCGGTGCTCGCGTCACTGGGCTGCGGCAATCCCACGGCCCTCGCCGAGCTCCACGAAGGGGAGGTGGTACTCGACTTGGGGTCCGGCGGTGGAATCGATGTCCTGCTGTCCGCCAAGCGCGTGGGTCGGACGGGAAAAGCCTACGGCCTCGACATGACCGACGAGATGCTGGGCCTGGCGCGGGAAAACCAGCGCAAGGCGGGCGTCACGAACGTCGAGTTCCTGAAGGGGGAGATCGAGCACATCCCGCTCCCGTATGGGTCGGTGGACGTGATCATCTCGAACTGCGTGATCAACCTCTCGGTCGATAAGCGTCAGGTGCTGCGCGAGGCCTTCCGCGTTCTCAGACCTGGCGGCCGGTTCGCCGTGTCGGACGTCGTCGTTCGCGGGGAAGTGCCGGCCGCAGTGCGGAGCAGCATGGAGCTGTGGGTGGGGTGCGTCGCCGGTGCGTTGGAGGAAGCCGAGTATCAGCGGCTGCTGGCGGAGGCCGGGTTCGAGGAGATCGGTGTGGAGCCGACGCGGATCTACGAGGTCGCGGAGGGCCGGATCATGGGGGCGTTCGTGCGGGCCCGGAAGCCGCTCGAGTGAACGTGTTTCGCCTTCTCTTCCTCTGCACCGGGAATTCCGCCCGCAGTCAGATGGCGGAGGCCTTGCTCAACTGGAAAGGCCGGGGACGATTCCGCGCGGAGAGCGCCGGCTCGCGCCCCGCCGATCGCGTGAATCCTCACGCGATCGAGACGCTGCGCGACTACGACGTCCCCTGGGCCGGGCACGCTCCCCGCGGCATCGACGGGTTAGAGCGCGAGCCCTGGGACTTCGTGATCACGGTGTGCGATCGGGCAAAGGAATCGTGTCCCATCTTCCCCGGCCAGCCGATCCTGGCGCACTGGGGCATGCCGGACCCCGGCGACGTCGCCGGTGATGAAGCCGCGCAGCGGCAGGCGTTTGAAGCTGCGTTTCTGTTGTTGAGTCGCCGGATCGATCTGCTATTGGCGCTACCGATCGAGAAACTCGAGCGGCTCGCGCTCGAAGCCCGGGTGCGGACGATCGGCCATGCGACGGGTGGAAGCACCGGATAGCGCACTGGCCGGCGGAGCCTTATTACTAGGCTCTCCAGGAGGTGGCCTGTGAGATCGAGCCCCGTTCGTCCGCTGCTCGTCGCGTTCTTGCTCGTCGCACCCGTCGTCCCGTCATTCGCACAACAGACCGGTACCGTCTCGGGGACCGTGGTGGCAACCGAGTCGGGCGCGCCGCTGGTCGGGGCGAGCGTCGTGGTCGTGGGGACGGCGCGCAGCGTCCTCACCAACGAGAAGGGACAGTACCGCCTGAGCGTCCCGGCCGGCGTGCACAGCGTGCGCGCGCGGCTCATCGGGCACGAAGCGGCGGAGGAGCGCGTCGTAGTGCCTGCGGGGCAGACCGTCACCGTCGATTTCAAGCTCACCGCGACGCCCCTCTCCCTCAACGAGATCGTCGTGGTGGGCGCGCGCACCTCGCGCACCGCCGTCGAGACGCCCGTCCCGGTGGACGTCATCACCTCCCAGGAGGTGCAGGAGACGGGCCATACCGAGGTGAATCAGATCCTCGCCACGCTCGCGCCGTCGTTCAACGCGTCGCACCAGACCATCGCCGACGGCTCCGACCACATCAATCCGGCGAGCCTGCGCGGCCTCGGCCCCGACCAGGTGCTCGTCCTGGTCAACGGCAAGCGGCGCCACTCGAGTGCGTTGGTGCACGTTAACGGCACGTTCGGCCGCGGCACGGTGGGCGTCGATCTAAATGCGATCCCCGCGGCGGCGATCGAACGGATCGAAGTGCTGCGTGACGGCGCCGCGGCCCAGTACGGCTCGGACGCGATCGCTGGCGTGATCAACATCGTGTTGAAGGATCGGGCGTCGGGTATGCAGGCATCGAGCACGGCCGGCGTCACGGGGGAGGGCGACGGCGAGGAAGTGAGGGCCGACATGAACGTCGGCTTCGGAATCGGCGAGCGGGGCTTTTTCAATGTGACCGCCGATTATCTCGACCGGCAGGCGACCAATCGGGCGGGACCCTATACGGGTCCGATTTTCGTGCGCCCCGCCCCCAGCAATGCTGCGGCATACACGGATTCATTGCGGCAAATCGATACTGACTCGCTCACGGCGTACGGGCTGACGCGGAATGATTTCGATATGCGGATCGGGCAGTCGGCTGCGACGTTCGGTACGGTGTTCTACAACACGATGTTCCCACTCGCGGCCAACGCCGAGTTCTACAGTTTCGGCGGATTCTCAAATCGCGCGGGCGACGCAGGCGCGTTCCGTCGCTTCCCCGACCAGGACCAGCAGGTCACGCCAGAGATCTTTCGCTACGGCTTTCTTCCCTTGATCAACACGGGGATCACCGATCGCTCGGTCAGCGCGGGCGTTCGTGGCAGCACGAACGGGTGGGATGTCGATCTCTCGCTGACGCATGGCAGGAACGACTTCCAGTTCCTCATCGAGAACACCGTCAACGCGTCCATGGGGGCCTCGAGTCCCACGACCTTCAACGCCGGGCGGCTGGGCTTCGCGCAGACCGTGGGGAACCTCGATCTCGTGCGGCCAGTGACGTTCCCGGCCGTGAAGGCGATGTCGCTAGTGCTGGGAGGCGAGTTCCGCTTGGAGACCTACCGGATCGAGGCGGGCGACGAGCCGTCCTGGCTGCTGGGGCCGGACTCGACGACAAGCGGGCAGCCCAAGCTTGCAGGCGCGCAGGGATTCCCCGGGTTCCAGCCGTCCAACGAGATCAACCGGCCTCGCACGAGTATCGGCGGGTACGTCGGCCTCGAGAGCCAGCTGAGCAACCGTGTGACGCTCGACTTGGGCGGCCGATACGAGAACTACAGCGACTTCGGCAGCACGGTGACGGGGAAGGTCGCGGGGCGGCTCGAGCTCGTGCCGGGCCTAGCCCTGCGCGGCGCCCTGAGCAACGGTTTCCGGGCGCCCTCGCTCCACCAGGTGTGGTTCAACAACGTGAGCACGCAGTTTGTGACGGTCGCGGGGGCACTCGAGCCGCAGCAAGTGCTCACGAGCAACAACCTGAGCCGGGTCACCGAGGCGTTCGGCATTCCTCCGTTGAAGGAGGAGACGTCCCTGAACGCGAGCCTGGGCGCGACGTGGCGCCCACGGGACAACATTTCCCTCACGGCTGATGCCTATCACATCTCGATCGATGATCGGATCGTGATCACGAGCCAGTTCATCGCGGCGAACGACACAATCGTGCAACGGATCCTGGCCCCATTCCCCGGTGTCGCACGAGCCCAGTTCTTCGCGAATGCGGTTGACACGCGGACGCGAGGCGTCGACGTCGTCGTCGCCTATGCGAGGGCACTCGGTCAGGGCACGTTGAACCTGACCGCCGCGGCGTCGTTCACGAATACGACGGTCGAACGCATCAACATTCCCGACGCCATGCGGAGCATCTTCGCCAACGGCGACACGAATGTCATCAAGAATCTCATTCTGAACCGCGAGGATCGGAATCGGCTTGAGGATGGGTTACCGCGCGAAAAGGGAACCCTGTCCGCGCGGTACGGAGTAGGGCGGTTCAGCGGGTTGGCTCGCGCCACGTACTATGGCGTCATCCACTACCGCAACCCCGGCGGGCCGGCCGGGGACGAGCGCTTCGGCGCGAAGACGCTGTTCGACCTTGACCTAGGATACGACGTTGGTCGCGGTGTGAAGGTCAACGTGGGCGGCTCGAACATCTTCAACGTGTATCCGGACAAGCAGATCAACGCGGGCAACATCAGCTTCGGCCGCTTTGTCTACAGCCGCCGCGTGACGCAGTTCGGGATGAACGGTGGGTTCTACTACGCGCGGTTGCTGCTGAGCCTGTAAGGCCGAGACAAGGTCACCCCTGATCGACCGGCCGTCGCCACAGCGACGACCCGAAGGCCAGGCTGGCCACGATGACGTTGGCCACGATGATCGGGAGGGAGTGGATCAGCACCCCGTAGGTCGCCCAGGCCAGGGCGGCGATCCCCTGCACGCGGCGCAGCGTCGTGGTTCGCTTGCAGAAGTATGAGACTGCGAAGATCGCGGTCGCCAGCCACCCGACCAAGTCAGGCATGCGCGCGCACGGGGGTCACGCGACCAGCGGTGGCGCCGCGTCCGTCTCGCGGATGGTGAGAAGATCCGTCTGCACCTTGTCCCACTCCTGGAGCACGAGCCCGCGGGCCTCGAACAGCGCGTGAATGCCGCCCGCGTCCATCCCGACGATCTCCTCGAGAATCGGCACCAGCACGCTCAGGGCATCATCGCTCAAGACCGTGCGCTTCGCAATCTGTGCGAGGTACTTGTTCTCGGACACGGCGATCGTGAGTCCGTTCAAACGGTTGACGTGCAGCATCACGTGAATGTCCGAGCTGCCGTCACCGACGTAGATCACCCGGTCGTGGCTCACCGGCAACCGCGCGCGGAGCTCCTCGAGTAGGGCCACCTTGCCGTATCCGGCGGTGACCCGCTCGATCGACTGGATCTCGCCCGACGTGGGATCGTAGCGGAACCGCGTCCCGAAGATGTGATCCGGGGGGACGATGCCTTCCAGCGCCGACTGGATCACTTCCTGGGGAGCCGCGGAAATGACGTAGAACGCGAATTCGTACCCGTCCACTTCGCGGAGCAGGCGCGGGAGCAGGCTCAGGTTCTGCTTCAGACGAACCCGCTTGCCCACTTCGATCAGGTGCTCTTTTCGCACCCGCCGGTACTCCGGGTCGTGCAGCAGCAAATAGGCCAGCTCCGCCCCTTGCTGTACCAGGTGGATGCGTGACAGCCCCGCGGTCTTCTCGCGAAAATCGGAAATGCCCAGCAGCTCGCTCAGGACGATCCCCGAGTCGTTGAAGCTGAGTGTTTGATCAAAATCGCTCGCCAGCAGATATCGCTTCATTGTCCTTCCCATGGTTCCAGAAATTCGACGCCCCCGCCGGAGCAGCTCCGGGGGGGCGTCGACGCAACAGGATGCCGCCCAGCGGGCTGTGTCAGGGAGCGGCCCACCGCCGATTGCACACCAACGCCGGGCACCGCATCGAGGTTTCGAGGTTCATGGGACGCACTCTAGACGGGTCGAGAAGGCCTGTCAAGGCTTCGCACTTTGCGCAAGCAGCTGCCGCAGCACGTACTCGAGGATTCCGCCGTGGCGGTAATACTGCAGCTCCTGCGGCGTGTCGATGCGGACCGTTACCGTGAACTGCACTCGCGAGCGGTCAGGCCGCGTCGCCCTGACCACCAGCTCCTTGCCGCGCGGGAATCCCTCGGTGAGCACGGCGCCGAGCCCCGTGATCTCGAACACTTCTTTTCCGGTCAGGCCGAGCTTCTCCGGCGTCTCGTTGGGGAGGAACTGCAGCGGCAGAATTCCCATCCCCACCAGGTTCGACCGGTGGATCCGCTCGTAGCTCTGGGCTATCACCGCGCGCACACCGAGCAGCCGCGGGCCTTTCGCCGCCCAATCGCGCGACGACCCTGAGCCGTACTCCTTTCCCGCGATCACGATGAGCGGCACGCCCTCGGCCTGGTACTTCACCGAGGCGTCGTAGATCGTCATCTGCTCGCCGTCGGGGAGGTGCAGCGTGACCGGCCCCTCCGTCCCCGGCGCGAGCAGGTTCTTGAGTCGTACGTTGGCGAACGTGCCGCGCACCATCACCTCGTGGTTGCCGCGGCGGGCGCCGTAGGAGTTGAAGTCCTCGGGCTTCACCCCGTGGCCGATCAGGTGCTGGCCGGCAGGGCTGGTCTTGCGGATGGACCCGGCGGGCGAGATGTGGTCCGTGGTGATGCTGTCGGCCAAGAGGCACAGCACCCGCGCCCCCTGGATGTCCGTGACCGGGCCCGGCGTTGGCGGCATGCCGTCGAAGTACGGCGCCCGGCGGATGTAGGTCGAATTCGGCTCCCAGGCGAACCGATCGCCCGCGGGAACCGGAAGCCCGCGCCAGCGCTCGTCCCCCGTAAAGACCTCGCCGTACTGCTTGTGGAACATCGCCGACTTGATGGACGAGCGGACCACGTCGTCCACTTCCTTGGCGGACGGCCAAATGTCGCGGAGGTAGACGGGCTTCCCGTCTTTGCCCGTCCCCAAGGCCTCCGACTGAACGTCGAGATCGATCCGCCCCGCGAGCGCGTACGCCACGACGAGCGGCGGGGACGCGAGGTAGTTCGCCCGCACTTCCTGCTGGATGCGGCCCTCGAAGTTGCGGTTCCCCGACAGCACCGCGCAGACCACCAGCTCTCCCTCTGCGACCGCGGCCGACACGGCCTCAGGGAGGGGCCCCGAGTTGCCGATGCAGGTGGTGCAGCCGTAGCCCACCAAATGGAACCGCAGCTGCTCGAGATACGGCATGAGGCCGGCCTGCTGCAGGTAGTCCGTCACCACCTTCGAGCCAGGCGCGAGGCTCGTCTTCACCCACGGCTGCGGCTTGAGGCCCTTTTCCACGGCTTTCTTTGCGACGAGGCCCGCGGCGATCATCACCGACGGATTCGAGGTATTGGTGCAGCTCGTGATCGCGGCGATCACGACGGAGCCGTGGCGCAGTTTGCAGTCCACGCCGTCGAGCTGGAGATCGACATGGGTGCGGCGGCGGGGCGGCGCTTCCGCCACCGTCGCCACGTGGCCGCCCTCGGCCTCCCAACGCCCCGAGTTCACGGCCGGCGCGATCGGCGACGTCGGCTTGACCAGGGCCGGGAGCGCGAGCTGGAAGTTCCGGGGCAGATCGCGCAGCGACACCCGGTCCTGCGGCCGCCGCGGGCCAGCGAGGCTCGGCTCGACGGTCGAGAGGTCGAGCGAGAGGGTGTCGGAATACACCGGCTCCGTCGTGGTGCCCGAGTGGAACAGGCCCTGCTCCTTCATGTACGCCTCGACCAGCTGCACCTGCTGCTTCGGCCGGCCGGTGAACTCGAGGTAGCGCAGGGTCTCCTGATCCACCGGGAAGATCCCCACGGTGGCGCCGTACTCGGGCGCCATGTTCCCGATGGTCGCGCGATCGGCGAGGGGCAGCGTGGCGATCCCGGGGCCGTAGAACTCGACGAATTTTCCCACCACACCCTTCTTGCGGAGCATCTCCGTCACGGTCAGCACGAGGTCGGTCGCGGTCGCGCCCTCGCTGAGCTTGCCGGTGAGCCGGAAGCCCACGACCTGCGGGATGAGCATGGAGACCGGCTGTCCCAGCATCGCGGCTTCCGCCTCGATCCCCCCCACGCCCCAGCCGAGCACGCCGAGCCCATTGATCATTGTGGTGTGCGAGTCGGTGCCCACGAGGGTGTCGGGATAGGCCTGCGGCGCGCGGCCCTCGGTCGTGAACACGACCCGTGCCAGGTATTCGAGGTTGACCTGATGCACGATGCCGGTATCGGGCGGCACGACGCGGAATCCCTGGAACGTTCGCTGCGCCCACCGCAGCAGCGCATACCGCTCGCGGTTGCGCTGGAACTCGAGGTCGGCATTCACCTGAAACGCGGTGGGTGTGCCGAACTCGTCCACGATCACGGAGTGATCGATCACGAGCTCGGCGGGGAGCAGCGGGTTGACCTGTTTCGGGTCGCCGCCCATACCCTGCATCGCGTCGCGCATGGCGGCGAAGTCCACGACTGCCGGAACGCCGGTGAAGTCCTGCATGAGGACGCGTGCCGGCATGAACGCGATCTCGTCGTCGGGCGTCTTGGTCGGGTCCCAGCGCGCGAGGCGCTCGATCTCCGCCGGTGTCACCGTGCGCCCGTCCTCGCGGCGCAGCAGGTTCTCGAGCAGGATGCGGAGCGAATAGGGGAGGCGCGCGACGGGGAGGCCGCGCCGCTCGAGTGAGTCCAGGCGGAAGATCTCGAAGGTGCCGCCGGCGGCTTTGAGCGGCGCCCGGGCTCCGAAGCTGTTCGACGTCGTCATTCTACGACCTTCACGCCCGCGACGAAATACTCGGTCTCTCCGAAGCAGCTCGTCGGGATGCCCATGTGCTGTTTGTAGCTCAGCGCCACACGCTTGCCCAGGCTTTGGTTGATGCGCGCGGCGACGGAATCCTCCCGCACGGTGAAATAGAACTTCTCCGACATCGTCCCCGGGATGGAGACCAACGCCAGCTCGCCCTCCCAGGTCTTACAGATCCACCCCTTCTTGGAAAACTTCTGCACGTAGCCGGCGCGCTCTCCGCTCGAATAGGTCCACGTCAGGGCGGACCAGGTATACAGCGCGAACAGCAGCGCGAGCACGATCGGCACGGCGGCGATGATCAGCTTGTGCGTCCGCGAGAGCGTGAAAGTCACGAGGGGAAGTTAACCTCGTACGTCTCCGTCTTGTACGGTACGAACCCGCGCTTCTTGTAGTTCGGGAGCGCGGCCGGATGATCGAGCGTGCAGGTGTGCAGCCACACGCGCGACGGTCCGAGGGCCCAGGCGTCGCGCACTGCGCAGGAAAGGAGATGCTTGCCGAGGCCGTGGCCGATGGCGTGCGGGAGCAGCCCGAAGTAGGCGATCTCGACCGAGCCGTCCTCGGGCACCCGCCGCAGCTCGTACCACCCCACGAGCGCGCCGCGGCGCCGCGCGACGTGCAGTGTGATCTCGGGCTGCGCCAGGTGCGCGCGGATCTCCGCGTCGGTCCAATCCCAGCGGTCGCGCCAGTGGTAGGCCTCGCCGACGGTGCGGTAACACTCGCGATACAGCTCGGGCGTCGGCCGCTCGACCCGCTCGATCACGAGGTCGGGGAAGGTGCCGAACCCGGGCCTGAATTGCTTTTCCCGCGACAGCTCGAGATATGTACGCGTGGCTTCCATACAGGTATTTTTACGCCATGACCTTCAACCGCATGGGGACCGTTCCCCTCCCGCTCGCGCTGCACCTCGCGAGCTACACGGTACTCGGACTGTTTTGCTTCTTCGCGGGGTCGCTCAACTTGATCGACCCCCTTAAGATCCCGCACGGCCTGATGTTCCTCGCCGTGTGCGGGTTCAGCTGGGGCTACGTCTTCGGCATCCTCATGGCGCGGAAGGAAGTCGTGATCCTGGGCTTCCTCGCGAGCGTCGCCTGGCTCATCGCCGCCGCCGTTGGGGCCGCCCGATTCGGGTTCGACTGGCGACTCACCGCGCTGCTGGTGGCGCTCGGGGCCTCCGGCCTGATCGTGCTCGGCCTCTACCGCACGCGCATCCTGGAGCACTGAAGGGTCGGCTCAGCCGATGTGCCTCGTCTCCACGTTCTCGGGCGCCGCCGGCAGCTCCACCACGAACCGCGCTCCGCCGAGCTCCGAGTCTTCGATCCAGATCTTGCCGCCGACTTCGGTCACGACGCGCTGACAGATCGCGAGGCCCAGGCCGGTGCCCTCGTCAGGGCCTTTGGTGGTGAAAAACGGATCGAAGATGCGGCCGCGGATCTCCCGCGGGACGCCCGGCCCCGAGTCGTCCACCGTCAACCGGACCCATCCCTCGCGCGCCTGGGTCCGCAGCTGCACGATCGCGGGCTTCCGGCCCCGCACCACGTACTCCGCGTTGGTCACGAGATTGATCACCACCTGCTGCAGCTCCTGACCCAGGCCCAACACGGCGGGTGCGGACTGGTCGAGGGTGGTGCGAAACTCGACGCTTTCCGTGCGCAGCACGCGCTGGCGGATCTCGGCCACGTCGTGCACCAGGTCGTTCATCTGAACGCGCGTCGGGGTGGTGTCGGCGCGCCGGGCGAGGCGCAGCAGGCTGCGGACGATGCGCGCGGCACGGTCTACCTCGCGGGTGATGGTCGCCGCCGTGGTGCTCGTATCGGGATCCTTGCTGGCGCGCCCGAGCAGCTCCGCCTCCATCCGGATCGCCGCGAGCGGGTTGTTCACCTCGTGCGCCACGCCGCTGGCGATCTCGCCCACGGTGGCGAGCTTCTCTCGGGCGATCAGCTCGCGCTGGGCGCGCAGCTCGTCGGTCCGGTCGTACAGTGCCACCAACAGGCTGTCCGGCCCGACCCCCGACACGCCGGTGATAGTGCAATCGCAGATGCGGCGGTCCCCCGAGGGCTGGGTCACGAGGACCCGGCCGTGCCACGGCGAGCCGTCTCGCGGCCGCGCCAGCACGAGGTGCAGCGAGATCTCGCTGGGGGAGAGGCCGAGCGCCTCGAGGTGCACCCCGAGCGCCTGCGCTTCGGACGGGATGCCGAACAGGCGGCACGCCGCCTGGTTGAGCTGCTGCACGCGGCCGCTCCGGTCCACCAGGGCCATCGGGAGCGGGCTGCCGTCCACCATGGCGTGTGCCCGCTCCGCCGCGGCGCGCGCGCCGCTCACCGCCTCCGACAGCTCGAGCCCGCCCGCGATATAGGCCGCCACCGCGGTGAGGTACTGCAGCTCCATGAGCGTGAACGGGAGCGACTCCTCCGCTTCCGTGCGCAGGTAGCGCACCACACCCACCGCGCCCGCGACGCCGCTCGAGGTCCGCAGCGGCGCAATCATGGCGGCCCGCGCCAAACCGGAAGGCGACAACCCGCGCTGGGCGTCCGCTTCGTTCAGGATGTTGTCGGTGAGAAACGGCTCTCCGGTGCGGATCACGCGCCCCGTGGCGCTCGCATCGACCGCGATCTCCGCGCCGTCGAGCTCCACGCACTGCCCCACGGTCGACGCCACGCGCAGCGTGTCGGGAGTGACGCCCCGCAGCGCCACGTATGCGCCCTGGGCATCGACCAGGCTCGTGACACTCTGCAGGGTGTAGCGGAGCAGCAGCTCGCGCTCCGGCGCCGCCAAGAGCCAGCGGGACAGCTCCACCAGGAACGTGCCAAGACGGCGCTCGCGCTCGAGCCCGCTGCGACGCGCCACCATCACGGCCAGGTGCGTCGCGATCTCGATGGTCGAGCGCAGCACCTCGCCGGGAAAGCCGGCCCGCAGTCCCTCGAAGCGCGCGCTCACATGGCGGCCCTCGGCGTCGTGGTAGTCCGTCAGGAACGTCTCGCCGTCGGTGCCGGCTGCACCCGCGTCGAGGGTCCCGGATTCGCTCAATCCCTTGTAGATGAGCTCGACCCGCGCGCCCCCTGCGTACTCGCTGAGGATCTCGGTAACGGTCTGCCAGAAGGCGCGGGTTTGTTTGGCTTTGCCGGCTTCGGTGAGGAGGCGACGGATCGGGTCTAACATGAGAAACGTGGAGGAACGACGTGGAGGGACGACGTGGAGGAAAAACGTGGAGGGGCCGCGTAAAACGGGTACGACGAAGACTCTTGCGACCCTGCATAATCGGCCATGGTTCTACGTGCCAGTGCGGGTTCGCTGCTAGTGCACGACATCGCCTCGTCGATAGCCACGGACGTCATTGGGCAAGTGCGCACCTTCGGTTCATCGGAACGCTTCACACTCGGCGACCAGCTCATCCGAGCTGCGGTGTCCGTGCCCGCTAATATTGCCGAAGGATGTGGCCGTGGCACAATCACGGACTTTCGTCGCTTCCTGCTCTATGCGCGCGGCTCTGCACAGGAAGTGTTATCGCTCTTGCAGGTTGCGCGGCGATCCGGGCTGGGCCGCCGCGAAACGATCGCCGCCCTCGAAAACCGAAGCGCGCTCGTTCTCAAGATGATCGTCAGATTGTACGACCATCCGCCGCCCGATCGCTGAGGCGATACGCCGTCCCTCCACGCCTATCCTCCACGTCTCCCCTCCACGAATTTCTTCTCACGCCTTATGGGTTAGTCGGTCTGATGTCGACTTCGCTGATCATCGCCCGGTCAGCAACCGTGAGGGTCGCGACTACCGCATGCGCCACATCTTCAGCCCCGAGGGCGCGGTTGGGGGCGGGGCGCACGCGCTCCCGCTTGTCCATGAACGGCGTCGACACGGAGCCCGGGCAGATGGCCACGACGCGGAGGCCGCGCTTGCGCACCTCGAGCATCAGGCTCTTGGAGAAGCCCAGCACCGCGTGCTTCGATGCACAGTACGCCGTGCCCCCCTCGACGCCGTTCTTCCCCGCGAGCGAGGCGATGTTCACGATGGTGCCGGTGCCCGCGTCCAGCATGGACTTGAGGAACGCCCGCGTGACGAGGTAGAGAGAGCGGACGTTCACCCCCATCGTCGCGTCCCAGTCCTCGAGCGAGAGCTCCACGAGGGGCCGGAACCGCCCGATCCCGGCGTTGTTCACGAGCACCTGCGGCACGCCCCGTTCCCGGGTCACGAACGCGGCGAACGCCTCCACGCGGGCGGGATCGGACACGTCGCACGGCATGCCGATGCAGTCGATGCCCTCCGCCTTCAGGTCGCGTACTGTGGCGTGTACATTGGCTTCGGTGCGCGCGCAGATAGCGACTCGCGACCCCGCCCGCCCCAGTGCCTGTGCCGTGGCGCGCCCGATTCCCTCGGTTGCGCCGGTCACGACGGCGAGCGAGGCGGCAAGATCCATAGGGGCACAAATATACGGCACCCCTGCCTGGTCGGGGCGGGAACCCCGCGGCGTTCTCATTAGGTGTGAGGAGATCTAGACCATGAATGCAGCACCCGTGCTCGTTTCCGACGAGACGGTCGTCCCACCCCAGACCGCACCCCGCTCTCCAACACCGCGCGAGGACGAGCTGCTCGACGCGTACTCCCGGGCGGTGACCGGAGCGGCCGAGCGGGTGGGTCCCGCCGTTGTGAGCGTCGAAGTGCGACACAAGGTTGAGCGGCGAGGCCGCCCAGCGCGGGAAGTGCCGGGCAAGGGCTCGGGGTTCGTGTTCACACCCGACGGGTTCGTCCTGACGAACAGCCACGTGGTGCATGACGCCACGCGGGTCGAGGTGGCGTTCGCGGATGGTCGGCCCGTCGCGGCGGAGCTCGTGGGGGACGACCCCGATACCGACCTGGCGGTCATCCGGGTCCCGCCGGTCTCGCTCACCGTCGCCGAGTTCGGTGACTCGGCGGCGCTGCGGGTCGGGCAGCTGGTCATCGCGATCGGCAACCCGCTCGGCTTCCAGAGTACCGTCACCGCGGGCGTCGTGAGCGCGCTGGGCCGCTCGTTCCGCTCCGTCGGCGGGCGGCTGATCGACGACGTGATCCAGACCGACGCCGCGCTGAATCCGGGTAACTCCGGGGGGCCGCTGGTGGACGCGCGCGGCCGCGTGGTGGGCGTCAACACCGCGGTGATCCTTCCCGCCCAGGGGATCTGCTTCGCCGTGGGCATCAATACGGCGAAGGTCGTGACCGGCCAGCTCATCCGCCACGGCAAGATCCGCCGCGGCCGGATCGGAGTCGCGGGGCAGAACGTGCCCTTGCTGCGGCTGGCGCAGCGGGCGCTCGGCACGGACACGAAGAGCGGTGTGCTCGTGACGGGGGTGGAGCCGGACAGCCCGGCGGCACGCGCGGGGGTCAAGGCGGGGGATATCATCATCGGCTTCGACGGACAAACGGTATCGGGGATCGACGACCTGCACCGCTTGCTCGTCACCGAGCGGATCGGTGCGCGCACGACGATCGCCGTGCTGCGCAACGCCGACCGTCTCGAGCTGCCGATTGTGCCGGAGGAATCTGAGACTCGGAACCGCTGAGAAAGGAACACCACATGCCCGACACAAATCCCGCTGCCGCAGCTCCGCTTCCGGCCGGGACGCCGGCGCCCGACTTCACGCTGCACAGTGCGCCGGATCAGACTGTCTCGCTGCGTGACTACCGCGGCCAGCCAGTGATCCTGGCGTTTTATCCCGCGGACTGGAGCCCAGTGTGCGGCGATCAAATGGCGCTGTACAACGAGGTCCTCTCCGATTTCGACGGCTACGGCGCCAGGCTGCTCGGCGTCTCGGTGGATGGCGCCTGGTGCCACCGAGCGTTCGCCGACCAGCGCAAGCTCCGCTTCCCCCTGCTCGCGGACTTCGAGCCCAAGGGAGCGGTGGCGCGGCGCTACGGCGTGTACCGCGAGGGCGACGGGTTCAGCGAGCGAGCGTTGTTCGTCATCGACGGTGACGGAGTCATTCGGTGGAGCTACGTCTCGCCCATCGCCGTCAACCCCGGCGCGGACGGCATCCTGCGTGCCCTCGACGCGCTCGCCGGCGAGCGGACCCCAGCGTGACCAGGCGCGACGCGGCCGCGGCACTGACCCTGCCGGTGGGCGAGCGGGACCACATCCAGGGCCCAGCCGATGCGGCCGTTACACTGGTCGAGTACGGCGATTACGAGTGCCCGCACTGCGGGCGCGCGTACCCCATCGTCAAGGCGATCCAGCAACAGATGGGACCGAGACTGCGGTTCGTGTACCGCAACTTCCCGCTGCGCGAGAGTCACCCCCACGCTGAGCAGGCGGCGGAGGCGGCCGAAGCGGCGGGAGCGCAGGACAAGTTCTGGGAGATGCATGACCGCTTGTTCGAACGGCAGTTCGCGCTGGACGGCGAGTATCTGATCGAATACGCGGGCGACCTAGGTCTCGATGTCGCGCGATTTCGGAAAGAGCTCACCAGCGGAGCGTATGCGCCTCGCGTGCGGGAAGACTTCCGGAGCGGCGTCACGAGCGGTGTCAACGGCACGCCGACCTTTTTCATCAACGGCGTGCGGCACGACGACTCCTGGGAGCTGGAGCCGTTGCTCGCGGCGCTGGAAGAAGCGATCCCCGCCTGATGCGCGGCTGAAGCCGCGGCTCGGCGCGTACCGCTCAAGCGGCAGAGCGGCGTCAGTTTATTGACACGTGCCGAGTCGCGGGTTCACCCGCGGATGGCGCCAGGGAATCGCTCTGAGTCCGCAACGAATCCCGGGAAGATCGCGGACAGGTCGCGGGCGCCCAGGTGGCGCGCCAGGAGCTCCGCGAACAGATCGCGGAAGTCGGTGGTCACGGCCACGTCCCGGCCCTCGAAGCGCTGCGCGGGATCGAGCCCGGGCCACTTCCCCAGGACCCTGCCTCCGTTCACCGGGCCGCCCAGCACCAGCATAGCCGTCGCGTGCCCGTGATCGGTGCCCGAGCTGCCGTTTTCCCGTACGGTGCGACCGAACTCTGACATCGTGAGCACGACGACGTCGCGCATCCGCTCGCCCACGTCGCGCGTGAAGGCCGCGAGAGCCTCCCCCAGCTCGCTCAACCGCCCCGCCAGCTGCCCCTCCGTCGCTCCCTGATTTACGTGCGTGTCCCACCCGGTCACGTCCGCGAACGCCACCTGGAGCCCGATATCGGCCTTGATGAGCTGGGCGATCTCGAGCAGCGCTTTTCCCAGCCTGCCGCGCGGGTAATCGGCACCGTTGGCGGGCCGGTACTGGCCGGGGTCCAGGCGCTTGAGCATCTGCACCGCGTCGAACGCTTCCCGAGAGGAGGTCGAGAGCAACCCTGTCGCGGAGCCGGCGTACAGCTCCTCGAAGGCGCGGGTGAGCCGGTCGCGTGCGGCGGGCTGAGGCGCGCGCAGACCGAATGCCTGCAGGTCGTCGATCGCGAGGCTCGGGGCGGTGCCCGCCAGGATGCGGGGCAGCTGGGGACCGAAGGCGACTGCGCGAAACGGCGTGTCCTGGTGCTCGCGGTCGTGCTGGCAGTAGCGGTTGAGCCAGCCGTCCGGCGTCGCCTTCATGCCCGGAGTGCCCGACTCCATGTAGTCTTGCGCGTCGAAATGGCTCCGGGTCGCGTCCGGGGAGCCGATCGCGTGGATCGCGGCGAGGGTTTTGGCTTCCCACAATGGCTTGAGCGCCGCGAGACCGGGGTGCAGGCCGAAATACCCGTCCAAGTCCAGGACGTCCTTCTCGGGCACGGCGATGCGAGGCCGTTCTTGATAATAAATCGGGTCACCATGAGGGACGATCATGTTGAGCCCGTCCACGGCGCCGCGCTGGAAGAGACACACTAAGACAGGGCGGCAACAGGCGGCATGGGGCGGCAAAGGCTCGTACGAGCTGAAGGCCGCCCGCGCCACGAAGAGTGGGTCCAGACCGAAACTGACCAAGGCCAAACCGCCGGACTTCACGAAAACTCTTCGCGAGATCGACATGTTTCCGTCCTCCTGCCGTTGCCGCCCTCTGCCGCCCTTGCTGCCCTATTGTCTCTGAAACTCCGGTCCGCCTATTGCGAGGCCGACGGCCAGGGCACGCGCTTGCGCGGGATCGCCGATGCCTGCCAACTCACGTCTGAGCACTTGCTTCGTGTTCTCGGACATCGTCCCACTCAAGATCTTCTCGTTGACCGCGCCGATCAATTGGTCGGGGTCCCCTGCCGAAACGATGGAGTCGAGCACGACGGTCACGCCCGGCAGCTTCCCTGACGCCAACGCCACGGCGGCATTCATCCGATCGAGCAACGCACCGCTGTTCACCCATGCCGCTTCCCGTTCAGGATACCCGTCGGGAGCGACGTGGAGATAAAGCGGCTCGCCGAGGCGCGCCACCACCTGCGCCAGACGGGGAGACGTGTCGGGCTCGGCGGCGACCGCCCGCGCCGCACTGACCACGAACTCGAGCGGAGTCTTTACCTTGGCGCGCACGTTCGCCGCCGCCCAGAAGTCGGGGCCGTGAAATATGGCCCGCAGCACCTCACCCATGTCACCGCTCGAGTGTTTCCACGCCGCCACGGCGTCGTCCACGCAGCCGTCAGGCGGATCGTCGTTCACGAATCGCTGGCACAGCTTCCGGCTCACGTGGTGCATCGTGGCGGGATGGTTGGCCAGGAGCTTGAGGAGCCGGATCCCCTCGTCCATGTCATGCCCGCCCTCAAACCGTACCCCGAGCACCAGCTTTTCCCCGCGGTCATGCGCCCAGTCGTGAAATTCGAAGTCTCCGCCCTGTTGGGGACGCTCGATGCTCCAGCCGGTGAAAATGCGCGCGACGTCGATCACGTCCTGCTGCGTGTAGCCGCCGTCGACGCCCAGGGTATGCAGCTCCAGGAGCTCCCGTGCATAGTTCTCATTGATCCCTTTTGGCACGGGCCTCACCCCCTGACCCCCTCTCCGCCGCGCGGAGAGGGGGAACGGGGGTGAGGTACCGGGCGCCACGCTCTCCCAATTGTCGAGGTAGAAGAGCATCGCGGGGCTCCTGGCCGTGGCGATCAGGAGATCCTGGAACTTGCCCATCGCGCGGGGGCGAATCGTGTGTTCGATGTAGTCGGGCGTGAGGAAGCGATCGGCCCCCTTGGCGAAGTAGACGTTGAAGTGATTGGTCCAAAAGTCCACCATGACCTCGTACAGCTGCCGCTCGGAGAGCGCGGCGCGGACGACTGCCAGGTCGGCGAATTCGTTCGCGAGGCGGTTGCTCTTCGGGATCATCGGATCGGCTTGCTTCGGTAGGGGCGCAGCATGCTGCGCCCCTGCACTGTCGGAGCCATCCGCGGTCTGCCCCGCCGCCAGCTTGCGCTCCCGCCGCTCCCGCTGCGCTGCGGTGTACATGGCGGCGAGGTCGCCGCGGTCGTACCTGAGGATGTCGAACCGACGCTCTCGCTCGGCCAAACGGTCGTCGTCGATCCCATCGGGCGAGAGCTGGCGGTCAATCCAGCGCATCACCCCCTCCGCAGCCACGCGTGGTACGTCGCCGGGTCGGGGCCCGTACGCCAGGCGGTTCAGGGCGTGGAGCGCCGAGTCCTGCGGGGTGAGGGCGGCTCCCGGCATGGCGGATTGTGGGGGCGCAGCATGCTGCGCCCCTACCAAGGGCAGGCAGGCGCCCACGACCACGAGACTGCGCCACACGACCCGGTTTTTCATGCGGTTATATTGACGCACCGTCCCTTGGAGAAGTTAAGGTCGTGACGGCCCCGACACCCCGCTTCATCCCGCACGGCATCGTCCCGCGGGCCAGGAGCCCGATCTCCGGGCCCGACGGCAAACCGCCGACCTGGTCCGAACGGCTGCAGGCCCTCAAGTACGTGCCGCCCCTCCTCAAGCTCGTCTACCAGACGCACCGCGGGTACACCGTGACGATCCTGGCGCTCCGGGTCGTCCGGTCGTTCATCCCGCTGGCCGTCCTGTGGATCGGCAAGCTGATCATCGACGGCGTGATCGCCGCCATGCAGGTGCGCGCGGCCGGAGGCGTCGTGGACTGGTGGTCGCTCGGGGGTCTCGTGGGGCTCGAGCTCGGCATCGCCATCGGCGGCGAGGGGTTGGCCCGCCTCTCGTCGCTGTTCGAGAGCCTGCTCGGCGACTTGTTTTCGAACCGCATCAGCGTACGTCTCATGGAGCATGCGGCGACGCTCGACCTGGCGCAGTACGAGGACTCGGAGACCTACGATCACCTGGAGCGCGCGCGTCGCCAGACCGTGGGCCGGATCGGGCTCGTCGCGCTGCTCCTGTCTACGGCGCAGGACCTCGTCACCCTGATCTCGCTCGCGGCCGTGCTGCTCGTGCAGCTCCCGTGGCTCCTCCTGCTCCTGGTGGTCGCCGTCGTGCCGTCGTTCCTGGGCGAAACCCACTACGCGGCGCTGGGCTATTCGCTGCTGTTCCAATGGACCCCGGAGCGGCGGCTGCTCGACTACCTCCGCTACGCGGGTGCGTCGGACGAGATGGCGAAGGAGGTGAAGCTCTTCAACCTGTCGGACTTCCTCGTGGGTCGGTATGCCAAGCTGTCCGACGAGTTCTACGACGCCAACAAGAAGCTCGCGATCAAGCGCAACGTGGTGTCCACGGTGTTCGTGACCATCGGCACCCTCGGCTATTACGGCGCGTACGCGGTGACGATCTACCTGACGGTCCTGGGCCGGTTTTCGATCGGCGCGCTGACCTTCCTTGCCGGCTCGTTTCGCGCCAGCCGCGACCTGATCCAGCGCATCCTGCTCTCGCTGTCGCAGGTGTTCGAGCAGAGCCTGTATCTCTCGGACCTGTTCACCTTCTTCGACGTGCAGCCGCGCGTCACGTCCAAGCCGGGGGCGCGGCCTGTGCCGGTGCCGATCCGGCGGGGATTCGAGTTCCAGGATGTCGGGTTCCGCTACCCGGGCTCGGACCGCTGGGCGGTGCGGCACCTGACGTTCACGTTCGAGCCGGAGGAGCGGATCGCGCTGGTCGGGGAGAACGGGGCGGGGAAGACGACGCTCGTGAAGCTGCTCGCGCGGCTGTACGATCCGGACGAGGGTCGCATCCTGCTCGACGGCGTGGACCTGCGGGAGTACGACCTGAACAGCCTGCGCAAGAACATCGGCGTGATCTTCCAGGACTTCGTGCGCTACGATTTCGTGTTGAAGGAGAACATCGGCGTGAGCCAGGTCGAAGCGCTGGAGGACGACGGGCGCGTGCGCGAGGCGGCGCGCCGCAGCCTGGCCGATGCAGTGGCTTCCCGTCTCGCGAAGGGCTACGACCAGATGCTCGGTCGGCGGTTCGACGGGGGAGTCGAGCTGTCGGGAGGCGAGTGGCAGAAGGTCGCGCTGGGGCGGGCCTACATGCGCGACGCCCAGGTCCTGATTCTCGACGAGCCCACCGCGTCGCTCGACGCGCGCGCCGAGTACGAGGTATTCCTGAGATTCGCGGAGCTCACCAAGGGGCGGATGGCGGTGCTCATCTCGCATCGCTTTTCGACGGTGCGGATGGCGGACCGCATCCTGGTGCTCCAGGGCGGCGAGCTGGTGGACCAGGGGACGCACGAGGAGCTGGTGGCGCGGGGCGGGCTCTACGCCGAGCTGTTTAGCCTGCAAGCGGCGGGGTATCGATGATCCCCGCTGCTCGAGTGATGGAGCCTCAGGTGGCCGTCACCACTCCGCCTCTCGCCCGTGGGCGGGCGACAAGTCCTCGATCAAGCCGAGTTCTGGCTCGGCCTCGTGTACGTGAGCTTCCCGTTCGGTCTGCTCATCTGCCAGCCGTTTGCGTTCAAGGGACGTCTACCTGCTCGTCTTCGTGCTCGCGAGTTGGCTGAACCACGTGTCACAGGTGCCCTGGTTTACGTTCCTTTTCGGTGCCATGTTTGCGATGCACTCCCATCTGTTCGGCGAACTTATGGACTTGGAACCCGATCGACGCGCCGGCCGCCGGACACTCGCCGGTGTCCTAGGAGCACGACCGGCCAAGTGGCTGTTGGACGAGCGCCCGCGATCCGTGGCTCGCCGCCTTCCTCGCGGCAAGCGCTGCCTGGTTCGCGGTGGACGTCTTGCTCCTGTGGGGTGATCGCCCTTACTCACCAGGGGAGATGCGGCTCCTGTTTCTCGCGTGGAACGCCGTGGCACTCGCGTCCATGCCCTGGATGTGGCACGCGGCTTCGCTGGCGGCAAGGTAGTCACCCATTGATGAGGAGGGGCACATGTCGACAATGCGTCAGGGTTTATTCGCGCTCGTGTTCGCCACTCTCGCGCTTGGCGTGCCATTGCACGGGCAACGCAAGACGAACGTTCTGACGGCAGAAGAGATCGAGCGGGCGAACTTGGCCACGTCCAACGCGTACGACGTCGTCGAACAGCTGCGGCCGCGCTGGTTCGCGACGCGCGGGATCGCCAAGATCCCGGGGAGTGCGAGCGCACCGCTGCAGGGAGCCTCGGTTCGGGTCTGGGTGAATGAGCACAACGCCGGTGGCCCCGACTACCTGAGGACGATTCCGGCAGACCGGATTCTGCAGATGCGTTGGTACGGCCAGAACGAGGCGGCGAGCCACTTCGGGCCTACTGACGATGCGGCGATCGAAGTCGTGCTGAAGCGATAGCGGCATCAAGGGGAGGGCATGTGCGGGCAGTGACGGTAGCGCTGATCTCACTGCAGGTTGCGGCACTAGCGGGAAGCGCGCCGCTGCAGGCGCAGCACCGGTCGAGTCGCGTCCTCACTTTCGAGGAGATCGACCGGACGAGAGCGAACAGCGCGGCACGCACGGCGTACGATGTCGTGCGGATGCTGCGGCCGCGCTGGCTCGAGAGGCGCGAGCCGCTCACCCCAACTTCAGCCGCGCTCGAGAGCCCTTCCGTTGTCGTTTACGTGAACGACGTTAGCGTGGGTGGCGCCGATTTCCTGAGCACGATTCCGGTGGAGGCCGTCCTGGAGCTCCGCTGGCTAAGCTCGACCGAGGCTGCGGGCCGCTACGGGAGGTCCGACGGGGTAACCGTCATCGTGGTGACGCTGATACGCTAGCGGTCGTCGGGACCGAGCCTGTAGCACCACGCCTCTCCCTCGAGCACCGTTTCTCCCGTTTGCCGCGTCACTCTGATCTTCAGCTGGCACACCGGTTTCGATTCATGCACGCTCACGATCTCCGCCTCGGCGGTGATCGTGTCCCCGATGTAGACCGGCGCCGTGAACTTCCAGCTCTGGCTCAGGAACACGGTGCCCGGGCCCGGGAGGTCCATCGCCACGAGAGCGTGCAGCAGTCCGGTGGTGAGCCCCCCTTGCACGACCAGCTTGCCGAACCTGGTCCGGGCGGCGAACTCGGGATCGAAGTGGAGCGGATTGTAGTCGCCCGTCAAGCGCGCGAACGTGTTCACGTGTTCGGGGGTGAGCGTGAGGCTGCGTGACGCTCGCTCGCCGACGGTGACTTTCACGGAGCCCGCTCCAGCGCCGCGACGAAGGGCCCGAAATACTCCTTCCAGACGGCCGCCGCGGTGTGCGTGCCGTGGCCTCGCGTCCGCTCGCTCGTGGGAATCAGGACGTAGCGGGCGCGCTTCACCCTCGGGGTCAGACGCTCCATGAGCCCGAGCTCCGGCGGGTTGATGAAGTCGTCTGCCGAGTTGATCGCGAGCACGGGGGCGGTGATGCGATCGAGTGCGGTGCTCGGGTCGTAATCGCGCGAGGCGTCCACCTGATACATCAGGTCGTTGGCGTCGGTCTCGGCGAAACGGGTGTCGAGCCAGCGGGTGATGTACGCATCGGCCGAGTCTCGGGTGGGCCCGAGACGTTGCTGCACCAGGGGCGCGCTACCGGCGGCGAACAGGAGCTGGAGCGCGGCACGTAGGCCGCGGGGCTGGGTCGTGTAGTCACCGCTCTTCCAGTCAGGGTCGCTCCTGATGTCGTCGATGACCATCTTGCGCCACATCCGGTTCCGCCCCGCGATCTGCGTCGGGAAACAGGCGAGCGGGACGACCCCATCCATGACGTCGGGATACCGCTCTGCCCAGAGCCAACTGTGCATGCATCCCATCGAGGTGCCCATGACGAGCAGCAGGTGATTCACGTGCAGCCCGTCGGTGACGAGGCGGTACTGGGCCGCGACCATGTCCTCGTAGGCGTAGCGCGGGAATCGCGCGCGCAGCCCGTCGCTCGGCTTGGAGGAGCGGCCGTGTCCGATGTTGTCGGGCAGGATCAGGTAGTGCGTGGCGGTATCGAGCGGTTGGCCGGCGCCGTACAGCTCGCCGGCGAACAGCGGTGACAGGAACTGCCCGCCCGAACCGCCAGTGCCGTGGAGAACCAGGACGGCGTTGCGCACCCGACCAGCGGCATCGCGCCGCGGCTGGCCGAGCGTGCGGTAGTGCAGTCGCAGCTCGGGCAGCACCTCGCCGCTCGCGAATCGAAAGTTGTGGATGACGAAGCTGCCGGTATCTCCCTGCGCCGCCACTGCGGCGAGGAACAGGAAGATCGCCGGGCTCATGCCAGGTAACGCTCCCGCACGATCCCGACGTGGTGGCGCTCGTGGCCGACGATGATCCAGGCGAGCGCCCGCACCGTGATCGGGTTGTTGTTGGCCGTCCCGCGGCGCTCCAGGGCGTCCGCATCGAGCCCTGAGAACAGTGCGATGGTCGCCCGCCGCACCGCCTCGAGCTCCGCCGCGAGGTCCTTGAGGGGTCGCGCGTCGAAGCGTCCGGGCGGGACCCACGCCTTTTCGTCGAACCCCGGGAGGGGGTTCGCGTCCGCCCGCGCGAACGCGAGGGCGCGGTAGCAGAACACGCGCTCGGTGTCCATCAGGTGGCCGACCACCTCTTTGATGCTCCACTTCCCCGGCGCGTAGCGATGCAAGGCCTTGGCCTCGGACAGGCCGGAGAGCAGCTGTTGGGTCTCGCGCCGCTGGTCTTCGAGGAGCGTCAGGAGGTCTCCCTTCGGGACCTTCGAGAGGTAGGTCTCATAGTACGGCACGTATTCGGACGGCTCGGGGCGCGGGATCGCCGCGGTGGTCATGCGACCCTCCGCGGTCCCTTGGCCGTGCCTGCTTTGTCCTTGGCGGGTCCCGGAAACCGGGCGAGCCGCGCCTGGGCGTCGGGCATCCGCATGATGACCTGCTCCAGCTTCTCGAGGTAGCCCGGGTTGTTGAGCTGTTCCCGCAGCTCGGGGAGGAACGGCCGAAGCCTCGCGTAGACCATGATGTGCTCGCCGTTCACATCGGCGAACATCTGCTCATCGATGGCACCGTGCAGGACCAGCGTGGCGGCCATACCCCAGTAGGTGGTCACCATCCGGTAATACGCACTGCGCTTTCCGCGATACGCCACGAGCACGTCCTGCGTCGTGCGGGGGCGGAATTCCTCTCGGAACCAGGCCCGTGCCTTGCGCAACACCGGCTCGCGGCGCAGGTCGTACAGGTTGAGCAGCAGATCGGCACTTTCGTATTTGGTGGTCATGGGTGGCTCCGTTGGCATGACGATAGGAAACTATGGGGATACTTGCGCGGCGGCGAGCCAGGCCCGCCAGGTCTCCTCCGCCGCGCCCACGCTCAGCTGCTGCTGGTGGCGGACCAGCGGCATCCGGAGGAGCAAGGGCTCCAACGTGAGCTTCTCGAGCCAGCGGTCTTCCGAGAGCAGCGTCGACTTGAGACCGAGCTCCGTGAAGCGCTTCGACTCCCGGTCGATCAGGGCCTGCACCCCGAACTTCTGCGCGAAGCGCCGCAGCTCGCCGAGCGACGCGGCACGCTCGTTCAGGTCCACGAAATGACATTTGATGCGCCGTTCGGCAAAGAACCGGAGGGCGGCGCGCGTGTCGGCGCTCTTTCTGACCCCGAAGACCTGGACTTCCACTCAGCTCCCAGTGGAAAACCGCACCGCGCCGAGGTCCACCAGTCCCTGGAGCGTCTGGTGCAGCTCGGCCACTGGCAAACCGGCTCCCCGCGCGAGCTCCTCGAGGGTGCGTTTACCGTCGGCCAGCTCGATCACCGCTGCCACGCTCTCGTCGCTCTTCGCGACCGCGACCCGTCCGTGCGGCGACCGCGCCACGAGCAGCTTTGTGCGACGCTCGGGCGCCGGCGGCACGTCCGTCCAGGGCTGGAGCAGCTTGGGTAGGACGGTGGGAAGGTCGTAGGCCAGATCCAACAGCACCGTCCCCTCGACCGTCTCGGGAGCGTACCGCGCCCGGCTCCCCGCTCCCTCTGCCGGACTACCATCCCGCCAGACGCGCGGCCCCGCCTCGACCACCATCATCGCTTCCTCGTACCGCAGCAGGTCCGCCAGGTAGGGAACGGACACCCGGCCGGCCGCGACGTGCCCCGTCACGAGGCCCGCCACCACCATCGCCGTCTCCCGGCTGCCGAGCACCAGCGTGGGGAGGAGCGCGTCGAAGGCCGGAGACGTGAGGACCGCTTCCGGCGCGCGGCCCGTCACGCGGGTCAGGGCGCGCGAGTACTTGAAGAAGTGGACGATCCGCTCGTAATAGAAATGCCGCGCCAAGAACCGCGCATATCGCTCCACCCGGCCGGGATCAGCGAGCTCCCGGCGCCGCCAGGCGTGCGATGCACGATAAGGCGCGTCGGCCAGGGCGCGAATCACGTCGTCCTGCAGGGCACGATCGCTCGGCATGGCGGTCAGGGCGTCTCCGCCGGAGCGCAGGGACGCAATCGTACCACGGCCGTTCGGCCGTCCGAAACGACTCTTTGGCCGGAGACGTTCCGCGCCTCGGTGACCGCGCCGGGAAGGCGCATGTAGTCCAGCAGATCGCCGCAGCCGCTCGCCTCGAGATCGTGTACCACCCGGTCTCGCTCCCAATCGATGTGCGACTCGATACGATGCGTCGCCTGCGGCTCCCACGGCTTGAAAATCACCCCGACGTCCTTGTTCGCGGCGCCGACCCAGACGAGCGAGAGACTGTCGAGCAGCCAGATCCGGATGTGATGACGAATCCGGACATTCGGACCCGCCAGCTCGTACGCGAGGTCCTGCGGCCGGCCCTCGAAGTACTGCGTGCTCACGGGGGCGGTGATCGCGGGCCGGCTCGCGATCGCGGCGGTCACCTCCCGCGTGATGCTGAGGACGGACCGCTTCTGCGCGGGGAGCCAGCCGGCGGCGCGAAACGCGCTGTCAATCTCGACAGCCGTACCCAGCATCAGCACGTTGAACGGGTCGCCCAGCATGGTCCCCGCGCGGTTTTCCGATCGGGGGACGAAGGCAGGCAGCTCCGGCATCTCGGTCAGCTCGCGATGGGTCGCCACGGGGTCGCACTGGTCCTGACTCGGGAGAACGAGCGGCTCGGTGAGCCGGATGCCGCCGATCTCACCCCCGAGGATGCGCACCGGGGGGCCCCGGCGTATGAGCGAGAACCCGCCGAGCACCGCCACCGGGATGGCGTCGAGGTCCGCGGCCGCCGCGACACCAGCCGGCAGGAGCTTCCTGCCCACCCCGCCGACCGACGTCTTGCCGCTGGACACGAGCCCGGAGTCGGTGAGCGCGCCCGGCTTAGCATACTCGAGCGTGTCCAGTATCCCCGAGATCGGGACCCAATGCCCGGCGCGGACTTCCAGGGAGTCGAATCGCAACCCGAGCCGGCCGTGCCGACCCCACCGGCCGCCGCCTCGAGAGACCACAATCCGACCCTTCGCGCGGACATAGGGCGGGACCAGGACGCAGGAATCCTGCATGAGCGCCCCCATCGTCTGCACCAGTACTTGCGTCCCCACGGTGTCCCGGCCGCTCGTGATCCGTTGCACGAATCGAATAGGGATCCGCGTGCCCGCGGGAATCACCAGGTCCGCCGACAGCAGCGCCAGGAGCGCGAGCGCGAGCGCCTTCACAAGGCGCCTCGAATCCGCTCAACGGTCCGGAACAGAACGTCGGTGGTCAGGGAGGGCGCAAACGCGTCAAAGGTCACGGCCTCGGCCCGCGGGCAGCGGCTCACCGCGTGTGCCGCGAAGGCCAGCATCTCGTCCGACGGCTCGACCGGCGCGATCCACGGGCCCCCGAGGTCGCGGTCGTCCGCGACGCCCGCGACATGCAGCTCCACTACGTGCTCGAGCGGGAACTCGGCGAGCCAGCGCTCCGGCGCCATGTCGTGGTAGTGCGCCTCGAGCCACACGTGCGGCAGATCGAGCAGGAAGCCGGCGCCCGTCGCCTCGAAGAAGCGGCGCAGCCACATCGGCTCCGGCATCTGGCTCGCCTTCACGTCGAAGAACCCGGGAATGTTCTCCATGACCAGCGGCTGCTCGAGACGCGCTTTGAGCGCGCACGCGTTGCGGATAAATCGGGCGAGGAACTCCTCCGTGTAGAGCGGCGGGAACACATAGTTCAGGTTGTAGCTGCCGTCCTCGGTGTGGAGGCACTGAAAGTGCTCCGCGACCCAGGGTGAGCGGTACAGCTCGGCGAGCGCGCGGGCACGCTGAATGGAGCGTTCGTCGAGTGGTTCGGAGAGCTGCCCCAGGTAATCATGGAGCAGGAGGGTGTAGCGCTCGCTGATCGCCGGCCACCACGGATCGCTCGCCGCAGGGGGGTCGGCCATCGCGAGATGATCGATGCCGGTCGCCACCGCGAGCTCGCGCCCGAGGTGGGGATTATAGAACGCGCCTACCATCAGTTCCGTATTGCGCATTGCGCACTACCCTACTAACCCGCGCTCCGCGAGTTGGTCACAAAATACCTTGACTTGCGCCGCGACCATGGGAGTCGCGTGACCGTCCGTCCACAGGGCGGCGATCAGCTCCGCGCTGGTCTTCCCATCCAGGCGCTGGACGATGAAACGCTCGCGCTCGCCCCAGGTGGAGGCCTCTTGCTTGAGCGCTTCCGTGGCCCGGACCGACGGGAACGCATGCGCCACGATCCGGTCGACCTCCGCCAGTGCAGCGGGTGGGAGGGGTCGGGCGCCGGCAAGATTCTGCTCCACCTGCTCGGGGCCGCGCGCTCCCGCCAGAACGATACCGACGCCCGGTTGTGCGAGGACCCATGCGAGCGCGAGCGCCGACCGCGGCATGTCGAGCCGATGCGCGATCGCGCCGAGCCGCTCGACCACCACCCGCCGGCGCGCGAACTCCCTGCCCTTGAACCAGTAGATCTTGCATCGGTGATCGGCGGCGGGGAACTCCGGGGGTGTGAGATACTTCCCGCTCAAGAGTCCCGCGGCCAGGGGCCGGTAGGCCAGGAACGCGATCCGACGCTCTCGGCACAGCGGCAGCTCCCGCTGCTCTACATCCCGGTCGAACAGGTTGTAAGGCCCCTGATAGGCGGCCACGGGCGCTATTTCCAGGGCCTGCGCCAGCTGTCGGGAGGTGGCGTTGCAGAGGCCGACCGCCAGCGCCTTGCCTTTTTCCTGCAGCGTGTGGAGCTGCTCGAGGCGCCGCTCCCAGCCGTCGAGCGTTTCGTGCAGCTGTATCAGATCCACATAGTCGGTCGCCAGCCGTCGCAGGGACGCTTCGAGCGAGCGGCGGGGGTCGTCGCGCGGGCCGACCTTGGTGGCGATGGCGACGCGGTCGCGGTCGGCCTTGAGCGCCTGGCCCAGCAGGGTTTCGGACGTGCCGTCGCCGTAGGTGGGAGCGGTGTCGAAGAAGGTGACACCCAGCTCGAGCGCGCGGTGAATCGCGGCGAGGCGCTCGGGTTCGGCCGCGGCCGCGCCCCACCCCGTGCCGCCCACCGCCCATGCCCCGAATCCCAGACTCGGTCCGGAGGTCAAGAAACGCAGCGGGGGCCCGACATCAGTCCGGGCCCCCGGGCGCATCTGAACCACTCCCTTTAGGCGTGGCAGGTGGGCACCAGCTCCGCCGTCTCGACGACCTCGGGACGATGACAGCTGGGCACCAGCTCCTGCATCTCGACGATCTGCATACATCCTCCTTCGCTAGGACAGAATCAGGAAGACGGCCGTTCAGAGAATCCTACGGGTTGCCGTCACACCCGTCAACCGGTAACTCTCAACGCTTCATGATATCGATACATGCGCTCCTGACCGAGAACGCTCTCGCAGACGAATTCGTTTCCGCGTTTCACGCGAGGCGGCTGCCGGAGAAGTTTTTCTATTGGTTCCCGCTCTCGGTGCGCGCATGGCTGGCCCTGTGCTCGGACGGCGCGTATCGCAACTTCGTGCGCTCACGGTCGTTGATCGCGCGTTCCGGTGCCGAGCTGGCGCGCCTGTTTCCGGTGGCCCCGCTCGAGGTCGTGAGCCTCGGCGCGGGCCAGGGCGACAAGGACCTGCTGCTGCTCGAGGCGCTGCGCGAGCGGGGCGTGCGCGTGTCCTACGTCCCCGTGGATACGAGCCAGGCCCTGCTCGAGATGGCGTGCGCCGGCGCGCTCTCCGCGGGCCTCCCGGCGCAGGGGATCAAAGCGGACTTCACGAACCCCACCCATTTGCAGGCACTCGCCGCGGAGCCCGAGACGCCGCCCCGGCTCGTAATGCTCATCGGAAACACGCTCGGCGCCTTCGATCCCATCGCCGAGGCGCGCGACCTGGCGCGGCTGCTGCGGCCGGGCGACACGCTCCTCGTAGACGGCGAGATCTACGCCGGGGATGCGACGGTGGCCGGCTACGACAATCCCCTGAACCGTCGCTTCGCCTGGGCGCCGCTCAACGCCGTCGGCATCCGGGACACTGATGGCGAGCTGGTATTCGAAGCGGCCGACGATCCGCGCCTCCCCGGCCTGCATCTGATCCCCAAGCATTTCCTGGCGGGCCGGGACGTGGAGGCGCTGCTCGGCGGCGAGGCCCTGCGCCTGGCGCGCGGCGAGCGGCTCGCCATGAATCACTCGTACAAGTACGCCGCGGACACCCTTCTCCGGATTCTCTCCGACGCCGGGCTGGCCGCGCGCTGGCAGGGACGGAGCGACGACCAGCGGTTCCTCATGGTGCTCGTCTCGCCCGCATGACGAAGCCGCTCGAGGTCGAGGGTCTGGGCTACGACCTGCCGGGACGGGGAAAGGGGGAGCGGAGAAAGAGCCGGTCCCTCGTGCGAGACGTGTCGTTCACCGTGGGCGCGGGAGAGACGCTCGTCCTGCTGGGCAGGAGCGGGTCCGGGAAGACCACCACGCTCAAGCTCATCAATCGGCTGCTCGAGCCGACGTCCGGCGAGGTGCGGGTCGCGGGGGAGCGCGCGGCCGACCTGCCGGTGACGCGCCTGCGGCGCCGGATCGGCTACGTGATTCAGGAAGTGGGGCTGTTCCCGCACTTCACGGTGGAGCGGAACGTGGGGCTCGTTCCGCGGCTCGAAGCCTGGCCGCCGGCGCGCATCGCAGCGCGGGTGCGCGAGCTCTTGGCGCTCGTGGGACTCGACCCCGACACCTTCGCGGGGCGCTACCCGCACGAGCTATCCGGTGGACAGCGCCAGCGCGTCGGGGTGGCGCGCGCCCTGGCCGCCGACCCGCCGCTGCTGCTGCTGGACGAGCCCTTCGGTGCGCTCGACCCGATCACCCGGGTGGAGCTGCAGCGCGAGTTCGCGGCGCTCGAGGGGCGGCTCGGCAAAGGCATGGTCTTCGTGACCCACGACGTGCGGGAGGGCCTGCTGCTCGGTAGCCGCATCGGGCTCATGCTGCAGGGCCGGCTCGCGTTTCTCGGCACGCCCGACGAGTTCCGGAGGAGCGACCATCCGGAGGTCAAAGCCTTTATGGCGGCCGCATGAGGCTCTGGGAATTCTACGCCCGGAACTCGCAGGAAGTCCTGGGACTCGTAGGCCAGCACCTGTATCTGGTCGCGATCTCGACCGGTGCGGCGATCGTGATCGGAGTGCCGCTGGGCGTCCTGCTCACGCGGCGGCCGGCGTGGCGGGGCCCCGTTCTGGGCATGGCGAACGTGTTCCAGACGGTGCCGAGCCTCGCGCTGTTCGGATTCCTCATCCCGCTGCCGTTCATCGGCGGCATCGGCGCGAGGACCGCCATCGTCGCGCTCGTCCTCTACGCGCTCTTGCCCATCGTTCGCAACACCTACGAGGGGGTCGCCGGTGTGGACCCGGCAGTGCGCGAGGCGGGGCGGGGCATGGGCATGACCGACTGGCAGCTGCTCACGCAGGTCGAATTACCGCTCGGCTTCGGCGTGATCCTGGCAGGCGTGCGCGTCGCGACTGTGGTGAGTGTGGGCACGGCGACCATTGCAGCGGCCATCGGCGCGGGCGGGCTGGGCGTCTACATCTTCCGGGGCGTGGCAGTCGTGGACGACACGCTCATTCTCGCCGGGGCGCTGCCGGCCGCGCTGATGGCGCTCGCGGCGGATGGCCTGTTGGGCGTGGCGGCGCGGCGGTTCGCGTGGCGGGGGAAATGAGTCCTAACCCCCTGTCCCCCTCTCCCCTTCGCTGCGCTCAGGGCAGGCTCTTCGGGCGAGGGGGAACGCCGGGCCGGTCTCGGTGGTCCCTCGGCCTGGTCGCCCTGCTGCTGACGGGATGCGCCCAGCGCGATCGGATCGTGGTAGGCTCCAAGAACTTCACCGAGTCCGATCTACTGGGCGAGATCGTGGCGCAGCAGATCGCGCGGCGCACGGGGCTCCCCGTAGAGCGGCGCTTCCACCTCGGTGGCACGTTCGTGTGTCATCAAGCCATCACGTCGGGCCAAATCGATCTCTACGTCGAGTACACGGGAACCGCGTACACCGCCGTGTTGAAGCACGCGCCCGTCGCCGATCGCGACAGCGTGGATCGCACCGTTGCGCGTGACTACGCGCAACGATTCGCGCTCGTCTGGGGCAAACCGTTCGGCTTCAACAACACCTTCGCCATCACCGTGCGGCGCCGCGACGCCACGCGCTACGGCCTGACGCGCATCTCCGACCTGACGCGCGTGGCGCCGCGCTGGAAGGCCGGGTTCGGCTACGAGTTCCTGGAACGCGCCGACGGCTTCCGGGGGCTCGCGAGCGTATACGGACTGCGGTTCGCTTCTCCACCCACTGCGATGGACCTGGGGCTGACATATCGGGCGCTCGCGGAGGGGAAGGTGGACGTGATCGCCGGCAACTCGACGGACGGCCAGATTCAGGCCCTGGACCTCGTCGTGTTGGAGGACGACCGTCATTACTTCCCGCCGTACGAAGCTGCGCCGGTGATCCGGCAGGCAGCGATCACACGGCACCCGGGAGTGGCCGCGGCCCTCGATCAGCTCGCGGGCCGCATCTCGGATGCCGAGATGCGGCGGCTCAACGCCCTCGCGGACGTCGAGCACCGGGATATCGCGACGATCGCGCGGGACTGGCTGCGGGCAAGCCTGCCGTGAGGGTGGGGCCCCGCTTGCAGCTGGTGCTTGCGGCCGCGTGCTTCTCGACGGCGGGGGCGGCCATCAAGGGGAGCGGTTTCGACGCGTGGCAGATCGCCGCGGTTCGGGCTTTCGTCGCCATGCTGGCGATCCTCGCGCTGATCCCCGAAGCCCGACACCGGTGGAGCTGGCACGTGGGGCTCGTGGGCCTGGCCTACGCGGCCGCCGGGCTGCTGTTCGTGTTCGCGAACAAGCTGACCACGGCGGCCAATACCGTTTTCCTCCAGGCGACGAATCCGCTGTTCGTCGTAGCGCTCGCGCCGTGGCTGTTGCGCGAGCCCGTGCGGGCGGCCGACCTGGCGTTCATGGGGGTGTTGGCTCTTGGCCTCGCCCTGTTGTTCGTCGGCGGGCAGCGACATTTCGCGACCGCGCCGGATCCCTTCCTCGGCAACGTGCTCGCGGCGGGGAGCGCGCTGGCATGGGCATTCACGGTGACCGGCTACCGTTGGCTGGCCCGCCGGGGCGGCGCGGACCACGGCCCCATCGCGGCCGCGGCGGCGTGCGGCAACCTGATCGTATTCCTGGTCTGTGTGCCGGGGGCGCTCCCGCTCGCGGCCGGCCGCGCCACCGATTGGCTGATCGTGATCTACCTCGGCGTGTTTCAGCTCGGACTCGCGTACGTGTTCCTGTCGCGCGCGATCACCCGGGTGCCCGCGCTCGAGGCGTCCCTGTTCCTGCTGGTCGAGCCGGTGCTGAGCCCCGTATGGGCGTGGCTGGCGCACGGTGAGACGCCGGGCCCGCTGGCGGTGATCGGGGGTGCCGTGATCCTGACGGCGACGGCGCTCAAGGCGTGGACCGATACTCAGGTGGTGGCGGCGTGAAGACGGGCCCGCACACGATCATTCGGACCTATTTCGCCATCACAGGGCTGTTCAACCTGGCGATGTCGCTCATCTGGGGCATCGATACCCTGTTCAAGATGGGCGCCGGGCTCGACATCCAGCAGGTGTTGCTCACAAACGCGGCGTTCACGCTCGGCTCGATGGTGTTCGAAGTCCCCACGGGAGTCGTGGCGGACACGGTCGGACGTCGGGTGTCGCTGCTGCTCTGCCTCGTCACGCTGTTCGTGACGACGCTGCTCTATGTGGCCATCGCATGGCGCGGCGGTGGATTCTGGGCGTTCATGTGGGTCTCGGTGTTCCTGGGACTGGGATACACGTTCTACACGGGCGCCGTGGATGCCTGGTTGGTCGATGCCCTCAAGGCGAGCGGCTACGATGAGCCGCTCGAGCGCGTGTTCTCCCGGGGGCAGATGCTGTTCGGGGCTGCGATGCTCGTCGGGACGATCGGCGGTGGCCTGCTGGGCCAGATTCGCCTCGACATCCCGTACCTGGTGCGGGCCGCGCTCGTCGTGCCGCTGTTCCTGCTGGCGTGGTTCCGCATGCCGGAGCTCGGCTTCACCCCGCGGGCGTTGCAGCTGCGGCGGGTGCCGGCAGAGCTACGGCGTGTCTTCGTGGAGGGGCTCACCTACGGCCTGCACAATCCGGTCGTCCGGCCCGTGATGCTCGCATCGCTCGTCTCGATGAGCTTCATGATCTTCGGCTTCTACAGCTGGCAGCGCTACTTCCTCGACCTATTGGGACGGAATCTCGTGTGGGTGGACGGCGTGATCAGCGCGCTGGTCGGGTTGAGTCTGATCGTGGGTAATGCGTGCGTCGCGCCGCTCTCTCGCGTGGTGCGGACGCGGACCGGACTGCTCATGCTCTCGGCAGGGGCCCAGGCGGTGCTGGCAGTGGCGTGCGGCCTGCTCACGAACTTTTTCGCGGTCGTATCGCTGTACCTGTTATACGGCGTGGCCGTCGGGCTCGCGCTGCCCGTGAAGCAGGCCTATCTCAACGCCCACATCCCCTCCGCCCAACGGGCGACGATCATCTCGCTCGATTCGATGTTCGCGAGCAGTGGCGGGGTGCTCGGGCAGACGGTGTGGGGCTGGCTCGCGCGAACGCGCTCGATCGGTACGGCATGGGCGTGGAGCGGGCTGACGCTACTGCTGGGCATCCCGCTGTATTGGATAGCGCGGCGGAGGGACCAGCACTTGGACACGATAGGATAGACGGCTAGACGGTCAGGCAGACGGCTGGACGGCTAGACGTCTAGCGGTTGTGAGGAGCGAGGGTTCAGGTAGGCCTACCTCCCCCCTGATTCCTACGCGCCGCTAGCCGTCTCGACGTCTAGCCGTCTGCTTCTAGCCTCTTACTTGCTACTGTCTTTCTTCTCCTGCTTGTCCCCGCGCACGTCCTTCCGATCCTGCCGCAGCTCCTTGCGATCCCGACGTGCATCGCGCACGTCGTGGCGACGATCGCGGCGATCCTGCCGCAGGTCGCGCGCCTCGTGCCGCGCCGCGGTGGTATCGCCGTTCTTCAGGTCCTGCCGTACCTCCCGGCGGTCCTCGCGGATGTCCTTGGTGTCGTGGCGGATGTCCTTGCGGTCGCCGCGCAGCTCACGGCGGTCGTGGCGGACTTCCTTGCGGTCGTACTTCACCTCGTTCGAGTCCTGGGCCGAGAGCACCACGGGTGCGCCGAGTGCCAGCACTACGAAGAGGGCGATATGACGTCGCATACTTGGTCCCGGTTGAAGTTCGCAGGTAAGACCCTACTATCGGGGAGAGTGTTAACAGCGTGACGTGGGTCACACGCGCACGTGCTAGCGTTGCTTGAACTTGGGCAACTCGTCGCGGTGACGCTTCAAGTACTCCTCGTAAATGTGGCTGTCTGTGTAATCCCGAATCTCGCTGATCCGATCGCTCCGAAACTTAAGGATGCAGCACGTCCGCTGGTCCATCACGTCCTTGGGGTCGGACTTCAACCACGAGCGCTCGCGCAGCTCCACGATCACCCGATCTTCCGCCTCGTACCAATCGCGCCAGACGTCCTCGTATCCCCAGTCGGCGGCGCCCAGTCCGGGCTCGCGGTTCCAGAGGGCATCGAGCACCGCCTCGCGGCCTCGCCATTCGCCGCCGATCCGGGGAGCGCCGGCCACCCAATAGACGATGTCATCAGTGAAGTAGCTCCCCGTTTCCGTTCGGTTCCCCGCGAACAGCGCCTTCTCATAGGCTTTGGCCACGTCCATGCGACGGCTCATACGGTCATCTCCTCGATCTCTTCGGGCTCGGGCAGGGTGTTCGCCTTGCGCCCAGCGCGCTCCATCGGCTTGTCCATCTCCGCCTTGTGGCGGTCGATGATGCTCCAGAAGTCGAGCGCTCGGTCGAGCAGCTCATTGGAGGCTTCCTTGAGCGTGTCGCTCGTCCGCACTTGCCGCACGTTGTTCTGCATGTCCTCCGCATCCCAGCCGCGGGAGTGCGCGATGAAGGGGAACGGAGGAAACACGAAGCCGAGCTCGGCCCAGAAGGTGAACATCGCGCCCGCGACCGCCTGGATGTTGTCCTGGCCACCGGTGATGATGAACGCCGCCACCTTGTTCCTGATCAGGACCTTGTCCTGGATGGTGACCTGGTTCTGCACGCAGTTCAAGCGCTCGATCATCTTGTAATACAGCGAGGACGCATTCCCCCAGCGAATGGGCGTGCCGATCAATACGACGTCGGCCCAATGCACCAGCCCCTCGTAGACTGCCGTCAGCTGATCCTCGGGATCGCGCTCGGTGATGGCACAAGGCCACGTACAGGCGCGCGCCGCCTTCGAGTAGTTGCCCTCACAATGACGGAACTTGAGATCACGCAGTTTGATGTGTTGCGTATCGGCTCCGCGGCGCTTCGCCTGGTCCAGGGCGTGCTCGAGCAGCGCGTCCGACGTGGAGAAGCGCGGGTTCACGTCGTCCATCGCTGTGGTGGAGATGACCAGCACACGTGGCGGCGCTCCGGCGGGCTTGGCGTGGACCTCGAGCAGGTGCGAGGGCTTGTGCTTGACGAGCCTCCGCGGCATCACCGGCGGCGTCTGTGCGTAGACGCCGTCCTCCCGCTCTTCGACCGCGAAGACCGGGACCTGCTCCTCGTCGTAGCCTTCCGGGCCCTTCCCCGTGATGACGCTGTACTCCCAGGCGTGCCAGGGGCACATCACGAACTCGCCGTGGAGGCGGCCTTCCGACAACGGGCCGCCTTTGTGGTTGCAGGCGTTGCCGATCGCGCGGAACCGACCGTCATGGTGAAAAACGGCGACCGACCAGCGGTCGAGCTTGAAGACGGTGGGGACTTGAAGGAGGAGCTCGGGCTTGTCGCCGAGGCGGTGCCACGTGGTCATGGGACGCATCCGTTAGGGGCGGTGTAGATTGTAGCCCCCATGAAAGATCGGAGCGAGATCGGGATCGTCGCGGCGACGACGCGCTACGAGGCGTGGCTCTCCGAGCGGATTCCCCTCGTCAAGCCGGATCTCGAGCTCAAGCATCACGCGATGAGCGCCGGGATCTTTCCGTTCCTCCGCGCCACGTTCTACCGGTGGGCGGCCCGCTGGCGGGCGCTCGTGGGTGACGTCGCCGCGGCGCCAACCGTGCTGGCCGTGGGTGACCTGCACGTGGAGAACTTCGGGACCTGGCGCGATGCGGAGGGGCGGTTGGTGTGGGGCGTCAACGACTTCGACGAAGCGTGGCCGCTGCCGTACACCAACGACCTGGTGCGGCTCGCCACTAGCGCGCTGGTCGCGCGCGAATATCACGACCTGAAAATCGACGGCAAGGAAGCGGTGGGGGCAATTCTCGACGGCTACCGGAAGGCCCTCGAGCAAGGGGGACACGCGTTCGTGCTGGCGGAGCATCACACCGCGCTGCGCGAGATGGCACTGTATCGCCTGCACGATCCGGAGTCTTTTTGGCACAAGCTCGAGTCGCTTCCGACGGTGCAATCCCCCATCCCCGCCGCCGTGCTGGCCTCGCTCCGACGGGCCCTCCCCGAGCGCGGACTCAAGGCGAGGATCGTTCATCGCGTCGCCGGACTCGGGAGCCTGGGGCGCCAGCGGTTCGTCGCGCTCGCCGCGTGGCGTGGGGGGCGGGTCGCGCGGGAGGCCAAGGCACTCGCTCCCTTGGCCGAGAAGATCCATTATGACGCGATCCTGCGCCGCGGCGTTCGCTGTCCCGATCCGTGCGTCAGGGTGGACGGTGTCTGGCTCGTGCGGCGGCTCGCGCCGGACTGCTCGCGCGTCAAGCTGAACGAGCTCCCACGCAAACGCGACGAAGCACGGCTGTTGTCCGCCATGGGTTGGGAGACGGCCAACGTTCACCTCGGCACACCCGGGTCCCGCGCCATCCGAGCGGACTTGAAGCGGCGCGACAAGCACTGGCTCTACGACTCGGCTCGTCGCCTGGCGGACGCGGTCGACGACGACTGGCACGACTGGCGCAAGGCCAACCCGTGACCGCGCGCCCGGCCGGCTCGCGCTTCGCCGTCATCTTTTTCACGGTCCTCATCGACCTCATCGGGTTCGGGATCGTGATCCCGATCCTGCCGGTGTACGCCCTCAGGTTCGGGGCGCAGGGGATCGGCTACGGCGCGCTCGTGTTCGTCTTCTCCGCCATGCAGTTCCTGGCGACGGCGCTACTCGGCCGGCTGTCGGATCGGATCGGCCGCCGACCAATCTTGCTCACCACGATGGTGATCAACGCCCTGGGCTACGCCTTGTTCGCGTTCGCCCCTTCGTACGCCGTCTTGTTCGTCGCCCGCGTGATCTCCGGGTTCGCGAGTGGCAACATCTCGGCGGCGCAGGCGTATATGGCCGACATCACGTCGCCGGTGGAGCGGGCCCGCGGTATGGGCGTCATCGGGGCCGCGTTCGGGATCGGATTCGTGCTCGGCCCCCTGATCGGCGGGCTCGCCGACCACTACGTGGGTCACCGCGCGCCCGGGCTCATCGCCGCCGGGCTGTCGGTCGTCAACTTCTTCTCGGCGAGCGCCATCTTGCGGGAGTCGCTCGCCGTCGAGCACCGCACGGCGCGGCCGTTGTTCGATTTCGGTCACATGGTGGAAGCGCTCGCTCGAAGGCCGCTGCGGCCGCTGATGCTTGTATGGTTCCTCGCGCCGTTCGCCTTCGCAGGCTACACCGTGGCCCTGCCGCTGCACACCGCCAAGGCGCTCGCCTGGGGAGCGAGGGAGCTGGGCTGGCTGTTCGTCCTGATCGGTGCGATCGCCGCGCTGGTTCAGGGCTTCCTGTTCGGTCGGATCGAGCGGCGCACGGGCGCGCGCGCCCTGCTCATCGTCGGGTTGTTCGGGATGGGAGTGAGCATCGCGGCGCTGCCGTGGGCCGGCAGCAGTCTCCTGGTGTACGCCTGGACGGTCCCGCTCGCCTTCACGAACAGCCTGTTCGCACCCGCCGCGTCGGGTCTCGTGTCCCTCTACGCGGACCCTACGGAACAGGGCACGATCCTCGGGGCCGCGCAGGCATTCGCCGCGCTGGGCCGCAGCTTCGGCCCGCTCGCCGCTGGTTGGGCGTACGACGGGCTCGGCCAGCGAAGCACGTTCCTCCTCGCGGGAGGGGTGATGCTGCTGGGTGGACTGGTGGCGCTATGGCTGCCGAGGAGTCAGGAGGAGCGAGTGACTAGGGAGCAGTGCGTCTAGCCTATGCCTAGCCTGCCTGCTGTTTCGGGCTCCATATTCTCCTCACCCCCAGCAGGAGCTGCATGCGCCCATGCGCGTGTACAAGACACCGGAGATCCGCAACGTGGCGGTCGTGGGCCACGGCGCGTGCGGAAAGACCTCCCTGGTCGACGCCCTCGCGTTCGTGGCCGGCACGAGCAAGCGCCACGGATCCGTGAAGGACGGTACCGCTCTCACCGATTACACCCCCGACGAAATCGAACGCAAGTATTCCATCAATCTCGCCATCGCGGTCGCCGAGTGGATGGACGCGAAGCTCAACCTGATCGACACGCCGGGCTATCTCGACTTCACGGGGGAGGCGCTCGCGGGCGTGTACGCGGCGGACGGAGCGGTCGTGGTGGTCTCCGCCACGGGCGGCGTGGAGGTGGGCACCGAAAAGGTGTGGGACTATTGCGAGAAGCGGGCGATCCCGCGGCTGTTCTTCGTCTCGCTGATGGACAAGGAGCACGCCGACTTCGAGAAGGTCTACCGTCAGGTCAAAGAGCGGCTCACACCCAAGGTGATCCCGGTGGAGATCCCGGTCGGCGAAGGTCCCGAGTTCCACGGGATCATCAACCTCTTCTCGAAGCAGTGCCACATGTACAAGAAGGGCACGAAGGCCGGCGAGTACGATGAGGTGGACGTGCCGCCCGAGTACCGGGACCGGTTTGAACGCTATTCCAAGGAGCTGATCGAGCGCATCGCCGAAACGGACGATACGCTGCTCGAGCGCTACCTGGGCGGCGAGGAGATCGGGCGCGACGAGGCGATCGCGGCGATGAAGGCGGGCATGTCGAAAGGCGAGCTGTTCCCCTTGTTCTGCGGCGCCGCCGAGCTGACCTACGGGGCGCGCGCCCTGCTCTCGAAGCTCGTGGAGCTGATCCCGGCGCCGCACGAGCGGCCGCCGGTGGAAGCGCAGCGGTGGGGGAGCGCGGAGCGGGTGACGCTGAAGCCCGAGGACACGGGGCGGTTCGTGGCGCAGGTGTTCAAGACGATCTCCGAGCCGCATGTGGGCGACGTGACGTTTTTCCGAGTGTACTCGGGGACCGTCAAGAACGGCCAGGACGTCTACAACGCGCCGCGTGAGGCAGTCGAAAAGCTGAACCACCTCTGCGTGACGGTGGGGAAGGATCGGGTCGAAATCCCCGAGCTGCACGCGGGGGACATCGGCGTCGTGGCCAAACTGCGAGACACGCACACCAACGACACGCTCTCGACCAAGGACCACGCGATCGTGCTCCCCAAGATCCCCTTCCCCGAGCCGGTGATCACCGAGGCGATCGAAGTGAAGCAGCGCGGCGAAGAGGAAAAGCTCTCGAACGGGCTGCACAAGCTGCACGAGGAGGATCCGACGTTCCAGCACGAGTATTCGGGGGAGCTGGGGCAGACGCTGATCCGCGGGCTGGGGGAGCGCCACCTCGAGATCATCGTCGGTCGGCTGGCCCGCAAGTTCGGGGTGCACGCCGTGATCGGGAAGCCGAAGATCGCCTACCGCGAGACCTTCAAGGCGCGGGCGGAGGGACAGGGGAAGCACAAGAAGCAGACGGGCGGCCGCGGCCAGTACGGCGACTGCTGGATCCGGATCGCGCCCCTGCCGCGGGGATCGGGGTTCCAGTTCCTGGACGAGATCGTGGGCGGCGTCATCCCGCGGCAGTACATCCCGGCGGTGGAGCGCGGCATCCAGGAAGCCGCGGCGCGCGGTCCCGTGGCTGGCTATCCCGTCGTCGACTTCAAGGTGGAGCTGTACGACGGGTCCTATCACGACGTGGACTCGAACGAAATGTCGTTCAAGATGGCCGGCATCCTCGCGTTTCGAAACGTGAGCCCGAACTGCCGGCCGGTGCTGCTCGAGCCGATCCTGGAGCTCGAAGTGTCGACGCCGGACGACTACCAGGGCGCTGTGATGGGCGATCTGTCGTCGCGTCGGGGCCAGATCCTCGGCACCGAGCCCGACGGCCGCCTGGTCAGGGTCAAGGCACTGGTCCCCGAGGCCGAGCTGGACCGCTACGCCACGACGCTGCACTCGATCACGCACGGGCGCGGCACGTACCGCGCGAAGTTCCACGTGTACCAGGAGGTCCCGCCGGACGCGGCGCAGAAAGTGGCGGAGGTGCGGAAAAAGGAGCTGGAGGAGGCGAAGGCGTGAGGGGGGGGCGCTGGCTGCGCCTCTGGTTCTCTTTCCACGAGCTTGTCGACCGGCGCACCTACCTGGTGCACGGCGCCGGGCTGATGCTGTTCAAGTACGGGGTGGATGCGGCGGTAGTTTGGGCGTTCACTCACCGCCTGTGGACGCCGCTCACCTATCTGAACCCCGTCTGGACGCTCCGCGAAGAGCTGCTGCGAGACGTGCCGGTATGGCTCACGCCGGCGCTCGTGCTGTGGACGCTGCCGTTCCTGTGGATCGGCGTGAGCATGACGCTGCGCCGGGCCGCGGATGCCGGACGGTCGCCGTGGTGGGGCCTGCTGTTCTTCGTGCCCGTCGTGAACTACGCGGTGATGGCGTGGCTGGCGCTGCTGCCATCGCGCGCGCACCGAGGCGGATCGACGGCGCCTCCCACCGCCGTCGACCTTCGCCTCCGGGCCGGGCTGCTGGGCGTCGCCGCGGCGCTCGCCATCACGATTCCCACGGTGCTGATTGGAGTGTACCTGCGGCGCATGTACTCGGCCGGGTTGTTTCTCGGCACGCCTTTCACGATCGGGTACATCAGCGCCTACGTCTTCAATGCGCGGGGCGCGCAGAGCGCGTACCACACGATGGAGGTCGCGCTGCTCTCCGTGGCACTGGCCGGCGGCGCGATGCTCGTGTTCGCGCTGGAGGGTGTCGTTTGTATCGCGATGGCGTTCCCGATCGCCGCGCTGCTCGCCCTTCCGGGAGCGATCCTCGGTCGGGCCGTCGCGCTGGGCGGCGCGGGGCCGCCGGCGCGGGCCGGACTCGCGGCGCTGCTCGCGCCGGTCCTGGTGCTCGCGAGCCCGCGCCAGACCGCGCCGTCACATGAGGTCGTCACGGCGGTGGACATCGACGCCCCGCCGGCAGTCGTCTGGCGACACGTCGTCACGTTTCCGGAGCTGCCACCGCCCCGCGACTGGCTGTTCCGGGCCGGCGTCGCGGCGCCGCTGCGCGCCCGGATCGAGGGCACGGGCGTCGGGGCGACGCGCTACTGCGACTTCACCACCGGCAGCTTCGTGGAGCCGATCACCGTGTGGGATGAGAATCGATTGCTCGGGTTCGACATCACGGCCCAGGCGCCTCCGATGCGGGAATGGAGCCCCTACCCGGAAGTGAACCCGCCGCACCTGGCCGGGTACTTCCGTGCGACCCATGGGGAGTTCCGACTCGTCGCGTTGCCGGGGAACCGCACCAGGCTCGAGGGACGGACGCGATACGTGGTGGACATGTTTCCGCAGACCTACTGGACGCTGCCTGCCGGTGGCCTCGTCGCGATGATCCATGCGCGAGTGCTGCGGCACATCAAGGCAGTAGCCGAGGAGGAAGATCACCCATGAGAGGGACCGTCCTCTGGGCCGCCGTCGCCGTCCTTGGCGCCGCGTGCCCGCCGATGGAGCGACGCTCACCGCCGCAGTCAGACACGACGTTGACGGACACGACGCCCTCGGCGCCGGTGGCGCAGCCGACGGCGCTGACGCCCCCCGCGCCGCCCCCCGGTCCCGGCGCGACCAAGGTCGGGACCGTGGAAGGGTTCTTGACGCCGGAATCCGTGCTGCACGACCCGGCGCAGGACATCTACTTCGTCTCCAACATCAACGGCGGTCCCACGGCGAAGGACAACAACGGATTCATCAGCCGTGTGCGGCCGGATGGCGCCGTCGAGAACCTCAAATTCATCGAGGGTGGGCACGGTGGTGCGACCCTGAACGCCCCGAAAGGGCTGGCACTCCGGGGGGACACGTTGTGGGTAGCGGACATCGACATGGTCCGCTCATTCGACGCGAAGACCGGCGCGCCGCGGGACAGCGTGAGCCTGGCCAGTCTGGGGGCGGTATTCCTGAACGACATCGCGATCGCGCAGACCGGCGCGCTCTACATCACCGATACCGGCATTCGGTTCGACGACGTGGGCAACGTGCTGCATCCGGGGCCCGATCGGATCTTCCGGATCGGCACGGACCGGCAGGTGACCGTCGCGGTGCGAGGCGACACGCTTGGCCGGCCCAACGGGATCACGTTGGACTCCGTGGGCAAGCGCTTCATCGTCGTGCAATTTGGGGGGCGCTCGGTGCTGGCGTGGAAGCCGGGCGACAAGGCGCCGAGCGTGATCGCCAAGGGCCCGGGTGGGTTCGACGGCGTCGAGATGGCCGGGAGTCGGATGCTCATCTCGAGCTGGAGCGACTCGACCGTGTCGAGCTACGAGACCGGACAGGAAGTGAAGGTGATTACCGGCGTGCCCAGCCCGGCCGACATCGGATACGACGGCAAGCGTAAACGCGTGCTGGTCCCCATCTTCTCGGGGAACCGAGTGGAGATTTGGCAGCTACCGTAAGACACGTCCTGTGGCGACGACGCAACTCTTCCGCTAGCGCACGGATCTTGCTAAGACTGCTAGGGGACTTGGAGTGGGAGACGCGTCGGTGGTCGATACCGGTAGCCCCAGCCGTGGGCGAGAAATCAGAGTTCTCCTGGCGGACGATCACGCCGTCCTGCGGGCCGGTCTGCGTGCGCTGCTGGAAAAAGAGCCGGGTCTGGTCGTCGTGGGCGAGGCGGCGAGCGGGAGCGAGGCCGTGGCGCTGGCCAAGACCACGCGACCGCACGTCGTCCTGATGGACCTCGCCATGCCCGGGAAGGGTGGCATCGAGGCCACGCGCCGCATCGTCGCGCTCGGCATCGGCGCCAAAATCCTCGTGCTCACCGCGCTGCCCCAGGAGGCGCAGCTGAGCGATGCGCTCGAGGCGGGTGCGAGCGGCTTCATGCAGAAGGTCGCTCCGGTGGAGGAGCTGTCGCGCGCGATCAGAGCGGTGGCCGACGACCGACTATTCCTCGACCAGGACGCGGCCCGACTCATGGTGCTGCACCGCTATCGCCGGGCGGGTCAGGTAGACGACGAGAAAGTGACGGCGGGACGGTTGAGCGCGCGCGAGCGACAGGTGCTGGCGCTACTCGCGCTGGGTCACAGCTCGAAGGAGATCGGCCTGAAGCTGTCGGTCAGCCCCAGGACGGTGGACGAGTACCGTGCACGCTTGAAGGACCGGCTGGGGCTCCTGCACCGACCGGAGCTGGTGCGGTTCGCACTGCGAACGGGAATCCTCGCCGATCGCAGCCCCTAGTTCCACTCCTCTTCTTTCACGTCCGCCAGAACGGATTCCAACGGGTTGAACTCGACCCGCGTGGGCTCTGCGGGAAGGTCCAGGGCCGCCTCGGTGACAGGTCCGGTCACCTTGATCCGCACGTATGCGTACATCGTTTCGTCGGCGAACCCGATTTTTACGGGCACGGGCATGACGAAGTGCTCGGGCACGTCCTCTTGGCGTACACGCAGCTGCAGGGTGTAGTGCCCGCCCTGAGCGGGTTCGGCGCGCCAGGAGAAGACATACTTGGGGATGGCGTTGCCCCGCACCCACTCGTCGAAGAACCAGCTCATGTCGGAACCCAGGTGCTGCTCGACGATTCTCTGGAAGTCCCGCGTCGCAGCCCGGCGGCCGCGATACTCGCTATAGAAGTCCTGCATCGTCCCGATGAAGACATCTTCGTTCATGGTACGGAGGTTGATCAGAAGATTGCGGAGCATCTGCAGCACCCAGGCACCCTTGTGATAAGTCATCAGGGTATAGTCCCGGAAGTTCAGCTGTTCGGCACGCCATCCGATCCCAATCGGCGGTGCGTCGTTGCGGCGCGAGCGGATTTCGCGTCGCCAGTGTTTCAAATGCCTGAAGAACTTCTCGTTGTCCTTGAGGATGAGCTGCATGTACCAGAGGCCGGAGAACTCCGCGAACCCTTCCGACAGCCAGACGTCCCGGTAACTGGCCGGCTCGACGCCGATGCCCCACCACTGGTGTGCCACCTCATGGGAGCGGAGGATCTCGTCGTAGCCGCTGTCGCTCATCGCCTGGAAGGTCCACACGGGCAAGTACATGAGGCCCGGGAAGGCCTGCCCGTACGAAAACGGGATCTCAGCCGCATAGTACCGATCGAACAGCGGGGGACCGTACACGCGGGTGAAGAACGCGAGACTGTTCGCCACGTCCGCGCCCACCTCCTCCTCGGGTGAGCGGCTCGAGAGGAACCTCGACAGGAACACGGACCCCTGGAGCTGTCTTTCCACCGAGCGAAAGAACGTGTTGAGCTGCCGATGCGCCTCGCTGTTGGTGTGGACGGTCACCGGTGGAATGCGAGGATCGGCGACCTTGAAATCGTCGAGCTCACCCAGGCTGAAGCACACCTGGTCGGTGGGGCGCACCGTGGTCCAGTGCGATGTTACTACGTCGCCTTCCAGACGCGAATCGAGCGGACGGCCGATGCTCGCGAACCGATACTTCTTTGGGGTGTGGAACGTCATGTCCACGTCCGCAGCCTGTTCCCCGTATCGCGGGAACCAGCTGTAGGACGACTTGACGAACAGCCACTGATCGAGCGCCGTGGCAGTCTGCACCTTGAGCCAGCCCGGCCACTGTCGCGTGATCTCTTCCACGATCGACGTGTACCCGATGAGGTCGCCGTGATAGGCGACACGCAGGGCGAGTGTGTCTCCCGGGCGGGGCGCCGGATCGAACCGAACCCACAGGTCGGAGCTCTTCTTGGTGCGGTAGATGCTCACGGCCCGGCCCCGTTCTTCGCGCACCGAGTCCACGTCCAGCTCCGAGAACAGGCTGAACCGGGCCCAGCTCGCTCCAGGGCGTCGGGCGGTGAGCCGCGTCGTTGTCACGGCCGAGAATGCGAGCCCTTTGGCGATCGTCGCTTCGATCCCATAGGCGACGAGTTTGAACGCCTGCCCCCGCGCCGGGTCCGTCGTGGTCGTGTCCCTCAAGTCCTCCGCCCGCCGGAACTCAGCGACGGTCTGAACCTTTAGCCCCTCCCGGCCGCCACGCAGGAGCGAGACCTGCTCGTCGTCGTCCGGATCCACGACGAACATCAGGTCTTCGCCGTGCTCCCGCTTGACATGGGCGTAGAAGAACCCGTTCGTGTCGCCGTTCAGCAAGGCGGTGATGAGGGTCGGTTGTACGACTCGCCGCCCGTCCACGAGGTGATCGATCGCGTCGCCAAGCACGTCTGTACCGGGGCTCGCCGCGGGACGCGGGCCGAAGCTGAGCTGGCGCTCGAACTCGGCCAGCGTCGAGTCGGTGAAGACAAAGGCGGCGGCCGAGATCCGCGCGTCCACCACCGAATCGCCGAGCACCCGCCGCACCTCGGCCCGTTCGATCGCGAGGGGCGGAAGGAACGAGACTGCGCCCCGTCCCACGAACACCGCGCCGATCGTCCGGCCCGCCACGGGCGTCGCGAGAAAGAGATTACCGTCCTCGAGGTGGAACACGATGGCGTCGCGCCGCAGCGTGACATTCCGAACCGGCGCCACGCGTTCGCCCTGCGTCATGTGGCGCAGCTCCTCGAACACGGGCTCATAGCGCTCGGCAGCCGACTGCGCGGGGGTGAACAGCGCGGCGATAACGAGGGATGAGATCGGGACCACGCGGCGCTCCGATGGGGTCGGAGCAAGAAATGTGGTGTCGTCGCACCCTGCTGGTTAGGGTGTTACCCGACGAGAATGCCCTCCCGCGCGGGGGGCTGCCGGTAGACGTACCGCTGGCCCGCGTAGTTCTTGAGCACGACTGCCTCGTCGCTGATCGACTCCACGTACTCGGGCAGGAGCGGGATCTTCCCGCCGCCCCCCGGCGCGTCGATCACGAAATGGGGCACGGCGAGCCCCGAGGTCCACCCGCGCAGCGCTCGGATGATCTCCAGGCCCTTCTCGACCGTGGTGCGGAAATGCTCCGCCCCCGCCACCTGGTCGCACATGTAGATGTAGTACGGCCGCACCCGCGCGGCGAGCAGTTTCTGCATCAGCCGCTTCATGATCTCAGGATCGTCGTTCACGCCCTTCAAGAGCACCGTCTGGCAGCCGAGCGGGACGCCCGCGTCGGCAAGACGGCCCAGCGCTGCCACCGCCGCGGGTGTGAGCTCGTCGGGGTGATTGAAGTGCGTGTTGATGTAGAGCGGATGGTATTGCTTCAGTATGCCGCACAGCTCGGGCGTGATCCGCTCCGGGAGATGACACGGCACCCTGCTGCCGATCCGGATGACCTCGAGGTGCGGGATGGCCCGCAGACGCCCGCAGAGCTCGGCGATGCGCCGATCGGAGAGGAGTAAGGGATCCCCGCCCGACATGATCACGTCGCGGATCTCGATGTGCTCTTCGAGGTAGCGGAACGCCGATTCGAGCTCGGCCATGGGGATCTTCTCGGGGTCGCCCACTTTCCGCCGGCGGGTGCAGAAGCGGCAATAGGCGGCGCATACCGGCGACACGAGGAACAACGCGCGGTCCGGATAGCGGTGGGTGATGTTCGGCACGGGCGAGTGGGCGTCCTCGGCCAACGAGTCCACGAGGCCGTCGTGGACTTCGAGCTCCTGCAGGTCGGGCACGTACTGCCGCCAGATGGGGTCGCCGGGCGATTTGATGAGATCCACCATCGCGGGGGAGATGCGAAACTCGAAATTCTCCGCCGCCTGTCGCAGCCGCGCGAGGTCGGGAAAGTGTTCGGCGCCGAACTTGGCGACGAGCGCTTCGAGCGAGGCGATGCTCTGCTTACGCAGAAGCTGTTGCCAGGACTCCATGCGTCAGATCCTTGAGATAGATCACCAGGTCGTCGCCGGGGGCGTAGTAGCCCGGGAGCCGGGCCGCCTGGGTGTAGCCGCGCCGCTCGTAGAAGGCGCGCGTGGGTGCGTAGTCGGCGCGCGACGACGTTTCGACGACGATCAGGCGTCCCTGGTCCATCGTCAGTTTCTCCTCGACCGCCCGCAACAGTCGGGTGCCGACTCCCTCCCGCTGTCGGACCGGATCCACGACGATCCAGTAGAGATCGAAGGTGCCCGTGGTGCCCGGCGTCGGCCCCCAGCACGCATAGCCGACGAGCCGGTCATCGGCGTACGCGCCCAGGAAGCGGTAGTCGTCGTCGCCCGCGAGGGCGTCGTCGAGCAGCTCCACGGCGATGGCGACCTCGTCCGGCCGGAACAGGCCGGTGGCCGCCGTGAGCCGCTCAAGCGGTGCGCGTTGCGCGTAGTCGACGGGACGGAGCGAGCAGCTCACGCGCCGCCTTGGCGCCCTGTGCCTCGCGGAGCGCAACCTCCGCGATCCGGCGCACCAGCTCCGCGTAGTCCCAGCCGGCGACCTTCGCCATGCGGGACAGACCGGCGTCGTCGTTCAGGTCCGGATTGGGGTTGACCTCGAGCACCCAGGGCCGGCCCTGGTCGTCCACCCGGAGATCGACGCGGCCGTAGCCCTTTCCCTGCATGGTCCGCCAGGCGAGCTCGGCGATCCGAATGAGGCGGTCGGCGAGCTTCTGCGGGATGCCGGCCGGGCACACCGGTGCGGAGCCGAGGTCGTCAGCGGACCCGAGCTCCCACTTGCCGGCGTAGGTGAGGATGGGCCAGGCGCCCTCGGGCATGCGACTGAAGTCGATCTCCGCGATCGGCAGCACGCGGTTCCCCACGAAGCCGACGTTGAACTCGCGCCCGCCGATGTACTCCTGGACGAGTACTTCGTCGAACTGCTCCGTCATGGCCGCGAGGCGCGCGCGCAGCGACTTGCGGTCGCTCACGACGGAGCCGCGGTCGAGTCCCGCGCTCGCGTCCTCCGCCGCCGGCTTGACGATGGCAGGCAGGGGGAAGTCGTCCTCGATCTTGCCCTGCGCCACCGTCCAGCGGGGAATGGCGAGCCCCGCTTGCTGGAGCAACGCGTTCGCGATGGGCTTGCGGCGGCACGCGGCGAGGGTCCAGAGGCTCGCCCCCGTGATGGGAATCCCTGCGAATTCGAGCGTTCCCACGACATGCTCTTCCCACTCGCTCTTCCCGTGGACGCCTTCGCACAGGTTGAACACGAGATCCGCCCGGCGCGCCACCTGGAACCAGCGCATGTCGTGGCGGACGCCGACCTTGCGGATCTCGTGGCCCATCGAGGCGAAGATCGCGCCGATCTCGTCCACGGCTTTCATCACGCCGCGGATGTCCTCCGGCGTCCAGTCTTCGGCGCCCGGGTCGAACAGGATGACGACCTTCACGCGCCCACCACCGCCCGCTGCTGGGCCGGTACCGCGCGGCGGGTCCCCGCGTCGATCGTCAGCTCCTGTCCCGTCAGCCGGCGCCAGGCGATACGGACGACTTCCTGGATCAGCTCGTCGTAACCGAACCCGGCGGCGCGCGCCGCCTTCGGGAAGCAGGAGTTCATGGCCGGATCGGGAAGGATGCCCGGCAGCGGGTTCAGTTCGAGGACGTTCGGCACGCCGAATCGGTCCACCCGAAGGTCGACCCGGCACCAGTCGCGGCATCCGAGCGCGTGGTAGGCCTCGAGCGCGGTGCGCTCGATCTCGCGGTACAGCGCCGCCGGCACGCGTGCCGGGCATTGGAAGATCGCGAGCGGCGCTTCCGGTCGGTCCCACACCCACTTCGCCTCGTAGCCGTACACCGGCGGCGCGCCCTCGGGCAGGGCCGAGAAATCGAATCCGATCACCGGCAGGCAGTAGGCCTCCGGGCCGTTCCCGAGGATCGCGACGGTGAACTCGGGGCCCGGGAGGTACGTCTCGACCAGCACGGGCTCGGCATAGCGCTCGAGCAGAAACCGGGCGCGCTCCCGCAGCGCCGTAACGTTGGCGCACAAGTTGCTGGCGAACACACCCTTTCCTGATCCCTCCGCGACCGGCTTGACGAACACGGGGTAGGTCAGCGCCATGCGCTCGATCTGTCCCGGCGCCTCGATGCAGGTGAACGGCGCCGTGGGAACACCACGATACGCCAGCGTCTCCTTGGTCCGACCCTTGTGCAGCGACAGCGCCAGCGTGAGCGGGTCCGAGCCTGTGTACGGGATGTTCACGTACTCGCAGATCGCCGGGACGAGCGCTTCGCGGCTCTGGCCGTGGAGCCCTTCGGCCATGTTGAAAACGAGATCGGGGCGAGCGAGGACGAGGTTCTGCGGAAAGAACTGGTCGGCTTCGAGTCGGATGACGCTGCCGAAGAGACCGAGAGCCTGCTCGACCGCAGCGATGGTCGACGGATCGTCCCATTCCGCAAACGCGTCACTGGCACTGTCGGACGCTGCGTCGGGCGCGGGATCGGGTTTTTCGTTGTATGCGAGACCGATTCGCATGTGGTCTCGGGTGACCTCCTACAAAAAAGGCCGCTCGTGCGGTCTGTGAATCAAAACGCGTTGTCGAGTAGACAATAAGGAACACCGGAGCGATGCGCAATAGGCAAATCGGAATTTTTTTCGGAGTCGACGCGCGTCAAACTTTGTGGTATGCGACCCGCGCGGCGTCGTGTTTGTCGTCGGCGAGATAGATCTCGAAATCGGCGAACAGGGCCGGCGCCTCGCGCTGCAGGACGCGAAGACATGCGATCGCCATTCGCCGGATCTCGAGCTCCGCGCCCTCGCTCGAGCGCAGCTCGAGCATCGTGCGCCACGCCCGCGCGTTCCCCGACACGACGATCTTCACCTCGGTGGCGTTGGGAAGGACGCTGCGCGCCGCCTCGCGCGCCACCTTGCGCCGGTGCACCTTGTCCGCGATCCACGCGTAGCGCTGCATCAGCGCCTCCACGGCGCGCACGTAGGCCGCCTGGGCGTCCGCTACCTCCCGTTCCCACTCCGCCTCGAGCGCCGGGTCGCCCAGCATGGCCGGCGGCACCACGAACGCGGCGTGCGACTCGTCGACGTAGCGCTGCGACAGCTGGGAGTAGCCGAACCCGGCACGATGTCGCACCAGCTCGTGCGAGCAGGAGCGCGAGATGCCCTCGATCAACAGCACGTAGACCGCGTGCTCCAGTACCGAGCCATGGCCCTGCTTCTTGATGTTCTCGAGGTAGTCGGCCGTCGACCGGTTAGCCGGGTTGTGCTGGCTCATGTAGCAGATCCGGCCGGCGAACTCGGCGAGGCGCTCTCCGGCGGAGGCGCTACCCTGCCATTGCACCCGGAGGTGCTCGGGTTCGAGGAACTCGGGCCGGGCGATGAGCGAGACGCGAGGGGCGCGGAAGACTTCCATAAGAGCGAGGTGCTAGGGGTTAGGGGCCTGGGGTTGCCAAGTCCAGCTTTGGTGTCGCCCAGCCGGCCGTCCGCTCCACCTCTCGCAGCCGGGCGGCGATGTCATCGGGAATCGGGGCCGCCTCCGGCCCGACCTTGAGATCGGCGAGGGGCGCCCAGTCAGCCGACGGGATTATAACACCCGGGTTGAGCGTGCAGCGCGGGTCGTACGCCTGTTTCAGCTCCCGGAACAGCGCGGCCACCTCCGGGCCGTAGAACCGCTCCAACAGCCCGGCCCGCAGCCGGCCGACCCCGTGCTCCCCGCTCGGCGTCCCGCCCAGTCGGAGCAGCAACTCGGCCGCGTCCCCGTAGAGCGCCGTCAGGGCATCGCGCCAGCCGGATATGGTCAGATCGGGGAGCGCGTTCACGTGCACGTGGCCGTCGCCCGCGTGTCCGAAGATCGCCACCGGAATGCCGCGCGCCGCCGCCGCCGCGCGGATCCCGGTGACATAGTCGGCCAGCCGCTCGAGCGGCACGCACCCGTCCTCGATGACTTGCAGGGAGCGTCGGTTCTCCGGGAGGCGGGCCAGGGCGGGGCTCGCCAGGCGGCGTACCGCCCACAGCGTCTCGAGGCTCGCTCGGTCGACTGCCGTCGCGACGTGCGCCGTGCTGGCGCGCAGACCGCGCACCGCGTCCCCGACCACGCCTCGCGCCGCCGCCTGCGTCTCACGCTCGAACTCGATCAGCAGCAGTGCTTCGAGCCCCTCGGGCAGGCCGGGGGGAGTGCCCGCAGCCCGCACGAAGTCGAGCAGCGTCCGGTCCAGCAGCTCGACCGCCGACGGGTTCAGGGCCACGAGGTAGGGGACCGCCTCCGCGACCTGCTCCAGCCGTTCGAACCCCAGGGCGGCGCCCGCCAGATCGGCGGGGATCGGCTCCAACCGCCACTCGACCGCGGTGATGAACGCGAGCGTGCCCTCCGACCCGGTGAGCAGGTCGAGCTCGTCTCCGGATGCGGCAAAGCGATCGAGCGCATAGCCGGCGGCATTCTTGCGCGTCTTGGGAAAGTGAGTCGCGATCAACCGGCGCTGGTCGGCGGACAGATGGAACCGCTCCCCGGGACCGGCAGGGACTCCTTTAGGGCTCCCCGCCCCCCGAATGACCCGCCGCGCCTCGCCGTCCGCTCCGATGATTTCGATCGCTTCCACCCAGCTCCGCACGCTGCCACTCCGCACCGAGCGCGGCCCTGCTGCGTTGGTGGCTACCATGCCGCCCGACGTCGCGAACGCACCCGAGGATGGGTCGGGGGGGAGGCGCAGGCCGAACGGTCGCGCGGCCGCCGTCAGCTCGGCCCACGTGACGGAGGCGCCGGCCCAGAGCCTCCGGCGGGGCCAGTCGGGCGCGGTCCAGTGGAAGCCCTGGCTCAGGTCCACGACGACGCCGCGCCCCACGCCTCCCCCGGCCATCCCGCTCCCGGCGCCCCGGGGCACGAGCGGGGTGCCCGTCGCTCCCGCCCATCTGACGAGCTCTTGCAGCTCCTCCACCCCCCGCGGCAGAGCGACCGCCGCCGGAACGATCCGATAGATTCCTGCGCCTTCCGAGTACGCGGCTCGGCTGCGGGGATCGGTGAGGAGGGGAAGGGGTGCTTGCGTCAAGACCGTCACGGCTCACAAGTTACCACGCACCACGTGCCACGCACCATTCGCGCTTGACACCGCGGGGGGTGCGGGTGATGCTTGACGCCTGATGACCGCCGACGCTCCCCGCGCCCAACTCATCCACATCGAGACCGATCGCCGTCTCGGTCACGAGTGGGACGAGTGGGACGGGCGGCCTCTCCCCCGGAACGGGGACTTCTCCGCGCCTCCCGGACTCTTCTTCCGCTTTGCCGCCCTGACGATCGGTATCGGCATGGCGGTGGGGGCGGCGCTCATCTTCCTGCTTGGCCCGCGACTCGGCACCCTCTGGGCGATGCTGCCCCGCACGCTGTGGCTCGCCCTGGGGGCGGCGTCCGCGGCGACCTGGCTGTGGTTCGGGATCCTGCTCCTTTCCTTCTATGGCGGCGTGCTCGCGCTCCCTGAGGGCTGGCTCGAGCGGGGGCCCTATCTCCGCCTGATGAGCCTCACCTCCTTTGTCTCTCGGGCGTTCGGCAAGCGGGATTGGGTGGAGCACGCGGCCATCGACGTGTACAACACCCTCGCCGAGCGCCGCCGCCGGACGGTGGGCAAGGGCGAGTTGCTGGTGCTCATCCCGCGCTGTCTCTCCAAG
>Ga0209055_1000050_pt1 | contig 71800 bp, 61 predicted proteins | sample GraSoiAngelo_110_FD_185875 | JGI IMG/M metagenome (GOLD analysis project Ga0209055, IMG submission 185875) | Grasslands soil microbial communities from the Angelo Coastal Reserve, California, USA - 14_0903_12_30cm (SPAdes) (version 2) | ecosystem: Environmental > Terrestrial > Soil > Grasslands ... | reverse complement strand
GCCGTTCATCTGGAGCGCCACTGTCGAAGAGATCATCAAAAAGATCGATCGCGCGCGGGCGAAGATGGAGCAGATCAAGCCCGGATCCACCCAGCCCGCGGGCAAAGAGAAGGGGCTTCTGCTGTAAGGTTATATACGGGACATACCACTAGCTTAGGGAACTTTTCGAAGGTGCAGGGCATTTTAGGAATGCGTAACCTGAACGAATCCGGCAAAGCCTTGCGGGAACTACTCTCGCAGCGAATCTTGGTGCTTGACGGCGCCATGGGTACCATGCTGCAACAACGCGGGTTAGCTGCCGCGGACTTTGGCGGGCCCGAACTCGAAGGATGTAACGAGAACCTCGTTCGCACGCGCCCCGACGTGGTTCTGGACATTCACCGGAAATACCTCCAGGCGGGCGCAGATATCATTGAAACCAATTCCTTTAATGGAACCAAAAGCGACCTCATTGACTACGGGGTCGCGGATCAGTCGTACGAATTGATGTCAAAGGCTGCCCACCTGGCGCGGCAAGCAGCGGACGAATTCTCCACGCCTAGCAAACCAAGATTCGTGGCCGGCTCGATGGGGCCGACCCGCAAGGCCATTACGGTAACGGGCGGAATCACCTTCGATCACTTGCGGCAGGACTATTACGACCTGGCGAAGCCCCTGATTGATGGCGGCGCGGACTTATTGATCGTGGAAACCTGTCAGGACACGCGAAACATCAAGGCGGCACTGCTTTCGATCCGCAAGCTTTCCCGGGAACTCGCGGCGGAAATTCCTTTCATCATCTCCGTCACCATCGAACAAAACGGTTCGATGCTCGCCGGCCAAACCATCGATGCGATGTGGGCGTCGCTCAAATATGCAAAGCCCTTGGCTTTCGGAATGAACTGCGCAACGGGGCCGGAGTTCATGACCGACCATATCCGAACACTGAGCCAGCTTACGAGCGAGTTCATTTCTTGCTACCCGAACGCGGGACTGCCCAATCCCGAGGACGGAAAATACTACGAAACGCCAACATCGCTAGCAACCCAGCTCGAAAGGTTCATACACAACGGATGGCTGAACCTGGTCGGCGGCTGCTGCGGCACGACCGAGCAGCATATTCGCGCGATTGCACAAATGGCCCAGGGCAAAAAGCCGCGCGAGCGGCCCGCCGAGAGCCATCGCGCCATCTACACTGGCATCGAGGCCATCGAAGCTGAAGAAAGTACGCGGCCGCTGCTGGTGGGAGAGCGAACCAACGTCATTGGCTCGCGCCTGTTCAAGAACCTCGTGGCCGACGAGAAATGGGAGGAGGCCAGCGAAATTGCCCGGCGGCAGGTGCGCGGCGGCGCGCAGGTCCTGGACGTGTGTCTGCAAAGCACGGAGCGGGACGAGAAGCGAGACATCCCTTTCTTCTACGAAAAACTGATTCGCAAAGTAAAGCCGCCGATCATGATTGATACCACCGACCCGGCGGGCATCGAGCTGGCCCTCACCTATTGCCAGGGCAAGTCCATCATCAACTCCATCAACCTCGAAGACGGCGAGGAAAAATTCCAGCGTACCGTGCCGATTGCGCATGAATACGGCGCCGCGGTGGTCGTCGGGTGCATCGATGAAGACCCCGTTCAAGCGCAGGCGTTCACGCGCGAGCGCAAGCTGGCCATCGCCGAACGCTCGTACAAGCTGCTTACGGAAAAATACGGTTTTGCGCCAGAGGACATCATCTTCGACGCCCTAGTGTTTCCCTGCGCCACCGGCGACGAAAACTACATCGGCGGCGCGGTTGAAACGATGGAAGGCATTCGCCTGATCAAGCAGGCGATCCCGGACGTGCGCACTATTCTCGGCATCTCAAATGTTTCGTTCGGTCTGCCGCCCGGCGCGCGCGAAGTCGTGAACTCGGTCTTCCTCTACTACTCGACGAAAGCCGGTCTGGATCTGGCGATCGTCAACACCGAGAAGATCGAGCGCTTTGCCTCCATCCCCGCTCACGAGCGCGAACTGGCGGAAAACCTGCTGTTCTCGCATCCGCCCAAGAGCCTGCCCGCAGACCGTCCCAATGCCCGCCTTCTGCTCGACGCTCCTGCGGACTGGCGTCAGCAAAGCAAAGAACAGCGCGCTGCCGTCAATCAATTCTGGATTGCAGCGATTACCGAACACTTCCGCGCAGCCAAGAAAAAAGAAAAGGCTCGCGGCGCCGATTTGCCGCTCGACGACCGTCTGGCGAATTACATCCTCGAAGGCACGCGCGACGGCCTGATCGCCGACCTCGAACGCAAACGCGCCGAGGGAGCCGCGCCGCTGGACATCATCAACGGGCCGCTGATGGCCGGCATGGCGGAAGTGGGACGCCTTTTCAACGCCAACGAATTAATCGTCGCTGAAGTACTGCAATCGGCGGAATCCATGAAAGCGGCGGTGAGTTATCTCGAACAGTTCATGGAAAAAGCGGATTCCGCCAAGCGCGGCAAGGTGGTTCTTGCCACGGTCAAGGGCGACGTGCACGATATCGGCAAGAATCTCGTTGAGATTATTTTCAAAAACAACGGATACGAGGTGGTGAATCTCGGCATCAAGGTGCCGCCGGAAGAATTGATCAAAGCCTATCAGGAACACCGCCCTGATGCCATCGGCCTGTCCGGGCTGCTCGTGAAAAGCGCGCAGCAAATGGTGACGACCGCCAGCGATTTAAAAGATGCGGGAATCGGGATTCCGCTGCTCGTCGGCGGGGCGGCGCTGTCCGCAAAATTCACCGAGACCAAAATTGCTCCGAGCTACGGCAAAGCGGTTTGCTACGCCAAAGATGCGATGACCGGCTTGCGTTTGATGAATCAGTTGATGGACCCGGCCACCCGCGAAACCGTGTTGCGGGAACACACGGCGTCCGGAAATGGTTTCAAGGTGTCCACCACCGTCGGCGTCACGCCCCTTCCAAAAGTGGCGCGCTCGCCACGCATCCGCGTTGATCTGCCGATTCCGCCGGTGTCCTATCTCGACCGCAAGGTCCGCCTCGTGCCCGACCTGCGCGAGATTTGGGGCTACATCAATCCCTACATGCTTTACGGGCGCCACCTGGGTTTCCGCGGCGACTTCGAGAAGCATCTGGCGGAGCGCGATCCGAAAGCCATCGAGCTATTCGAAAGCGTGGAGGAAGTGAAGCAAGAAGCCGCTTCGCTCATGAAAATCCGCGCCGTGTGGCAATTCTTCGAAGCGGAGCCGGAAGGCGAGTCGCTGCTTCTGTTTGCGCCAGGCGCGAAAGAGCCCTTGCACACGTTCCGCTTTGCCCGGCAGCGCCAGGGCGATTTCCTCTGCCTGAGCGATTACCTCCTGCCTGCCCAAAACGGAAAGCGTGACCATCTCGCGCTTTTCGTCGTGACGGCCGGCGAGGGCGTCCGCCAGCGCTCCGAAAAAGCAAAAAACGAAGGCTATTATTTCTTGAGCCACGGCTTGCAGGCTCTTGCCATCGAAACTGCGGAAGGCTGCGCCGAGTGGGTGCACCGCCGCATCCGTGAAGACTGGGGTTTCCGCGATCCGCCGGGGATGACCATGGCGCAGCGCTTCACCTCCCGCTATCGCGGCAAGCGCTACAGTTTTGGTTATCCGGCCTGCCCCAACTTGGAAGATCAGGCCGGCATCTGGAAACTGCTGAAGCCCGAAGAAATCGGCGTGCAGCTCACCGAAGGATTCATGATGGATCCGGAAGCCAGCGTTAGCGCGCTGGTTTTCCATCATCCCGATTGCACCTACTTTTCGGTCGGAGACGCCGGGCAAGACAGCTAAGGTAAATCCCTCGACGCAGGACCGGTTATTCCGTTACCATCCCCCATTTTTTGGCTCTCGCCCATTTCCCGAGAGAGGCCTCGATTGCGCGACCGCTTGGCCGCTCGAAAAAGGTACGCCGGTCCCTCGAGATGCCCGAACAGGTGAGCCCTAACCCGTATCGGAATGGCGCTCTACCGATCGTGTTGTTTAGCTCCAGCCGAGCCGTCCTCCTCAGGGCGCAATTTGTGTAGGCGTGGCAGCTGGCTGCCATGAGGTTTTGCAGTCGCTCAGGCCTCCGGATCAAGACCGGGCAGCCAGCAGAAACCCAGCTGTTCCCGACCTGCCGATTCGCGCTAGCAAAAGGGGCTCTTCAGGAAACCTTAGTCTCCTCCCAACGACTTAGATACTGACCGTTACCAGGATTTCGATCGATGACTGCGTCGCGGCCGAGAAATGCGGCCTTGCTGATTGAACAATTCTCTTTCTACAATTTCCGATAGGATGTGTCCAATCAAGATATGGCATTCCTGAATCCGCGGCGTCTCGTTTGAGGGGACACAGATGCAATGATCAACCCTGTTCTTGAGGCGCCCGCCAGTGCGCCCGGTCAACGCCACGGTCTGCAATCCCATTTCCCTTGCCTGCGACATTGCATGCACTACGTTCGCTGAATTGCCGCTGGTCGAAATGCCCACTGCGACGTCCCCTGGGCGAGCCAAAGCTTCCAGCTGCCGCGCGAAGACTTGGTCAAATCCCCGGTCATTCCCAATGGCAGTGACACAGGAACTGTTCACCGACAAGGCCAAAGCCGGCAAGGCTGGCCGATCGAACGCAAAGCGCCCCACAAGCTCGGCGGCTATATGCTGCGCGTCGGCAGCGCTACCCCCGTTGCCAAACAGCAAAACCTTGTCACCTTGCCGTAACGCGCTGACGAGCAGTTCGGACACTTTTGCTATCGTCGAGAGGGTTTCTCTGCTGCGGAACAGTTCCTGTTTTGTGGTGATCGATGCCTCGATCAACTCAGTCACGCGAGGCATGAAGTCATTCGCCTGTTTCATGCACCCTCCACAATCGTGCACCGCGTCCGTACAAGCCACTGCACATCGGGCAACTCGGACGCCGGTCGACGATGCGTTCTGCATTTTACTTAAAGGGCTATCCACGAGGACAGCAGAGATCCACGGATCAAACCGTGCGTCGAGTAAGGGAATATCCTGGATGCAGGGACGGCGATTTCGACGTGAATTCCGTGGCGATGAGCACGCCAAGCTTCCTGTATGGCTCTATTACGATCAGCTGGCAGAGTTCGTTTTGTACCAGAGCGTTACGATAGCCGTTCACCGGCGGGCAGTGCACGGTCCGTGGTCTCGAGTTGCACAATTCGACCGCCATAGTAATCATTCCAGCAGTCTCTTTTTTCAACCTGATTGAGCACAACTCCAAGCAAATTCTTTCCCTGGAATTCTGCGGCGGTTCTCTCCGCAATTTGGGCGGCGGTTGAACCCGCTTGGATCACCAACAAGACTCCATCCGCCAGATCGGCAAGAATCCCCGCATCATCTGCGCGTAGACTAGGCGGAGAATCAAGTATGATCCAGTCGAACAGCGGCGTAACCCGATTGAGCAACTGCTTCATCCTTTCGGTGCGCAATACCTCGCTTGGGCTGGACACCAGGCTCCCGCCGGGAATCAAGAAAAGGCTTTCGTTCATCCCTTTTTGGACTATCGCGTACTCATCTACATCCCCTCGCAGGTAGTCCGAGAGTCCTGGACAGATCGGCGCTCCAAACAAATGGTGTAATCGAGGCGACCTCAAATCTGCGTCAACGAGCAAGACGCGAAGGTCCGGTTGCTGTGCAATCGATTGCGCAAGATTGAACGCCACAAACGTCTTTCCTTCTCCAGCCACAGCGCTCGTTAGAAGAACCCTTTTTAGCTTGCGGGTTGATGCAATTTTGTCCAGGCGCGAGCGCAGAGTACGAAACCGTTCCGATCCTTCTTGCCCTGGCCTTGCGTTTACAAACACGCTATTGTGTGGGTCGATCTGCCACTCCAGTTTTACACATCGCTTTCCTAATTCTTCAAAACAAAGAAGGGTATTCTCATTCCCGCTCGTCGTACCCCGGGCGGAGACTGCAGGCCCTGTGCATTCGGGACCCCGCCTGAGCAGTTCAAGTTCGCTGCGGACATCGGCCGAGCTGGCTTCGCTTCCGGCTGCAAGCTGCGCGGCTCTCTCTTCGGCGGCCCTCTTCAACGCCTCATGAATGCGACTCATTCTGTCCTCGCCTGCTTCTTATCTCGACTCAGTCTTTCCCAAGCAGAGATCGCTTCAGCGGCCTCGCATCTCCGGTCCGTCCAGCAAAAAATTCCATAACGGGCAAACTGCCAAGGACAGGAAGCTTTAGATACATCTCAACCTCCTTCTCCGTGTGCAGGGTGTTGTCCATTGCCATGAGCAAGTATAGGACGGCCAAACCCAACAGCACCCCTCCTCCTAGTCCGCCACCTGCAAAATACAGCATCTTGGGGAATGACGGCTTCGTCGGAAGGCTCGGCGGATCCAGTACGCGAAATTGCTCGCCTTCCTGTTGATGAGCCGGGTCTATTGCCATTGCAGAATCTTGTTTTTTCTTCAGGAGATCGTTGTAAGCGTCCAGTGCGCTCTGGTAATTCCGCGTCAGCTCTTTTCGTTGTTGCTCCACCATCGCGCTGGCTTGCTCGCGCCCTTCCAAAAGTCGCATCTGGTCTTGGATTTTCGTCTGCTGCCTGGTAAGATCCGCAATCCTAACTTCATCCTGGCGCAGCTTCGAGCGCAGTTGCTGAATCTGAGGCGCCTGCGATGCCGTTTGTGATGGCGCTGGAGTCTTATCGGAATTTGACGTTTCTGCCATCCTCTTCTTGAGCTCCATGATGCGATTGTTGGCTTTGATCACATCAGGGTGCTCGGCCGTATATCGCGACTCGAGCACCGTCAATTGGTCCTGTTCGGCCCGCAGTTGCTCCACAAGAGTTTGAGGATTCGCCTTCGATCGGGATACCTTGGAATTGGCCGTCGCCTCGCTCAAGTGAGATTCATCGAAGGCCTTATCCTGCTGTGCTAGGCTTAAGGCTTGCGTATTTGCCTTCAACCGCGAGTTCAGAGTCGACGATAAACTGGGGTTACTTTGCCCTTCTTGCGGCAGGGATCCGATGTATTGACGCTTAAATTGGGCCAGCTTGGCATCTTGTTCATCAAGCTTCGCCTTCGCTTCCGCCAGCTGCTGACCAATGATCGATGCCGTGCGCACCGCCGTTTGCTCCAGAGCTCGTGCATTTTGCTCTCTGAAGATCGACGCTACTTCAGTGCAAATCCCCTGAGCGCTTCGGGGATTGTCGAAGGTCACCTGCACTGAAAACCCCGGGATACTCCGATCTTGCGTCCCGGGCATCGGTTCAAGGGAAGAAATCTCGATGGCCGCCCGCAGGCGTTCAATCAAGTCCTCCATCTGGAGCTTGCCGCGATCCGCGTGGTAGAGGTCAAGTTTTTCAATGAGCGGCTCGAGGCGGGTCCGGCTTAGAACCTGCTCCTTCATCGAGGCGAGGCGTTGGTTCAAACCCTCGTCGACGACGGGCTTCACGTATTCCGTATCGACCGTGGGTTTGCCCACGAGCACAACGGCCTGGGATGTGTATTTCTTAGGAAGTTGCCTTGCGACCGATGCGCTGAGTGCCGCACAGCCCACCCCGCAAACAGGAATGATCCACCAATGCTTGCGCAGAACTCTCCTGACATCGGCGACCGTGAATTCGCGATCGCGAACCATTCATGTCCCTTTCTATTCCGTGACCGAGCTGCACGCCAGTTGCCACGGACTCTCGGTTGGAGCCCTCGCAAAGACTGTAGATATCATTCTATGATGAATAACTTACAACTACCCAGTCTTCTGGGAGCAAGAACCAAGAGATCGCTGCCGCCAGGCTTTACCTCCAGAAAGGGAAGTTTCTTATCCAAAATATCCCAAAAATGGGGTCAGCTGTTCAAGAACCCGGCTCATCGCCAATTTGGCAACCGCTTCCGCGGCCTCGAATGCGTGCCTGGCGTTCTTCATCCGTGCGCCCAACCAAGCCTCACGCGGGGTCCTACGCCTGCAAACCAGGCTTCTTTGATCGTCCCAACGTCTCGCAGAACGGGTATCAAGGTGCGTGTTTTCTGAACCTTAGAACTCCCGGCGTTCCTCGCCGCTTCGACCGGCAAGCTCGTTCTGCGTGTCCTCGGAGTTTCCGGGCAGGAAGAATGAGCGAAAAGTTCTGGAACTTTTGGGCATAAATTGCGACACAAGCACAGTACCGGCGAGAGGGATCAGCGGTCTGTTTATTGTAGCTCGCTGAAATCAAACACCTTAGCCGATACGAGTCGGCGCTCAAACGGTGATCGACCTGGAAGCAGATTTGCTTGCCTCCGGTCGAGGATTATGACCCCGTTGCCGACACGCCTCTGGCCTCTGCCCCGGAACACTGGTTTTGTTCCCGGCCACTCGCCCGCGATCAAGAAGTTGAATGCGATCGTGGGGGAAATCGCCGGTACGAACATACCCGTGCTGCTGACGGGGGAGAGCGGAACCGGGAAGAATGTTTACGGGCGTGTGATTCACCTACTCTCCGGACAAAGAGCTGCACCGCTAAAGAAAGTCAACTGCAGAGCGGCCGCACACACGGAAGTGCTCGGCGTCTTGAAATCGAGCTTGAGGGTGTCGGAGGGAAGTTCCCCGGACGGTCGAGGAACTGTTTTTCTAGACGGAATCGATGAATTGGATCTCGAAGGTCAAAAGTCACTACTTGAACTCTTCCCGGAGGGAGAGACGGACCAGCCGACTCCCAGCCCCTTTCGCATCATCTCGTCGACGTTGCGCAGCTTGGAGAAAGAAGTCGCATTGGGGAGGTTTAGGACGGAATTGTATTTTCGAATCAATGGAGTTTGCCTCCGCCTCCCGCCGCTGAGAAACAGGAAGGAGGACATCTTCCCCTTCATGGAGCATTTTCTGGCGAAACATGCTGAGGAGTTAGGACGGCAGGCTCCGCCTTTGAGCGACGAGGAAAGAGAATTCCTGGGAGCCCATGAGTGGCCGGGGAACGTCCGGGAATTGGAGAACTTTTCGAGAAGGATTGTATTGCTCGGTGATTCCCGAAGGGCAATGGACGAGCTGCGGTTGCCCACCCTCGACCAGGAGCCGCGGGGCGTCCCTTTGAAAGTAGCAGCTCGAACGGCGTCGCGCCAGGCGGAGCGTGACTTGATAGCGGAGGCGCTCGAACGGACGCATTGGAACAGGAAGCGAGCGGCCCGAGAGCTACAGATCAGCTACAAATCGCTCCTCTACAAGATCAAGCAAGCAGGCTTGGAGGGGAAGCAGGGGGTGGAAAGGAGCAGCACGGAGAAGCACCACGCCAATGGAACACGACCAGTTGTTTCAGCGGCGACCTGAGTGCGGTGGAATCATCGGCGCAGCTGGCTTACGAAGTGGAGTCGACGGGGATCAATCACGGTCGCAGCACACGTGACCAGAGCTTGACAGCATGGATGGAATTCCGCATGGCGAAATATATGAGAGACCATGTACAAGAGATTTTTTGAACTAAAAGCAAACCCGTTCAATGTGAATCCGGATCCCCGGTATCTGTTTCTTACGAAACAGATTGAGGAAACCTTGTCTAGTCTGATGTACGGCATTCAGACCCGAAAAGGTATTGTCACCCTTGCGGGCGAGGTGGGAACAGGCAAGACAACGCTCGTCAACCGACTTCTCGACTGGCTGCACCAGAACGCCGCGAAGACAGCGTTTTTGTTCAACTCCCGGATGAATTCGAGCCAGTTCTTCGACTTTGTACTGGCAGAATTCGGAATTCGCTGCGAATCCAGTTCCAAGAGCCAGCAACTAATTAAGCTAAATCAATGGCTCGTGGAGCGATTCCGGGCAGGTGAAACCTGCGTATTGATCATCGACGAGGCGCAAAACCTGACGTTTGCGGTGCTTGAAGAGATTCGGATGCTCACGAACTTGGAGACGTATACGGAGAAATTGTTGCAAATTGTACTTTCTGGCCAGCCCGAGTTTGAAGAGAAGCTAAATTTGCCTCAGCTAAGACAGCTGCGACAACGCATCATGATTCGCTGCAAGACCGGCCCTCTAACGAAGGAAGAGACGCACTCCTACGTCCTCGAAAGGTTGAAAATCGCAGGAGCAGCGGCGAACGGGCCGCCTATTTTCAGTCCGGCCGCCAGGGACGCCATACACCTGTATTCACTGGGGGTTCCTCGTGTAGTGAACCTGCTGTGTGAGCATGCGTTAATCAACGCATACGTTGAACAGCAGCGGCCCATTCAGCCGAAGATCGTCGAGGACGTCGCACGGGAATTTCGGTTGGATGTGGTCGAACCTACTGCTACGCCCGAGGGTCTGCGCACCAGCGCCGAGCTCTACAATTCCGAAGCGTTCATTCAAAATCTTGGCGAGGTCCTCTCACGCTTCCGCATTAGCCAGCACAGTCAGCCGGCGCGCGAAAGAAAGTAGTCGTGTCTGCGCCATCGTTCGGGGTGTGGGGATGATGTCTCTCGTTGGAGCAGGCGAGCGTGGATTGCGTGTTTACCGGACAATCTTCGGTTGGTTGCTCAGCGCCCGACAAACGCCCGGGAATTAGTCTTTCCAGTTCTTGGACGAAGGCGCTGGCCCGATCTCGCTTTTTGATCTTGAGGCTGTGCGGCCCTTCTTTTGGGGAATCAAACCAGCATCACGAATCTTGTAAATGAGCAGCCTGTAGCTGATTTTCAGCTCCTGAGCCGCTTTCCTGCGATTCCAGCGATTGGCGCGCAGCGCCGCGAGGATAATGTTTTTTTCACCCGCCCGGATGGCTTCTCTGCATAAGCTCTTCAGAGGAACGATTTCATTCTTGTCTGGCCCGGGCCATGAATGAGCGGACCGTTCCAAGTCCTCTCTCATCAAAGCCTCCGGTCCGATAACGACGTACCGCGCGATGGCGTTCGAAAGCTCTCGGATGTTTCCTGGCCACTCTGTGTACTGCAGGTAGTGCAGCGCCTCCCTGCTGAGCGGCTCAGGTCGCACGCTGAATTGTTCCTGGCAACGCGCAAGAAAATGCTCGGCCATCAGCGGAATGTCTTCGCGGCGTTCCCGCAATGGCGGCAACTTCAGGCCTACAACATTAATTCGGTAGTACAGGTCCAGGCGGAACCTGCCTTGGGCAATCTCCTCGCCAAGGTCTTTGTCCGTGGCGCAAATCAGCCGTGCATCGACTGACCTCTCCGATTCATCACCGATTCGTGAAAAGCGGCCATCCTGAAGAAACTGCAGAAGTTTGCTCTGGGAAGGTAAATCGAGGTCTGCGACGCCGTCAAGAAACAACGTGCCATGGTCTGCGAGTTCCACCCTTCCCGGCTTTGTCGCGTGCGCCCCGGTAAACGCACCTTTTTCGAAGCCGAAAAGTTCGCTCTCCAGCAGGGTCCCTGGAATCGCCGCACAATTCACCTTAACGAACTGGCCATTCGATACTGCGGAATGACTATGAAGCCATCTCGCGAGAACCTCTTTGCCACTTCCCTTCGGCCCGTACAGGAGCACCGGAATGCCCGTTCCGGCGATTTTCGCCGCGCGCCTCCGCACCTGTTTCATGGCTTCGGACCGGCCAAACAATACCTCTTCCGGCGGCAGGATGGCCGCTTGTTGGCCCGCGGTCGGTCTTCTCTTTTCGACAGACATGTCAGCCTACATGGTCTAGCAGGATGGAAAGCACACTAGCGGCCATTAAAGGGGTGTGGCGCCAAGATCACACTTGACCGCGCAAACCGGCTAACCGTTCTGTTTATAATCACTTAGATGAAGGCAGAACAAGAAAGTTATAGTACCGCAAGGCAAAGGGACGCGATTTCTTCCGGACCAGAAATAGCAAGGAATTTCTCTGCGGTACGAAAACATTTTTCCCTTCTGACGACCGAAGCACGGTAGTTCACTCCCTGCTTCAGCAACTCCCGGGCCTGCAAAATGGGCCTCGAAAACGGGCTTTTCACGATTATCATTAGCACCGCCATCTCGGCTTTTTTTGTCGTGTGTTAGCGCCGGTTTAAAAGGGATCCACTTTCGCCGGTTTGGGTTGAGCCACTTGGCCCGGCGGCGAGTTTGGAACACACCCATGGGCTGCCTGTTGTTGCGCAAGAACAAGCAGGCTTGATTTCTAGTTTTTCCCGTGCAACGTCGATCTTTACTTCATGAGCCATCCTCCCGCGCCGCCAGCAGGAGCAGGAGTTGTGGAACACCGGCAGTGTTTTGTGTCCATCTTGACCGACTCGATGACCAGGTACAGTTTGTCCGCACTGTTGACCTTTCCCGACACGCAGTAGTATTGGCCTGGCGTGATCTGTTGGGATTTGTTGAAGTCGTACAGGCGGTAGACCCGGTGGGTAGAGTGATCTTGCATGAGGAACACGACACAGGTTCGGTATTCTGTCCGCGAGAGCAAACGAGCGAGTTTGGCGCTGGAGTTGAACATCGAAAGCCAAGAACGGAAATTAGTTAAACTCCTGCCGACGAATTTAAATCGAAGCGCGGCGGCGTGCAAGATTTAGAAACTAATTTAGAATTCTTACCGCGTCCTTACCAGCGGGGCTCTGGATCACTGGCCCCGGCCAAAACCGGCGAGAATGGCGCCGTTTTTCACTGGCGCTAACAGTCGTGGACTCGGTCTTTTGAGGCGGGGTAAAGCGTGACGGACTCGTCCGTGAATATCCTGCTAACGGGCGGTGGCGGCTTTTATTGGTTCGCATCTACCGGTGCGAGGCTCAGGATGTTACGGCGCGCCCGCAGTTGAAACGTCGTTACCGGATAAACAGATGCCGTGCAGCGCACGTCAGCCACTCCATGGGATTCGAGCGGTCCCGGCTCTTGTCCGACAACCCGCCCGGATGCTTTACCGCGGGGGAAAGATAAAAGCCTCGAATAGGTCAGCTCTGGCCTTTTCATCCGAGGCTACCACACGCAAAATATCTTTGACCGAGAGCATCCCCCGGAACTCCCCCACCTCGTTCAGCACGATCAGATGGAAGATCCCGTTTTGCTCCATAAGCAGCAGGCACTCATCAAGCGTCCTTTCCGCCGTGACGGTAACCAGTTCACGGGTCATGATATCCGAGGCTTTCATCCATGCCGGACACTTGTTTTCGGCAGCCACTTTGTCGGAAATGTCGCTCTGCGAAATGACACCGGTGAGCCTGCCGTCCGCCCCCAGCACGCCAACCGTGCGTACTTCTTTGGCTCGCAGATACTGGGCCACCTGGTGAACGCTGGACTCTTCCGAGACGGTATAGACTTCCTTGCGGGACTCGATCAAATCGCCAACCCTCATTGGACACCTCCGCAGGTAATTTAGCCGGATACTAGGCCTATTTCGACCTAGAAGCAAGGTGGGTTGCAAATCAAAGTGGGCTCCCAATCAGCCTGTTCTTGAGGCGGGAAGGACTGGTTCGGGGACTGGTTTGCGGAAACTCTTCGGGGCCAAAGAATCGGCACTAGCTAGGCTCGTGCCGCCTCCGCACGCACGATATCGTATTTGTCAATGACCGCGGCAACACCCATTCGCGCATTGCCGTCTTCGATACGCGGCTCGACACGGAGGACTCTTCCGAATGCGTGCACCAGAACCTCTTTGCCGTTGGTTATTGCCGTTGGCAATGTCAGCACCAGATCGAGTTGGGAGCCAGCTTGCGGATCTTGATCCATTACAAAATACAGTCCGCGCGTCGAGATGTCGCGGGTATTGCCCTTCTTGGAATCCGATTCCTTCTCCGTAGGAATACGAACAAGGACCGGCAACGATAGATCATAGCGCCGAGTCGTTCGACGCTCGTTGGCGCCCCCCATTTTTCCGCTACACTCCGCGGGCCGTTTCTCGCGGCCGCGTTCCCTTCTTTGAATTAAGTTCTCGCTCCCCCGAGGGCTGATTCAGGTTTCTTGCGCAAGCCAAGGTAACTCAAGGACCCGAGTATATCGTTTTCTTGTTTTTGCCTGGCCCGCGCATCGCTACCGAGGACGGTCAGCCGTTTCTTGTTCCCACTGCCGAATTCTCTTCAGCCCCTGGCGCCGTCGCGGATTTCCGCGTTCGCGGAGTATCCAGATGGAACTGCCTCATCTTGTAAAGCAACGCCTTGTAGCTGATTCCCAGCATCTTCGCGGCGTCTTTCCGGCACCAGCGGGTCTTTTCCAGCGCGTCGGCGATCGCTTCCATCTCCGCTTCATCCTTCAAGCCGCGCACAAGGGCTTTGAGCCCTTGGTCTTTTGGTGGCGGCGGTTCTTCGCGCGGCGAAGTGCGCTGCCGGGTGGAGGACATTTCCACCAATTCGCGCAGGCTGCCCTCGTCATCTTCGAGAATCACATAACGCTTTACGAAGTTCTCCAGCTCGCGCAAATTTCCAGGCCAGGGATAGTTCACGGCCGCATCCAGCAAATGCTTGGATGGCGGCTGCCCGGGCTTCCCGTATTTTTCGCTGTACTTCTGGAGGAAATGTTGAAACAACAGCGGAATTTCCGTCGTGCGTTCCCGAAGCGGGGGCACGTTGATGGACAATACATTCAGCCGGTAATACAAATCCTCGCGAAAGCGTCCCGATTTCATCGCTTCATGTACGTCCACGTTCGTGGCTGCCAGCACGCGCACGTCGGTCTCCACCACATGCCGCCCACCCAGCCGCGAATACTGGTGATCTTGTAAAACGTGGAGCAGTTTGGCCTGCAGGTGCGTGGTCATCTCCGCGATTTCGTCCAGGAAAATCGTGCCTTTGTTGGCCATTTCGAACTTACCGGGCTTGCTCCTCACGGCACCAGTAAAGGCGCCTTGCTCAAATCCGAACAGTTCCGATTCCAGCAGCTCTCCCGGCAGCGCCGCGCAGTTCACTTTCACAAACGCCTGGTTGCGCCGCTTCGAACGCAAGTGAATCATCCGCGCGACAACTTCTTTTCCCACGCCGCTTTCGCCACAAATAAAAACCGGCACGTCCACCGGAGCGATTTGCAGGATCTGCTGCCGGATTCGCACCATCTGCGGGCTCGCCGCCAAAAAGCTCAAATCCTCCGTCACTTGGACGCAGTAATCCCGGAGCGCCTGATTCTCGGTTGCCAACTGTTTCTTCTGGCGCGACTTGAGCATCGCCGCATCCAGCTCGGTTTTTTCAAATGGCTTGGTAAGGTAGTCGTGCGCGCCGATGCGAATGGCCTCTACCACCGTCCCCACTTCGTTCGAACAAGACAGCATGATCACATTCAGAGTGCGGTCGATCTCCATCAGCTCTCTTAGCGTGTCAATCCCGTTCATCTCCGGCATCAGCACATCCAGAATGATGAAGTCTGGTCGCTCGCCTTTGGTCACTTTGTTCAAGGCTTCCTTGCCGGAACTGACGGTCTCGACTTCGAACCCGTCTACTTCCAAAAGGGTCTGCAGGTACTTGCGAATGCTCGGCTCGTCATCCACCACCAGAACTTTTTCTTTCTCACCCATCGCTTCTTCTCTTTTCTGCGAGATTTTCTCGACGTTAGCCTTGATCCATCGGCAATAAGAACGTGAATCGGCTTCCCCCATTCGGGTCGCTCTCCACCCAGATCTTGCCGCGGTGCGCCTGGATGAGTCGCTTGGCAATTGCCAGCCCTAGTCCCATCCCCGAAGTATTCCTGTCTACTCGCACGAAATCCTCAAAGATTTCCTGATGATGTTCGGCAGAAATGCCCGTGCCGGAGTCTTTCACGCTGACTTCTACGCTGTTCGGGCGTGGCAGGCGAAACCTCCGGCGCTCTTGCAAAGGCGCCATGGTGGCGACGCGGCGCTCCCAGAAATGGGGCGCCGCCCGCAGCACCACTGTGCCGCCGCTCGGACTGTGCTTCAAGGAATTGTCGAGCAAATTCGCGGCAACCTGCTGAACTTTTTGATAGTCGAAACGGAATGTCGGTATGGAAGGGTCAATCTTCGCTTCGAGGCGCACTCCTTTGCGCTGAAAGGCCTCAAACCACCTCTTGGAAAGCTCATCCAGGCAATCGCGCAAATCGTTCTCGCGCAGTTGCAAGACAAGCTTGCCGCTCTCCAGTGCCGAATAGTTCAGGAACATGGAGACCAGGCGCACCAATCGTTCGCAACTCTCTTTGGATTCCTCCAGGATGTCTCGCTGCTTGTCCGTCAGCCGCCCGAGCGAACCCGCGAGCAACAAGTCGTAATAACCCTTGATCACCGCCAGCGGCGTCTTCAATTCGTGCGCGGCGGAAGCCAGAAACACGGTTTTCTGCCGGTTCACTTCCTGTAATTTCAGGTAGGCCGCCAGCAGGTTCCTGTAAGTAATCTCCCGTTCCTGGAGCAGATCTTGCACGGTAAGCTGCGTTTCGGAATCGCCCGCCTGCCCGTCCGCATTTTGGATTTCCGCCACCAGCCAATCGGATTCCGGCATCCAACGAATCCGCATCGACGTTCTTTTCTCCGCCGGGCCGATCCGCACGTTGACCTCGTGCTCCCCCCTTTCCACTTGCCTGAAGATGTCGGCTGCATCCATCTTGAGAAGATCACTGAAGAGATTCAGTTCGTCGGTTTCCGTGAATCCTTGGGTCTCCAAGCAACGGCGTGCCCGCGCGTTTACCAGCACGAGACCTCCGCTGCGGTCGGCGACAACTAATGACTTTTCAAGAATATCCAAGACTTGTCTGACCGCCCCTAGGGGAAGAGGTCGGCGATTGCGATCTTCGGCCACGGGGGGCATGGCTATCCTTCCGGTCATCTATTAGCTCAGTTTTCTCTTTTGCGAGTGTGGTAAATATTTTCCCTTGCCGGAATGCACATCCTTACAGAGTGTTCCCTGTCGAGTCAATGGTAAAAGCGTTCCATTTGCACATTTACGGAAATCCAGTGGATCTTAAAGCCCTAACCGTCGAATGAAAATCCTTTCCGCATCTGCGAACAGCTAGGAAGTTATTCTCAATACGCGACTTAATGTTTCTTTGGATAAGCTTGTCTGGCCCTCAAGATGCTCGCTATCCCGTACTATATCTTTCGTACTGTCCGAGGGCTCTGTGAATCGCGCAACGGGGGAAATGCACGCCGTAGAGACTCGCTCGATAAGGCGCTCGCCCCGCCTACGGCTTCAGATTCCCGTTTTCGTGCGCGGCACGGATGCCTCCGGGGCTGAATTCATTGAGCTTACTAAGACCCTAGACATCAGCGCATTTGGCGCCTGCATCACCTGCGAACATGCTCTGCGAGCGAACCAGAAGATCCATCTCACCATCCCGGCTCCTTCTCTGCTATCCTCCGGCTTTGTTCCCAAGGCGACTCCCCCTATTCTTGCCCGTGTCCTCAGACAGAACAAGGTGGGGGATGCACGCCTGTTCGGCCTAGAATTTTTCCACCCGTTGGAATAGGGCTGCCATCCCCGCTGGATACTTTTGTTACATCCGCTGTCTGTCCGAGCGCACTTTGCTAAGTTTTTGCCTCGTTTTTCACCGCATCTTATATTAGGATGCCCGGCTCACTGAGGTCTAGTCATGCGGAGGCCGCCAAGGTCCAGTACCAATGGTCTCTTGGTTGCTCCAAATGTTTGTAGAACAATTTACATGCTTGCCCCATTCCCCGCGGGGATAGGCAGAGGTTAGGTTTATACCGGATATGCCCAGCTCCGGCGCCCTCGCGCCCCCGCGTCTGCCGATCGAGGACACGTATCTCGAGTTGCTTGCGGATACACTCGAGAGTCTCGACCTGCCCGCGCGGGGACAATTTCTCCAGCGCTTTCTCCGCGCAATCTGTCACGTTGAATTGCGCGAATCTGAGTGTGTGCAAATCTGGGACGAAATGCTCAATCGCCGTCGGGCCCTCACCGATCAAGCGGGCCGTCCCGTTGTTCTGAAGGCGGCTCTTATGGATGTGCTCGCTACTTCCGGATTTCTCCGTGTGCCTATCATCTTGGAGTACGAGGAACTCAAGAAGCTCGAATTGAATGCGGTCACCGATCCCCTGACCGGCCTCTACAACCGCAGGCTTTTTGGAGAATCTTTCGAAAAAGAATTGAATCGTGCGCGCCGTTACACGCAGCCGCTGAGCCTGGTGATTCTGGATCTGCACCGCTTCAAAGAAGTAAACGACAAACACGGCCACCCCCGCGGTGATGAGGTTTTGCGCGCCACGGCGGCAACGCTCAAGAAAGCGTTGCGCACTTCCGACTCGGCCTTCCGCATCGGAGGCGATGAGTTCGCCTTGCTCTTGCCGCAAACGGACGCGCAGCAAGCTCTTGCGCTCAGCCGCCGCGTCGAAGCGGTATTTGTCGAGATCCTCCAGCCGCTGCAGTTGCAAGTTGCCGTCAGCATGGATCATGGCATTGCCATTTTTCCGCAAGACGCAGAGCAGGCCGATCAACTGATTCGCATCGCCGATGAGCGCCTGTACCGCCAAAAGCACGCTAATCACAAGAAAACCCTTGACGGCGCCGATCGCATTGAAACGGTCCCCTCGGCTGACCAGGCTCCCGGCCCCGCGGTTTCGCTGGAATCTCCCGGTCCACTCCCTCCGCCCATTTCCATCGAAACCATGCGCGCGCCCGAAAAACCAGAGAGCGACCCTGAGGCCCGCGGCACGGTTAGCCCTCCTCCAGCCCATGCACCGGTGATTTCCCCGCCCCGCATGTTCGCCGTTCAGCGTAAAGCCGAGCGCGTTTCCATGGCCGGCACCAACGCCTATGCCGTCCTAAGTGAACAAGGGTCGCTACGTGCTCGCGTCCTCGACCTGGGTTTTGGCGGCGTCGCCATCGAGTTGGATTCCCAGGAAAATCTTCCGGAAAGTCTGTTCGCGGTCCTGCACGTCCCGATTCTCCCTCCCGTGAGGGTCAACCTGAAACCCGTGTGGAGGCAGCAGACCGCGCAGGGCGGCACGCGCATCGGCTGCTCTTTCGTTTCCTGAAACGCGATTTTCTCCGGTCTTGGATCTCCGGTTCTGATTCGTCTGCGGATTCCTTCTGACGGCCTCGCTCACCGCCTGCTACAATCCCTCTCGATCTGCGATCTCGAAAGGACGCACCATGCTCGAACCAAGAGTCAGCCGGCCCTATTGGCCCGATGCCCTCACCAAGCCACCCGAGGACATGTCCAGCCTGAAACCCTGGTCTTGGGCCGTCGAGCGCCTCGAGCAATCGCACAATTATTGGATTGCCAGCTCGCGGCCCGATCACCGTCCGCACCTCATGATTGTCTGGGGAATCTGGTGGCGGGACGCCTTCTGGTTCAGCACCGGCCCGCGCACGCGCAAGGCCAAAAACATCGCCGCGGTCCCCCGCGTTGTCATTGGAACCGAAAAAGCCGACGAAGCTGTCATTCTGGAAGGCACCGCGGAGGAAATCACGGATCGCTCGGTCTGGAAGCAGCTCGCTAAAATTTACAATTCCAAATACGGCGGCGACGTGGAGCCGCTTCTGATGGCTGCGAATGGCTGTGTCTTTCGCGTCCAGCCCCAGGTCGTCTTTGCGCAAGACGAACACGCGGAAAACTTCGCCGATGCCGTCACCCGATGGCGGTTCGACGAAAATTAGCCCGGATTCACACACACAAGCGCAAAGCGTTCGGCCGGCGCGCTGTTCACTTATTTCAAGGTTTCGGCGAAGCATTCCACATTTCCTGCTGGATTTTCCACCCGCCGCCAGCCTCGCGATGGAGCACCAGCGCCATCTTCCCGTATCCGTCGAGATTCGGATTCCCTTCCGGAGCCTGCGCCACCTGATGCTCTGTCGCCCACTCGGTCGCCCAGTCTCCGCACACTTGAATGTCGTGAAACACCATCTCCTCTTTCGTCACTTTGTATCCCGGCATCTTCGCCAGAACGTTTTCAACCCACGCCGTGATGGTCTTTCTGCCCACCAGCGGTGCCTCCCCCGGCATCAAATCCACGCCGTCTTCTGCCCACATCGCCATGATCCCCGGTGTGTCCATCTTCAAATGCAGCTCGACGAACTTCTTGTTGAACGCATCAATCTCGCCTCGCGCGCCTCCCGCCAAATCCCCGGCCTTCATGCCATCCCCAGCGGACCGAGAAGCAGAGCTCCCACGACAATGGCGACTTTTCTGAAACTCAACATATAACCCCCTCACCTAACCCCCTCCATATGGCGCCGTGCTCTGCGCCAAATCTATCTAGCCCTGGCCCTGGAAGGAAGTCCGAGGTCCTTTGCGCTCGGCTTCCGATCCCTCCCTCCGATCGCTGTTTCTCTGCTCTGCTCCTGCCATTTTGCGAAATTCGATTCTTCGCGTATCATGGGGAATTGCTCGCGACCTAGCGACGCGGCCGTAAGACCCGGCTTTGCCGGGTTTGCCGTCGAGACCGGACGCGACGAAAGGCAGCCCCATGAAACCCGGTATTCACCCCGACTATCACGCCGTTACGGTGCACTGCGCCTGCGGCCACACGTTCCAGACGCACTCGACCATCAAAGGCGACATGATGCGCGTGGAAATCTGCTCGAATTGCCACCCCTTCTTCACCGGCAAGCAGAAACTTGTGGACACCGCCGGCCGCGTCGAGCGCTTCAACAAGAAATACGCCGACGCCGCCTCCAAAGCAGGCACCGCCAAAAAATAGGACAGAGCTTCCTCTCTATCTTTCTTCTTTGTGAGCAATGCTTCCCCGGGGACAGACAAGAAGGTCTGTCCCACATTTTCTTTGCTCCTTGCGCTGTGGCCTCCATGCTCTCTCTGGCTCTGTCTGGCTCTGTCTAGTCCTCTCTGTTAAATCCTTCGCACCCGTGTAAAATACCTTGCCAACGTGGCTACACAATCTCGCATGTTTGACAGCTCGCGTCCTGGCGAACTTGTCGAATCCGCACCGCCTCGCGTCACCCTCCGCAATGCTTTCGCCCATCCATTCGACTCCGCCATTGCCGCCGCGCGCACCTGCTACGCCCCGCGCTTGATCACGCCGGAAGAAATCACCGACAAGCAGCGCCTCAACGTCGGCGCCGCCACGTTTTACAGCGGCCACCACACCGTCTACCAGCACGCGCATTTTGAATTCGGGCTGGAAAACGTCAGCCGCCAATTTGTCTGGTCTTTTCTTCACGCACATCCGTTTTATAATTCCGAACAGCAGAGCCAGCGCTATGTGCGTCTTGACCGCGCTCAAGCCTACGTTCCGCCGGTCTCGCTCTTCTTCGACGAAAAGTCCAAAGAAATTTACGAAGGCGCCATCTGCCGCGCCTGGAATTACTACCGCGAGCTTTCCGCGCTCCTGATCGGCGACGCGCGCAACATCCTCTACGACATCTGGCACGTCAGCCCCATGTCCCATCCCAGGCGCCTTCAAAAGATCGAACGCTCCGCCGAAAAGCGCGCCATTGAAATCGCCCGCTATGTTCTTCCTATCGCTGCCTTTACCACGATGGTGCACACCCTCTCCGGCATTGTCCTGCACCGCCTATGGCGCATGTGCTCGGCTTCCGACACGCCGAGCGAAGCCCGCGCCATCATCGGCGAAATGGTTTCGCAGGTAAAAACGCTGGACGCTCCATTTTTCGATCGTTTCGAAACGGAACCGCTCGAAGAACTTCCCGAGTGGAAGTCAATTCCTCAAAATCCGAACGCCGGTGAATCCTTTGCCCGCGAATTTGACGTCAAGCTGTACGGCAAAACTTCTCGCCTTGTCGACTACTCCCCCAACGCTCTCGGTGTCATCGCCGAATCCTATCGCGCTGTCGCCGGCCTCGCCGCCTCGCAATGTTCCGACGCCGACGCCCTCGATCGCCTCCTCAACCCTGCGCGCAATCTCTATCGCCTTGAAACGCTCAACGTGGGCGTGCACGCGCCGATGATGCGCGCGCTCCAGCACGCCAATTACACGTTCGCAAAGAAAATCAGCCACACCGCCGACAGTCAGGACCAGCGCCATCGCATGGTCCCCGGCTCGCGTCCGCTGCTCACGCTTGCCGACACGCGCGAGCCCGACTACATCACGCCCGCGCTTGTCGCCGCCAACCCGCGCGCCAAGGAAACCTACGACCGCGCCATGCAGGAAGCGTGGTCCGCGAAAAATCAGCTGCTCGACCGCGGCGTGCCGCTCGAAATCGCTCTCTATCTTCTCCCCAACGCCAAGTCCATCCGCCTGCATGAATCCGGATCGCTTCTCCACCTTCTCCACAAATGGACCATGCGCACCTGCTTCAACGCGCAGGAAGAAATCTTTCAAGCCTCCATGGACGAAATCGCTCAGCTTCGTGAAGTCCATCCCGAACTTGCACGCTACATCGGCCCGCCCTGCCATCTCCGCGCCGGCATCACCACCCCCATCTGCACCGAAGGTTCCCACTTCTGCGGCGTCAAAGTCTGGCTCGATTTCCCCAACACCCCGCGCCGCATCTGAAACCTTGCAGACAGCTGCCTCGTTCCATGGTCAGACGGAACAGCTAGTAAGGTGCGTCCACCTGCTGGAATCTCAAATCTCCCGCCTGAGGCGGGGGCGCGGGCAACACCTTCAGCGCGGTCGCCATGCTGGTAGCAGAGTTAATCGCGCTGGTCACTGTCATGGTGAAAGTTGCCTCGTCGTCCCCGAGTGCGGCGGGCGGAGTCGTATAGGAAGTGCTGATTGCTCCTGAAATCGCCGTTCCCTTCTTGTTCCATTGGTAATTCAATGGCGGCGTCCCGCTTGCTCCAGCGATAAACGCCGCCGTCTGGCCTACAGCTACGATTTGGTTCGTCGGCTGCGCCGTGATGCTCGGCGGCTGGATGATCGGCTTTGGCCCCGTTGACCCTCCCGAGGACAGCCATACAACGGCAGTGCGAGGAACAACACAAGTCTCAAACACTGGCTAAACCCGTCGCTTCTGTCTGAGGATTCTGTGGCAAGAAAGGTGCCGACATCACCGGGGCCCCTAGTTCACCGTAGATTCTGTTTCTTCTGGGGACAAACGCGGTGCGAATTTGGCTTCGCTCTCGTCGCACTTCCGAAACCGCCCCATTATCCCAACCGTCCAATAGAATAAGGAGATTCTCGATGCCGCCAGCTTTTCGGGCTTTTCTGGCGCTCCTCACTTCGGCGTTGCTTCTGTCCACGCCGGCTCTGCCGTTCGACACGCCCCTGTCCGACCAGGCCGTTCGGGAAGCCTACTTCCTCGGCCAGCGTACGGACCAGAAAATCGTCGACTTTTTCAGCGGCTACACCCGCCATCTGCCTTTCCCTAAGGCTGGCCCGTACGTCTCCGAGATCCAGTTGCTTACTCCTTACGCACAGGTTGTCGAGCTCTCCCATCAAAATACCCCGGGCTATAGCACACAGCAGGCCTGGAAGGATTACCAGGATCGCGGCGACCTCATTCGCGTTCGGGTCCGCATTGAATTCACACCTACCTACACGGCGGTCGCTTCCCAGCAAAAGAGCAAACGCTCGACCGAAGGCGACCGGTTCACTCCGCGCGCTTTGGATTTTTGGAAGGATAATGACTTCGACTATGTCCTCCGCGAGGGGGAAAAGACCATCGAACCCAACTCCGTCGTTGGCCAACCTATCTATTCCGAGGACGGCGCCTTTGTCGGCGCGTACGTCTGGCTTACTTATCCCGCCGAAGAAGTGGACTCCGTCAAAACCGAGGTTGAGGTTTCCGCCCCGGGCGAGCAGCACGTTGTCAGCAGCTTCGATCTCTCCTCTCTGCGTTGACTTCCGCCGGCTCTCGGATCATTTGAAACGGTCAGCACGCCGTCGCCTGTCCAATTCACAGGCCTCGCACAGTCATGCCTCGCAGAATGAAGGATCGCATCCTGGCGAACGGTCATGTTCCTGCTCCGTCCTGCAAATTGGGGCTATGAAGTGCCTCTTCCGGGAAGCTATAATAGCAACAATTTTTGTTAATCGTGAGCCCTTTAGAATCAACACTTACAGAAGGGCTGCAGGGGTACCCAGGCTAACTTAGGACTAAAAGACGGGGTTTTCCGGGATCACGGGTTACCCCACCGAAGGGTCACCTCCCTACGAGCGCCAGCGCAGCGTCACCGGCCCGTCGATCGGATGCACCATCGGCGCGCCCGTGCGCCGCGACTCGAGCAAGTTGGCCTTCAATGCAAAATACCATTTCGCTTGTCGGTCCGCGTCGTCAATCAGCATCAGCCTTGGGTTGTGCTTCAGTCCCTCCGCCTGTTGGATCATCGTCTCCTGATCCTGGCGCAAAAATTTTCTCGCGAACGGGCGAAATAGGAAAACCGGGAAGGGCAGATTCCACGCCGCCACAAAATCAATCCGGCACAAGTCGCGCCGCACCGGCGTCACCGTCGCGCGGCTCGAAAACCACAGCTTCCCGCTCTGATCGATCTCCGTTCGCAGGTTAGGCAGCACAAAGTCGATCGTCGTCGTCACCGGCTCGCCGGTAATTTTCTTGAGCAACTGATATGGCGCGCTGTTGGCGCTCGGCATGTGCGGGCTCATCCGGAAGCCGTTCGGGATCGGCTCGAACCGCTTCGCTTTTTCGTGAATGCTCGCGCCCTTCCGCCAAAACCACGACTGATGCACAAACGGCCCGTGCGCCGGATCCATCAGCCCGATGATCCCGTGGTCCATGTGCGAAGGCAGGTCGCACGACAGATGAGTAATCTTGTATTTTTCGCTGAACACTTTGAGCCCTGGTGCTTCCGGGATACTCTCCGGCAATCGTGAGCCAGGGGCATTCATGTAGACCCAAACGTAGCCGTCGCGCTCCTCGCAGGGATAATGCCCGGCGAAGATTCGCTCCACTTTCAACTTGTCTTGGGAAGTAAGCGAGGGAATTTCCACGCACTGGCCGGTCGACGCATCGAACCGCCAGCCGTGGTAACAGCACTCCACTACCTTGCCGTCGACTCTACCGTAGGAAAGCGGAATCCCCCGGTGAGGACACGCATCCCGCAGCGCAAAGGCTTTTCCTTCTGCTGTGCGCCCCAACACCAGCGGCACTTCCAGCAAGAGCGCCTTGATGACTTTTTGCGCGCGAATCTCCGTGCTCCGCGCGGCCGGGTACCAAAAATCCCACAAAAACCCCGGATCCGCCTCGTGCCCAGCTTCGCGCGTGGCTTCCACGTCCGGCTGCAAGATGGTGCGCACCGCTTCACTCATACTCTATGCGCATCGTAGTATAGCGCGTTCGACGCGGGCAACGGCTCCGCGGCTCCGCCCTCCAATTGCAAGTTTCGCCGTTCAGCGCTATTCTTTGAGTAGAGCCAACGGATGTACGCGGCATTTTATTAGCTGACTCGCCTTCCGCTCCCGCGCCGGGAGCCCTCAGTCGTGCACCAACTCAAAACAACTTCTCTAAAACTCTTTTGCCTTCTTTCATTTGCTTTCAATCTAAAGCTTCGAACCGGAAACTGAGGTTGCCATGGCCGTTCTTACACTGACCGAAAAGTTGGACCAGCTCGATTCGCGCTACGAGGAGATGACGCAGCAGCTCTCTTCGCCGGAAGTCGTGGGTGATTCCGCGCGCTTTCAGAAGATCGCCAAGCAGCATGCCGAGCTCGAGGAAATCGTCGCGAAACATCGCGAATACAAGCAAATCGTGAAAGATCTCGCCGGGGCGCATCAGCTCTTCCTCGAAGCGGACGACGCCGAGATGAAGCAGATGGCGCACGACGAAGAGAAAGCGCTCGCTGCGCGCAAGGAAACCGTCGAGCGCGAGCTGAAACTTTTGCTTCTTCCCAAGGATCCCAACGAGGAGAAAAGCGTGCTCATCGAAATCCGCGCCGGCACGGGCGGCGACGAAGCCGCGCTTTTCGCCGCTGAGCTTTTCCGCATGTATTCGCGCTACGCCGAAACGCAGCGCTGGAAAGTGGAGGTCCTCGAAAGTTCGCCGTCTTCGCTTGGGGGAATGAAAGAAGTGGTTGCCGCGATTCAGGGGAACAAGGTTTATTCCAGGCTGAAATACGAAAGCGGCGTGCATCGCGTACAGCGCGTTCCCGCGACCGAGCAGCAAGGGCGCATCCACACTTCGGCGGCAACGGTCGCCGTGTTGCCCGAAGCCGACGAAATCGACATCAAGATCGAGCCGAAAGATCTGCGCATCGACACTTTCTGCTCCTCCGGCCCCGGCGGCCAGTCTGTGAACACCACCTATTCCGCCGTGCGTATCACACATTTGCCTACGGGCTTGGTCGTTTCGCAACAGGACGAAAAATCCCAAATCAAGAATCGCGCAAAGGCCATGCGCGTTCTACGCGCGCGCCTCTACGAACTCGAGCAGGAAAAGCAGCAAGCGGCCATCGTCGCAGAGCGCCGCGGGCAGATCAAAAGCGGCGACCGATCCGAGAAAATCCGCACCTACAATTTTCCGCAAAACCGCGTGACCGATCACCGCATCGGCCTGACGCTCCATCAATTGACCGAGGTTATGGACGGCAAACTCGCACCGCTCGTGGACGCGCTGGTTTCCCATTACGAAGCCGAGCGCCTCCAACAGGAACTTGCTGAGGCATAATCCTGGCAAGCATTCTTTTCGTAAGGAGGCGCCGCATGCTGACCCGCCCCGGCTCTGAACCCGGTCCCGAATGGATGCGGAGACTCGGCGGCAACCCTCGGCAACTTCGCAAAGCCATCTTAAGCATCATTGTTTTTGTCGGGGTGATCCAGCTAGCTGCGATTGTAGTCGGCGACATTGCCGTTTATCGCGCCGACGGCAGGCACGTTCGATTGTACAACTCCCCGATTCAAATTGTGGGCATGCCGCTATCGTCGATGGGGGGAAGGGCGCATGGCGTCATCGCCTACGGCGGCTTAGCCACGGGAATCATCGCCGTAGGCGGGGTCAGCGCGGGAGTCATCTCGTTCGGAGGCATCAGCGTTGGATTCCTTTCCCTCGGTGGATTGTCGGTGGGTTGGTTGACTCTGGGAGCCGTCGCGGTTGGCCAGGCGGCTCTAGGGAGTCTTGTGATTGGCCGGTGGGCGTATGCAGGACCAGGCGTTGCGCTAGGCCGAGACGAGTCCAGCGGCGGCAAGCAAAAAGAAAGTCTCATTGGATGAACCGCGTTTCCGAAGCAAAATCCGTTCGCACCCTGCTAAAATCGGGCATCGCGCAGCTGCGTGATGCCCAGGTGCCTTCCTACACGCTTGCCGCGGAACTGCTACTGCTTCATGTTTTGGGCCGCGATCGCACATGGATGTATTCCCATCCCGAAGAAGAAATATCTCTGGTGAATGCCGAGCACTATTCCGCGCTCATTCGTCGTCGCGCGGCGGGTGAACCGACCCAGCATCTGACCGGCAAACAGGAATTCTGGGGCCTCGAATTCGAAGTCACGCCGGATGTCTTGATCCCGCGCCCGGAGACTGAACACGTCATCGAAGTTGCTCTGGAACGCCTGGCGGCTCGTGAAATTCGTGCTGGACGGCGTCAACCGTTTAGCGGCGAAGGATTGCGCATTGCCGATGTGGGCACCGGCTCCGGGTGCATTGCCATTGCCCTGGCAAAAGCGCTCCCTGGCGCAATCCTTTTCGCCCTGGACATTTCCGGCGCCGCCCTTGAAGTGGCTCGTCGCAATGCCGAACGGCACGGCGTCTCCGATCGCATGCTTTTCTTCCAATCCGATTTATTGGAAGACCTTGTCGTTGCGACGCCATTTGCCGCCAACGTTCTTCCTCATCCTTCCACCACTGCAATCGTTCCGTGCGAGCTACTCCGCAACGGGGATCCGCAATCCTTTGGCGTTCCTCATCCCACTGGTCGAGACTCGCCGTTTCGCTTCGATGTAGTTGTCAGCAATCCGCCCTACGTCGGCCGCCGCGAAGCCGCAACGCTCATGCGCGAAGTCCGCGAGCACGAACCGGAAATCGCGCTTTACGGCGGCGAGGCAGGCTACGAACTCTACGCCGATCTCATCGCGCAATCGGCAAAATATCTACTGCCGCGGGGGATTCTCGTCCTCGAACTCGGCCACGACAGTCTGCCCGCCGTAAAGCCTCTGCTCGACGCACCGGCTTGGACCGGAGTGAGTGTGACCAACGACCTCGCCGGCATCCCCCGCGTCTTCGCCGCCGAACGGTCATAGGTAACGCTTCGTCGGAAAAGGTTGAGGCCCAGGAATGTCCGGGGTAGGCTAAGGCCATGCCGGAGCTGGCTAGGTTTCGTGCAAAGCATGGGCCGCTAGAGGAGCGGGCGGCGGAGGCGGCTGCGTCCATTCTGCACGTGGATATGGACGCTTTTTTCGTCTCCGTCGAATTGCTGGAGCGGCCGGAACTGCGCGGCAGACCCGTTGTCGTTGGCGGGCAGAAGGATCAGCGCGGCGTGGTCACCGCGGCCAGCTATGAAGCGCGAAAATACGGTGTTCATTCGGCAATGCCCCTGCGAACGGCGGGCCGGCTGTGTCCCCACGCGATCTTTCTCGACGGCCATCACGAAAAGTACGGCAAATGGAGCGACCGCGTCGCCTCTATTCTTGTGAAATTTTCTCCGGTCGTCGAAATGGTTTCCATCGACGAGGCTTATCTCGATCTTGCTGGAACAGAGCGCTTGCATGGTCCGCCCCTGGCCGCGGCGGACAAACTTCTTCGAACGATCAAGGAAAGCACCGGTCTTCCCTGCTCAGGCGGACTCGCCACGACGCGGCTTACCGCAAAAGTCGCTTCCGACCAAGCCAAGCCAAGCGGCCTCGTGTGGGTTCCGCCAGGCGGCGAAGCCCGTTTCCTAGCGCCGCTCCCGGTGCGAAAGATTCCTGGCATCGGCGAAGTCACCGAGAGAGCCCTGCGCGCGCTGGGATTGGAAACCGTCGAGCAGCTTGCGGCGGTTCCCCAGGAAAAGCTGGAAAGGATTTTCGGGCAGTGGGGCGAGGCGCTCTACCGCAAAGCGCGCGGCGGCGATTCTTACGAATTTGTGATCGATGCGGAACCAAAGTCCATCTCGCACAATCACACGTTTGGAGAAGACACCAACGATGGCAACGAAATGACCACGACGCTCAGCCACCTCTCGCAAAAGGCCTGCAAGCGGCTGCGCGAAGCGGGGCTGGCCGCGCGAACACTCACACTGACGATTCGTTACACTGGATTCGAAACCCACACGCGCGCCAAAACGCTTGCGGAGCCTACGCAACTCGATGCCGACATTTATGCCGTGTTCCAGGGCCTTTTTCGCGAGCATCGCGACACGAGAAGGAAGGTTCGTCTGCTCGGAGTAAGCCTGAGCGGCTTCACGCACGGCAACAACCAACTCGATCTGCTGGAGGCGGAACGCCGCGAAAAGCTCGCAAGACTCACCAAGGCCGCCGACCGTTTGCGCGACCGCTTCGGTTTCGGCAAAGTGCAATTTGGCGGCTCGCTCTCGGCTGAGGATCTGAACAAGCGCGAGGACTAAGCGCAAGGGCCCGGGAAGCCCCCCGTTTTGAAGCAGCATGCGGAATGTCTTATAATCTGCTCTCCGTCCGATTATTCCCATGAGCGGCGCCTCTCCAAGTCCGGGTGTATCTTCCACAGCCCCTCCCGGGGGCGCGTTCCATCGCGTGCGCGAATTCTGGGAGCGCATCAGCGAAGGGCGCCAACTTGACGACTTGTGGTCGCAATTTGCCGCGGATGCCCGCGCGGGCTACGGCTTCTACGGTAAAGACGTCGATTGGGACGCCATTCAAAAGCTCCCGCGGTGGCGCCGGCCGTTCTATGTCGCCAAGGATATTTTCTGGGCGACGCTGATGAAAATGACGCCCGCGCGGCGCGTGCTGCTACTCCTCGCCCTGGCGATGTTGCTGATGTCGGGATTCACCTTCCAGTTCGGGCACGACGTCGGGATTCAATTCAAGTTCGAATCGTTCGCCGCGCTGATCTTCCTGCTGCTGCTTTCGCTGGAGCTGGCGGACAAAGTGGCCATGAAGCGCGACTTGGAAATCGCGCGTGAAATTCAAAGCTGGCTCGTGCCTTCGCAGGCTCCCGAAGTTGCGGGCGCGGACATCGCCTTTGCCACCCGGCCGCAAAATTCCGTTGCCGGCGATTACTATGACGCGTTCTACCCGGACCCCGAAAACCGCGAAAGACTGGTGGTGGTGATTGCCGACGTGGCGGGAAAAAGCGTCCCCGCGGCGCTGCTGATGGCCACCTTGCAGGCGAGTCTTCGCACCATTGCCGGCGAAGGTGCGCCGGTCGCGGAGTTGGTGACGCGGCTGAACCGCTATGCCTCCGCCTATAGCTTGGATGGGCGGCGGTTTACCACCGCGGTTCTGTGCGAATATGAGCCGGCCTCGCGGCGCCTCACGTACGTGAACGCCGGGCACAATGCGCCGATTCTGCGCCGGGCGAACGGCGCGCTTGAGAAGCTCGAAATCGGAGGGCTTCCGCTCGGAATCAAAGTGGATGCGACTTACGAAACTGCCTCCCTGGAGCTGCGGCCGGGCGACGCGCTGATTCTCTTTACCGACGGAGTCATCGAGGCGTTCAACGCGTCGGGAGAAGAATTTGGAAACGAGCGCTGGCTTGCAACCGTCCGGGGTTTGCCGGATTGGAGCGGGCATCTGTGCCTGAGGTATTTAATGGAACGCGTCGATCAATTCGTGGGCGGCACGCGGCAAGCGGACGATATTACCTGCCTGGTGTTCCGCAGCAAATAATCGGTTCTTAGCTGTCGGTTGTCATAAGCTCCAAGCAAAAAGATTCGAGGGAAGTGTCGCTCCGGGCAGCCCCTTCGTCGTAGCGTGGCCACGCGCTGGAACTCGAACTTGAGCTACCCTAAGGTGATGGATGCTGAAGAGGAACGTTGCTTATAGATTGCCTGGTGGTATGACGAGCCGGGCACTGGCCAATGCGATTTGCGAGATGCTCGAACGCCACAAATACCAGGCGTTGCTGGTCGGCGGGTGTGTGCGCGACTTGCTTCTGGGACGCGAGCCAGCCGATTACGACGTGGCCACGGACGCGACGCCGGTCGAAGTCGCCGGCCTGTTTCCGGAGAGCGTCGCCGTGGGCGCGCAGTTCGGCGTCATCCTGATCCCGAAGAACGGTTTGAAGGTAGAGGTCGCCACGTTTCGTTCCGACGTCGGTTACAGCGACGGGCGTCATCCCGACCGCGTGGTTTATTCGCAGACGCCGCAAGAAGACGTCGAGCGACGGGACTTCACAATCAATGGGCTGCTGATGCGGCACGACACCGGCGAAGTACTGGACTTCGTCGGCGGACAAAAGGACTTGCACGCGGGCCTGGTTCGCGCCATTGGCGATCCCGATCGCCGCTTTGCCGAAGACAAACTGCGGATGATGCGAGCGGTCCGTTTCGCGGCGCGGTTCGGCTTCGCAATCGAAGAGACGACGCTAGGTTCCATGCGCCGGCACGTCTCGGAAATTCAGCAAGTCTCTCCCGAACGCCTGCGCGAAGAACTGACGAAGATGCTGACCGAAGGGGCTGCGCGCCGAGCCTTCGAATTGCTGGAGGAGACTGGGCTTCTCGGTCAGGTTTTGCCGGAGATTCGGGCGATGAAGGGCGTGGAGCAGCCTCCGGAATTCCACCCGGAGGGCGACGTGTGGATTCACACGTGCCTGATGCTCGAAAAGCTGGAGAAGGGTGCTTCCCCGACGCTGGCTTGGGGTGTATTGTTGCACGACGTCGGGAAGCCGCCGACCTTCCAGTCGGCCGCCGAGACCGGTGATCGCATCCGCTTTAATCACCACGTGGACGTGGGCGTGCGCATGGCGGAAGAGATTTGCCGGCGGCTGCGCTTTTCCAACGACGAGATCGGGCAGATTGCCGCTCTGGTGGCGAATCACATGAGGTTTGGCCACGTGGGTTCGATGCGCAAGGCCACGTTGAAGAGGTTTGTGCGCCTGCCGAACTTCGACGAGCATCTCGAACTCCACCGCCTCGACTGCCTGTCGAGTCACGGCCAGCTGGATTCGTATCGGTTCGTCGAGCGGTTCCTCGACGACACGCCCCCAGAGCAGGTCCGGCCTCCGCGACTGCTGACCGGGGACGACCTGCTCGCCATGGGTTATCGCCCCGGCCCTCGATTTGCTCAAATCCTCAGGGGCGTCGAAGACGCCCAGCTGGAAGGGCAAATCAGAACGGAGGAAGAGGCGAAGGAGTATGTCCTTAGGAATTTTGGCGCCGGAGAAACCAGGTAAGCACGACCGTAAGACATGAACTTTAGGTGTAAGTAAAAGAAAATACAAACGTTAGATGGATATCTTGAAATCGCCCGAGAATTGGCGTAGGATGTGAGCGCAAGAGACTAAGATTTAGTGCTAGCAGCCATCTCATTGTTGAGCAACATTTGTACTTTGGCTGCATCTAATCTCGGAGAAGGGGCTTTTAGAGGGCCCCGCTGATAGACTGGGGAGACTATGGCTGAGAAAACGTTTTTAACACCTGAGGTTCTCCCGGTCCTGCCGGTTCGCGATACGGTGCTCTTTCCGGGCGCCATGTTGCCTCTGACGGTGGGACGGGAAAGCTCTCTGGCGCTGGTTGGGTCCTTGCAAGGCGAGGAAAAGCTGCTGGGCGTGGTCGCCCAGCTCGATCCGCGGATTGAGGATCCCGCTGCCGCCGACCTGCACAAAGTGGGAACGCTGGCGCGCGTGCACAAAACCGTAAAAATGCCCAACGGCAACGTGGTGGTGTTCCTCGAAGGCCTCCAGCGTATCCAGATCGTCGAGCTCGTGAACCTGCGACCGTTCCTGAAAGCGCAAGTAAAGCCCGAGCCGGACATCCTCGGCGAAGTGGACGCGGAGCTCGAGGCGCTGCAACGAAATGCGCAGGATCTGTTCCGCGAAGTGGTGAGCCACTCGCCGCAGTTGTCAGACGACCTGCAATCGAAGGCGATGAGCATCGAGGACCCCGGCGAGCTCGCGGACTTCATCGCCGGAATGCTGCCCTCGCTTTCCACGCTCTTGCGCCAGGAGCTGATTGAGACGGCGAGCGTCCGCAAGCGCCTGGAAATCCTGATCCGCGAATTGTCGAAGGAGCTGGAAGTTCTCGAGCTGCGCTCGAAAATTCACGAGCAGGTGCAGGAGCAGGTCAGCCAGAACCAGCGCGAATACCTGCTGCGCGAGCAGATGAAGGCCATTCAGAAGGAACTCGGCGAGTCGGAAGACTCGACGCAGGAAATCGATGAGCTGCGGAAGAAGGTGGAAGAAGCCGGAATGCCGGCGGAAGCCAAGAAGGAATGCGAGCGCGAGCTGAAGCGCCTGGCGAAAATGACCCCGGCTTCGGCCGAGTACATGGTTTCGCGCACCTACCTGGAATGGATGACCGCGCTGCCGTGGAGCAAATCCTCCGGTGCTGCGGAAATCGACATTGCCAAGGCGCGCGATATTCTGGACGAAGACCACTACGATTTACAAAAGGTGAAGGAACGCATCCTCGATTACCTGGCGGTGAAGAAACTGCAACCGGGGATGAAAGGGCCCATCCTGTGCTTTGTCGGCCCTCCGGGCGTGGGCAAAACCTCGCTCGGCAAGTCCATCGCGCGTTCGCTGGGACGCAAGTTCGTGCGCATCTCGCTCGGCGGAATGCACGATGAAGCGGAGATTCGCGGACATCGCCGGACCTACATCGGCGCGCTTCCCGGACAAGTTATTCAAGGGCTGAAGCGCGCGGAAAGCAACGATCCGGTAATGATGCTGGACGAAGTCGACAAGCTAGGACGCGACTTCCGCGGCGATCCGTCCTCGGCCCTGATGGAAGTGCTCGATCCGGAGCAAAATAATTCCTTCCGGGATCACTACCTGGACGTGCCGTTTGACTTGTCAAAGGTGCTGTTTATCGCTACGGCGAACTGGATGGATCCCATACCGGAGCCGCTGCGCGACCGCATGGAAATCATTGAGCTGCCCGGATACACGGGCGAAGAGAAGCTTCAGATCGCGCACAAGTACCTGATTCCGAAACAGGCCAGCGAGCATGGGTTGAAAGTGGACGAACAGATTCACTTCACCGACGAGGGCTTGCGCGAGATCATCCACAGCTACACGCGCGAGGCGGGAGTCCGCAACCTCGAGCGCGAGATCGCCACGATCACCCGCAAGCAGGCCCGCAAAATCGCCGAAGGCAAAACGGAGAAAATGACCGTCACCCCGGAAGTGGTGCGCGAGTTTCTGGGGGTGCCGAAATTCCGCACCGAAAAGGAAGTCGAGGAGCGCGTCAAGCGGCCGGGCGTGGCGGTGGGGCTGGTGTGGACGCCGGTGGGCGGCGACATCATCTTCATCGAAGCGACGCGCATGCGCGGCGGCAAGCAGTTCACCATGACCGGGCATTTGGGCGAAGTGATGCAGGAGTCCATGACCGCCGCGTTGACCTGGACGCGCGCGAACGCGGACCGCTACGGCATCGATCCGGACTTCTTCCGCAAGCAGGACATTCACATCCACGTGCCGTCGGGCGCGGTGCCGAAGGACGGTCCCTCGGCGGGCGCGGCCATGGTAACTGCGCTGGTCAGCCTGCTCAGCGGGCGGCCGGTGAAGGATCGCCTCGCCATGACCGGCGAGATGACTCTTTCGGGCGTGGTGCTCCCGATCGGCGGCGTCAAGGAAAAGGTGCTTGGCGCCAAACGCGCGGGGATCAAGGAAGTGCTGCTACCGGCGGACAACGAGCCCAACGTCGTGGCCGACCTTACACCCGATATTCTCGGCGATATCAAGATCACCTACGTCCACACGCTCGACGAAGTGCTCGATCACGCGCTGCAAAAGGAGCCGGTGGCCCAGCCACTGGCTCCGGCGCCGGAATCGAAAGCCGAGCGCCTTGGGCCGGGGAGCCCAAGAGCCATCCACTAAAGCGCTCGAAGGTGCGACTGGTTTGGCGCCTACCCGAAGATCGGTGACGGAAAGCCATGGAAGGGCGCTTTCGCTGGAGGGTATCGTTGCGGGCATAAAGTAACCAAAAACGAGGGCGTTTCTGCCGAAATCGCTTCGCGCGAAAGTGCATGATGAGGTTGCGTGGGCGCTCCTGAATGATTTCTAATCATCGAATGGTCATAAACCCGGCGCGATTTGCCGGGCTTTTTCTCTTTGCGCCACATCGCGCGAGACCAGGGCGAACTCCTGCTACCATGTACGCGACACATGGCCAAGGGACGCCAATCCATGGCGGATGCGGCGGCCGCACTTGCCCGGCAGCTTCACTTAGCGCTGCTCCGCGAGCGCATCGTGCGGCGGTTCGCGGATTCCTATGTTCTTGAGAATGAACGCCAAGCTCTCCAAGCGCACGCGGTGATGTATCGCGATTTACTGGCGCTGCTCGATCGCGAGGCCTTGCTGGCGTTGAGCGTGCGCGCATTGGAGATTGTCTGCGATGAGCCTCGGGCACAGGGCCGGTCCAAGCCGCGCCCCATGGCGCGGCGAGAGGCCGCGCTCTTTCACAAGAAGTTCCTCGCGTCACTGGTGCGGCAGCAAGGCTGGAGCGTGGGCGACGCGCTGGATTTCCAAAAGGACTTGCAGTTGTACGAAGACCTTTTGGCAAGGACGGCCCCCGCCCGGCGCTCTCCGAAACCGTTCGAAGCGGCGAATCATCCTTTTGTGGACCGCTGCGCATTTTTGCTGGACTCCTCGTTCCTCGAGAAAGCGCGCATGGCCGCCAGCTGCGCGTTGGCAGAGCTCGAAAACCTTGCCGTCCAGGTATGCGAAGCCTCCGGCTACTCGAACAAACCGGTGTGGATGAACTAGTCGTCCAAAGCTTTGGTGCTAAACAAAGGCTGGCCCGCCAAGGCGTGGTACACGGCAAAGAGCGCGACAGCGACAACGGTCAGGATCCCCGCGATCGCTCCCCCGGCATACCAGCGGCTCAAGTGCGTGGTCATCGGGAAGGTCACGAGCGTGTTCTGCACGACGAGCCCGACAACCAGGGCGAGCAATCCGAAGCGCCGCAGCACCAGGTAGATGGAAAGCCAGATGACCGCTGAGAACAAAAAGGTCGACCAAAAGTAGTCGCCTCCCGTGTTCGTGACAGCGCCAAGGAAAACGATCACGATCGCCGCTATCCAGTCCTTTTTAACCACGAGCCTCAGCAGGAAAAGAATGAAAAAAACTCCCAAAGAAAACAGCACGTAGGCCCAGGTGTAGCGAAAGATCGAACCGAGCGTGGGGCGCACGCCCAGAAGGCTCTCCATCGAGGCCGTTCCGGGCTGCGGCGGCAAGCCTCCAAAGAGCGGAAGAACAATGTTGTCCACGGACTCGAAGGCTCCCAGCAAGACACCATAAGCGGTACCAATCAAAATGTCCCGGCCTACGAGCGGATCCCGAATCTTCCCGCTGATCAGGCGCGCCCAGCTGATCAAGGTATGCGGATCGCGGCGGCGAACAAATGGCTCGAGACCAAAATAGAGTTGCCGCGCGAAGGTAGAGATGAGGAAGGCCCAAGCCAGCGCGAGGACGATCATCCCGAATTCACCGAGCGAGGCCAGGTGATGCGCCTGTAGCGCCCACATCGTAAGAAACACAAAGAACAGGAAATTGCCCAAACGCCAAGAACCGGCTTCATCTCCCCGCTTTTGCCGGACGTTTCTTCTGACAAGCAAGACACTTCCGACAAGCAGGGCCGCGAACACCACGATTCCGACGATGTTGGCGAGTTTTTGATGACTTGACGGTTGATGAGCCCGATCGCGCCACGGGTCAGCCCAAGGGTACAAAACCCGGAAATAAACCGGTTTCCCACGGTAGGCTGCGGCCTCGACGCGCTCGGTCGAACGAATCGGGGCCGAGATTTCACGGGTCCATGCCGCGCGCGTATCGGCATACAAAAGGTCCGACCACTCGGGAGCAGCGGCGGTGAAGGTCGCGGGATCGAGACCCGCCGCGGAGAACAGCGAGGGCCAATCCGGCGGGCCAGAAGCGCCGCGCGGCGGATCGTGCTCCGGCGGGATGCGTTTGAAGAATAGGAGTCGGCCTCGGGAATCCAGGCATACGCTGATCATGCCGGTTGTATCGGACGGGGGCTCCCAGAGCGTCACGTTGCCCGCGAAGTTGAAAAAATCGGAGGACGCGATCTCCCGGGGGCTTTGGCGATACCAGAAGACCATCGTAGGCGGACGATCTGATGACAGGCGCTGCCAGCGCGCCCGCGATTTGTCGTGTTCCTGAATGTAATTCAGGTAATCAAAGTCCGTGAAGAACCCATAGGCGCTGTCCGCGGGCGTTTCTGAGAATCCCAGCTGTTGAGTAATCTCCTCGGAGCGGGCGAGAAGCACCTCTGGCGACTTCTCGAACGGCGTGAGATTTTGAATTTTGTATCGGTCGGCCAGAAACATGTGCGCGACCAGGCCAAGGAGCACCGTGGCAATCAGCCCGAGCCCCACCTGCGGCTTGATGCCTTCGGTCGCTCCGGCGGCGGCCACTTGCAAGGCGGAAGCGGGCCGCTTGTCCGGATCGCTCTCCAAACATCGGAGAATCACGCGCTCGATTAGCGGATCGAGATCGCGAACCAACGTGGAAGGATGGGTGATGGTTCCCGACTCGCGCAAGCGCACCAGCTCCCGGAGCGTGGACGCCTCGAAGGCGCGCTGGCCGGTGAGGATTTCGTAGAGGACCAGACCCAGCGAGTAGATGTCGCTCCTGGTGGTGACTTGCTTGCCCGCCAGTTGCTCCGGAGCCATGTAGGCCGGCGTTCCAGCGCGCGCCTCCTCGCCCTGGATGCTCGCGGCAATTCCCGCCAGCCCAAAATCGGTGATGCGGATTTTGCCGGCGCCATCGAGCATTATGTTGGCGGGCTTGAGGTCGCGATGAATGACGCCGCGTTCGTGAGCCGCCGCCAGCCCGGCGCAAATTTGGCGTGCGATTTCCGTAGCCTTGTCCGGCGAGAGCCGCCCGATGCGGCGCACCACGGAAGCGAGGTCCTCACCGTCCACGTATTCCATCGTCAGGAACAGTGTGCCGTCCGTTTCGCCAATATCAAAAACGCGGCAAACGTTCGGATGTGAAACCTGCCGCGCGTTGCGTACCTCGGCGTGGAACCGCGCGAGCGCCCGAGCGTCCTGGGAAAGCCGCTCGGGGAGGAACTTCATGGCGACGATTTGGCCAAGCGTCAGGTCCTCCGCGCGAAAGACCTCGCCCATTCCGCCCCGGCCAGCGAGCGCCACGATGCGATAGCGTTCCGCAAGGATTTGCCCGGGAGTGAACCGGCCGCCACCGATGGGGTCCGAGCTCGTCAGCGGGTTCGGACTCCCTGTCGCACGCGGATGGCGCAAAGGGGCGGGCGCAGCGGGCGGCTTGCGCGGCGTGGACGCTCGAGGCGAAATGGTTTCACCTGGAAAGCTGCTGTCCTGGTCCACTAGCATCGTTCCCGTGTCCGATTCCATCGCCTGGCCGCAGGACGAGCAGAACCTCGCGTTTTCAGGAACTTTGGTACCGCAAGCTAAGCAAAACATGACAGGCTCGAAGTTTACCACTCCGTTCGCATCCCGAAATGCGGCGAATGATTCAGGCAAGGCGCTCCACGTGCACGGCCGTGCCGTAAGCAAGAACTTCGGTAACGCCTTGCATCACTTCCGTGGCGTCGTAGCGCATGCCAATCACGGCATTGGCGCCATGCTCGCCGGCGTGCTGCAAAAGAAGCTCGAAGGCATCCTCGCGCGTTCTCTCGCACAGATTCGTAAGAAGAGTGATATTGCCGCCCCAAATCGTTTGCAGCGCAGCCCCAAGATTTCCGATCAGGCTGCGCGAGCGCACCACGATTCCGCGAACGATCCCGAAATTCCTCACAATCCGATACCCCGGCAAATCCAGCCCGCAAGTAACCATTCCCGCATCGACTCTTGGCATTTGTCTCTCCTTGAAGAAATGGAACGGCTCATGAAACCGTCCTTCACAACCGTTGACGGTTGCGATTCTAGCCGCTTTATCCGCGCTCCGTGAACAATCCTCCTCTGCTATTCTTTGAAAGAAAGTGGAAACACTCTTCTACATACTGGCAATCATCCAGATCCTGCTCGGCGCCTATCTCGTCTGGCAAGCCATGCGCTGGCTCGCCTACGTGCGCCGGCGGCTGTACGGCGATCCCGGATTCTACGCGCCGCGCGTGGCCGTGCTCTGCCCATGCAAGGGTATCGAGCCGGGGCTCGAGCGCAACCTGGTTTCGTTGACGGAATTCGAACGCCAGAACTACGAAATCTTTTTTATCCTCGCCTCGGAGAAAGATCCCGCCCGCAGCATTATTGAACGGGTCGCGAAGAGTTCTCGCGTCAAGACAAAAATCGTGATTGCCGGGAAAGCCGTGAATTGCGGTGAGAAGGTGAACAATCTGCGAACCGGCGTCGAACAACTGCCCGAAGAATTTGAGGTGCTGGTGTTTGCCGATTCCGATGGCCGGCCCGGGAAGCACTGGCTGCACCATCTGGTTGCCCCGCTGGCGGATTCGCGGGTCGGAGCCACGAGCACGATGCGCTGGCTGATCCCCAATAACGGCAATCTGCCGACGCGGCTTCTCGCAGCCTGGAATGTGCCGGTTGTCACCATGCTCGGCGAGAAGGCCAGGAATTTCTGCTGGGGCGGAGGTACGGCGATTCGGCGCGCTACTTTCGAGCAATCGGGCGTGCTGGAGGAATGGAAGAATTCCGTAAGCGACGATTATTCATTGACTCGCGCGCTCGAAAGAACCGGACGCTCCATCGTGTTCATCCCGGAGAGCCTGACCATCTCCTATGTGGAGACGGACTTTGCGGGATTGCTGGAATTCACGAACCGGCAAATCCTGATCACGCGTGTCTACGCGAGCAAAATGTGGAGGGCGGCAGCGCTCACGCATCTTCTTTATTGCCTGACGTTGCTGCTGGGCTGCTATGTGACGCTCACCACGCTCGTCGCGGGAAGGCCGGCCCTGCCACTGGTGATCCTGACTTTCCTTCCCTTGCTGCTGTCCGCTATGCGAGGAGGGCTGCGCCTTACGGGTGTAACCGAAGCTTTGCCCAATGCACGCGCGCAAATCATGGGAATGGCTTCAGACTATGTCCTGCTTCCCCTTTTCATGCCGTTCCTCTACCTGGCAAACTTTGTTAACTCTTCGCTGACGCGCAAAATCCGGTGGCGCGGCCTGCGATACGAACTCATTAGCCCGCAACAAACTCGGGTGTTTTGATCTTTGATGGTTCTTCTCAGATTCCAGCAGAGTTTTTCACAACAAGTGGAGGAGCAACGTCTAGACTCAACAACTCTTGATTTCTTGCGTGTTTCGTGCGATTTGCGCAGTGCACATGACGATCGACTTCGCCAAATTTTCGTGGAAAAAATTCGCATGCCGTGAAATTCCTACCCGCAACGAGGGTACAGTACTCAGATTATTGGGGTCTAAACCCCAGCCTGTGAAAGACTTGCATTTTTTGAATTGCGGAAGATTGCTTGCAACGCTTGAATCAGTTCGGCAGAACGTCCACCAAACGGACCTTCAGGGAGTCCTTGCCCAACCTGTTTGCTGGCGTTGATTGGGTAACAAGCACGGGTTCGACTGCCACCATTGCATTCACGTACGGGCGAGTTACTCAATTGGGGATCCGGCCTCGTCAAGGGGCACAGAACGAACTACTAAAAACTCATTGGCTTCGGTTCCATCACGAGGCTGCATTCTGAGGGGGTGCACGTGAAGGTAATCCGCAGAAGTGACCATCCGCATCAGTTGTTGACTGCCCGGCCTATCTCCCACCGCAATACCTTCTTCTTTTACGAAAAGAACTCTGGAGTAGCCCATTTCCATGTACAGGCCGGGCCCGACGGCCGTCTCCCGGTCGATCAAGCGGCCGGACTGCTGGCCATGCACTGCCTGATTCGGGGCCAGAGCCCCAGTGACTACGCCGTTTTGGTTCAGGCAGAAAACGACATGCTAGAAAACCTTATGGAAAAAGCCGGCCAACTGCTTGAGGCAGGCAAGGCCGTTCACGGCCAGGTGCGGCTAACCCGCAGAGAAGAGGAAGTTCTTGCCGGTGTTTCGGAGAGTCTCTCGAACAAGGAAATTGCTTCGCATCTCAACCTTTCGGAAAGGACCGTGAAATTTCACGTTTCGTCCTTGCTGGCAAAATTCCAGGTGCGCGGCCGCATGGAGCTGGTTCGCGAAGCGGCGCGGCACGCAATGGGAGTAGTTCCCGATCCCAAGCCCGTAGCCGCGAGAGACGCTCGTTCCTATGCTCCGCCCATAAAGGATTACCCTGCGCCGCGGCGCACTGCCGCCATCGTTCCCCTGGCCAAACGGCAATTGATGGCTTAGCCTCCAGCCGTTCGAATCTTGTGGAAAACAAAAGGCCCTCGGCTTAGTCGAGGACCTTTTCTTTTTGAGACTGTCTCGAAAGCGGTTACTTTGCCGCTGCAAAAAGTTCCGCGGCTTTGTCCCAGTTCACGACGTTCCACCAGGCCTTGATGTAGTCGCCTCTTACGTTTTGGTATTTCAGATAATAGGCGTGCTCCCAGACATCCAGGCCCAGCACCACTTTGGCGTTTGCGCCAAGCAAATATGGCGTGTCCTGATTGGGGGTCGAATCTACCGCCAACTTTCCGTCTTTCACGACCAGCCACGCCCAGCCTGAGCCGAAACGGCCCAGGCCGGCAGCGGTAAACTTTTCCTGAAAGCCGGCAAACGATCCGAAGGAGGACTTGATGGCCGCGGCAAGGTCTCCTTTGGGCTCGCCCCCCGCGCCTTTTTTCATCAGCGTCCAAAACAGCGTGTGGTTCCAGTGGCCGCCGCCGTTGTTGCGGACGGCCGCGCGGATATTCTCGGGGACGGCATCGAGTCCTTTCAGCAAGTCGTCGATCGACTTGGCCTGGAGCGCGGACTGGCCTTCCAGGGCTTTGTTCAGATTCGTAACGTAGGCGCCGTGATGTTTGTCGTGATGGATCTCCATCGTTCTGGCGTCGATGTAGGGTTCCAGTGCGTCAAAAGGATAAGGAAGCGGGGGCACGCTAAATGCCACGGATTTTTCCTCCAGAGTGAGATTTGAGTCCGCAGTGGTCACGCAGCCAGCGCCGAGAGGATCCCGTCGAATCTTTTCTGTCCCGAGCAACCCAGCGCCGGCGAAACTCGATTGAGAAAGGAATTTTGCGGCGATTCATGGAACCTCGGTAGCGCGGAGGGCTAGCTGGCCAGCGGCAGCGATTATACCCCGAGCGCCATGGGGATTGGTAATCAGATCCCCCGGCCGCCCCCGGCCGGGCTGGTGAAGCTGGCCGCCGCGCGGCCCCCGGTTCGCGGGTTCGTTGGTCCGCTGCTTTTCCGCTGCACATTCATTGGATGCGCGAGAGCGCCCATTGGGCAGATTCAGCAACGGTCGCATCGTCGCACGCGGCCAATTTCTGTAAGGAAACCAGGATGCGGGCGTAGCTCGTGCCGCCCGGCCGGATGCCGGAGTTTCCCGCCGCGATGCAGGCGTTGCGCACCAGCCCGCGCCATTTGGCGCGCTTCAGAGGGCTGCCGCGAAAAACCCGGCGAAAGTCCTCCTGGCTGAGCGTCAAGAGCCAATCGAGCCCGGGGATGAAAAGAGAATCCTCCTCGGCCTGCGAAGCCGCTTCCGATGCCTTCTCCCGGTGTCGAGGCAAAGCTCTCGGTTGAAATTCCACAAGGGGGGAAGCCGGTGCGCGGCGGTTCCACGGGCAAACGTCCTGACAGATGTCGCAGCCAAAGACATGATTGCCCATGGGCTCGCGAAGCTCCTTGGGAATGCTGCCGCGCAATTCGATGGTCAGGTAAGAAATGCACTTGCGCGCGTCCATGACATAAGGCTCGACGAACGCTTGCGTCGGGCAGGCCTCCAGACATCTCCGGCAACTCCCGCACAGGTCCGGCGGCGGCGTTTCTCCTTCACCGAGCGCCGGTTCCAAATCCAGGGTCGTTAGAATCACACCGAGGAAAAAGTACGAGCCCAGCGCCTGATTGAGCAGCAAGGTGTTCTTTCCCAGCCAGCCCAGGCCCGCGTACTTCGCAACCACGCGCTCCTGTACCGGTCCCGTGTCCACATAGGCACGAGCCTCGAAGGGTTCGGGGAAGCGTTCCCGAAGCAGCACGACGAGCGCCTGCAACCGCTCCTTCAGCACATCATGATAGTCGTCGCCCCAGGCGTAACGCGAAATCCAGCCCCTCGGGTCATGCTCTTGGCCTCGGGGTTTAGCGTCCAGGGAAAGTGGGTGATCGGTGTTGTAGTTGAGCAGGCAAACGATAACGCTCTGTACTCCCGGCATAGCCCCGCGCGGATCTTCACGGCGCGGGTCGAAAAGATAGTTCATTTCTCCGGCGTAACCGCGTTTGAGCCAGTCCTTGGTGTTTTCGAGCTCCGGGAATTTTTCCGCGCGGACCACGCCGCACAAGTCGAATCCGATCCCCTTCGCCTGCTCTGCAATCCAAATGGTGTCCGCCGCCTGATCCATCCAAGAGATTGTGCCGCAGCGGAGTCCTGGAGGCGAGCCTTTGGTAGGGGGACGAGCGCGTCGCCCGGAATCAAGCGATTCTTTGCCGGGTCAGGTTAAAACACGGAGCGCCATCAAAAACTGCGAATGGCCGCGTTCTCGTCGGTATAAATATCGAACACTGTATAAAGTTTTGTGATTTGAAGAAGGTCGCGTACTTTCTTTGTCAGCTGGAGCAGCTTCAATTCGCCGCCTTGATTCTTCACCGCGGTGAACCCGCTGACGAGTTCGCCGATTCCGGAGCTGTCGATGTAATCGACATCCGCAAGGTTCAACAGGATTTTCTTCCTCTCATCCTGAAGAAGCCCGCGAATCGTCTTGCGCAGTAGCGCGCTGCCGTCGCCGAGAGTAATGCGCCCGCTCAAATCCACAACCGTAACCGGCCCGGCATCGCGATACGTGGCTTGTAGCGCCATATTTCCTGAACTCCCTGTTCCTCAGGCTCCCTGCTTGGGCGCCGTTCCTTCTCCGCCCCGGCCGTTCGTTGAATTGCCGCCGGGCACCGGCAAGTTCTTGGACATCACAATTTCCGCTCCGCCGGTCCGCCCGGTGACCACGTCGAACTCATCCATGAACGCGCGCATCAGAAAAATCCCGCGCCCCGAAGTGCTCAGCAGATTCTCTTCCGCCAGAGGGTCTGGCACATCGGCCAGAGTGAATCCCCTGCCTTCGTCCAGCACGTGAATGATCAGTTTTTCCGAGGTAATGTCCACGGCGAGATAGATTTTTTTCTCCGGCCGCTCCTGGTTTCCATAGTGGAACGCATTGATGACTCCCTCGCGTACGCTCATCCCGATGCGATAACAGTCATCCTCGCCAAATCCCGCCGCTTCCGCGACGCGCAGACACATCTCCTCGGCAAGATTGACGCTCTCGACCTGCGTCTCCAGTGTGATTTCGAGATGTTTGGCGCCCGCAGTCATGTTTCGCGATGCGGCTCCCTGGAAGCCACAAAGTGAACGCACTTATGGGTAACACAGCCGATGAAACGGAGTCAATGGACGTCAGTACCCGTAGGGACGTCAGTACTCTACCCGGGCCGGATGCTAGATTTTACTTGAGATAGGCAGCGATCCCTTGCCCGCCGCGCTCTGCGTCTCCGAACAGCGAGGCGAGAGAAGCTCCTTCGAGCACGCAAGGATGATGCAAAATCGTGGCACACCCATCGCTAAGTTGAGTCTCTAGGTTCGGCCGCTTGTCGATCACTTCCTTCCCGCACAGGACCGGATGGGGCATAATCACACTCCCGTTTCTCGAGAGGGAATCAGCCGATGAGGAAATCTACCGTCAGAGTATTCCTGGCTTGTGCCTTTGTCTCGACCATCGCTTTGGCCGTCGCACGAGCTCAGCAGCCACCCCTCACGCCCGCACAAAAAGAACAACGCATGCAAACCGAGAAGGAACTCGAAGCCCTGGCCGTCATCGATCGCAAGGTGCTGATGCCCATGCGCGACGGCGTGCGGCTGGCCACCGACATCTACCGCCCCAAAAACGCCCCCGGCAAAGTCCCCACCATCTGGGTTCGCACGCCGTACAATTTCAACTTCTGGGATATACGCAACGGAGTTCCCGCGGACATGACCACCATCCTGACGGCAATCAAACGCGGCTATGCGTATGTGATTCAAAACGAGCGCGGCCACTTCTTTTCCGAAGGCAATTACGACATTCTTGGCGCGCCGCGCACTGACGGCGACGACGCGCTCAGCTGGATTTCCTCGCAACCGTGGTCGAACACCAAAGTCGGCACCACCGGCTGCTCTTCGACCGCCGAATACCAGATGGGCATCGCAGCGATGGGAAATCCCGCGCATGCCGCGATGAACGTTCAGGGGTTCGGCGCCGGTGTCGGCCGGGTCGCGCCCTATTACGAGCAGGGCAACTGGTACCGCGGCGGCGCTGTCCAGATGCTGTTCATCGCCTGGCTCTATGGCGAGCAGAACCAGGTGCGGCCCATGTTCCCGGCCGATAGCTCGCAGGCCGACCTCATCCGCGAGTCAAAATCCTTCGACCTCGCGCAGCAGCTTCCTCCCGTCGAATGGTCCAAAGCTCTTTGGCATCTCCCCGAACAAGACATCTTGAAGGCGGTCGACGGGCCTCCTGGAATTTTCGCCGATGCGATGCCCGTCCCCACCGGCGGCCGCATGATCAAGCGCACTCCAAACGATCCCGCCTGGTACAAAGGCGGCCTCTATCACGACGATATGCCGCTCAATGTCCCCGGGCTATGGTTCATGTCTTGGTACGACGTTTCGATTGGCCCGAATCTTGCTCTTTTCAATCATGTCCGCAAAAACGCCAAGGGCGAGATCGCCAACCAGCAGTGGGCCATCATCGCTCCTGTCACGCACTGCGCCTACACACGCGCGACCGAAGACACCATCGTCGGAGAACGCAGCATGGGCGATGCCCGGCTTGACTATCAGGAAATTATCTATAGCTTTTTTGACCGCTTCCTCAAAGGCGATAAGAGCCCGCGGCTCGATGCGCTTCCGAAAGTCACGTACTACACGATGGGCATCAACAAGTGGCAGTCTTCCGACACTTGGCCGCTCGCCAGCGCACACCCGCTGACCATGTTTCTATCCAGTGCTGGCCATGCCAACTCTTTGACGGGAGACGGCTTGCTCGTGACTTCTCCGGCAGAAGCCGATAAGCCTGACACGTTTACTTACGATCCCATAAATCCCGTGCTTTCCTACGGCGGCAATGTGTGTTGCACGGGCGACGCTGTTCAGGCCGGGGCGTTCGACCAGCGCAGGATGGAAGCGCGCTCCGACATCCTGGTTTTCACTTCTGAGCCCTTCAAGGAAGGCACCGAAGTGTCCGGTCCGATGATTCCGACGCTCTACTTCTCGTCCGACGCCAAAGACACGGACTTTACGGTGAAGGTCCTCGACGTGTACCCCGACGGGAGGGCCTACAACCTTGACGAAACCATTCAACGCATGCGCTATCGCGACGGCTACGACAAACCGCTTGTCTGGATGGAATCGGGTAAGGTCTACAAGGTGACGCTGCAGCCGCTGAACACCAGCAACTTTTTCGAAGCCGGTCACCGGCTTCGCATCGAAGTTTCCAGCAGCAATTTCCCGCGCTTCGACCGCAATCTCAACACCGGCGGCAACAATTACGACGAATCACGCGGCGTCGTCGCCCACAACACGGTCCATCATTCCCGGCAATATCCTTCGCAGATCACCGTCACCGTGGTGCCCGCGCACGCCGTCGGCTCCCCGCCAACCGGCCTTCATTGATGGTCACGTCACATTCATAAAGCACTGGCCGCACGCCTGGAGCGCAGTTGGTGCGGCCGCCTTCTAAGGCGGGCCGCCGTCCTCAGCGCCTTTCCAAATATTCAATCGCACGGCGAACAATCTCCGAACGCGCTTCCCATACCGTGTAACCTTGCCCATCAACCGTGATGGTGGCCGACGCGAACTGCGTCAACCATGGAGACAGCCACACCAAACGTGGGTTGCTCGAACCGCTTAAAACCAAGCCTGAAATCGTCTGCGCGTGCCGTTCGAGGTCCCGGAAATCCGCCAAGGTAAAGCCCGAAGGGATTTCCGGATGGGAAGCAACCAGCTGACGGCACAGGTCCTCGGGCGTTCTACCGAAAAGCGCGGCGGCGAGTGTCCCGCAGCGGCCCAGTCCAGCTTCCGCCCTCTGAAAGTCTTCCCTTCCAAAGGGCTGCTGGAACAACGCATCAAACTCTTGCTCGTCCATCGCTATTCTCCCGCTCCGCGATGGAACAGTTTAACAGTCCCAACCGCGTCGCGGCTTTCCGCTCGCGCTCGCAACGGAAAGAGCGCCACAGCCCGGGGATTGGCTTAGTCATCTGCCCTTTGGCAGACTCTCCGCCGCCCGAGCGACGCCATACTGCGCCAGGATGTCTTCGAGCGTCACCACCCCTCTCAGTTGGTGCACATTGGCCCGGCTCACTACCGGCAGCAGGTCCAGTTGGCTCGCTCCCATACGATCCAAAGCCATATGCAGCGGATGATCAATATGCACGTGAGGAAAACCGTCCGCGCCCACAAGCTCACGCAAGGCTTTGCCCGCCGAGCCTTCCCCGGCCGATTGTCGCAAGCGTGCGAGGCTTACGACCCCGATTACGCCGTTACGGTCCGAGACCGGCCACGCTCTAAATCCGCTGAATCTCGCTCTTTCCAAGGCTTCCTCGACGGTCGTGTCGACCTGAAAAACTTCCGTGGCTTCGCGCATCGCGTGCTGCACCTGCCGCTGCATTTCCTGCTGCCGGGACTCCGCCCTTGGCAGGTGAATGCCGTCTTGATAAGCCAGTTCGTCATAAATTGCTTTCGGCTGCAGTTTGGAGGAAATGAAAAAGCTCACCAGGTTGGAAATCATCAGCGGCACAATCACCGCGTAGTCCCGCGTAATCTCGAAAATCATCAGCACCGAGGTCATGGGCGCGCGCACGATCCCCGCAAACGCCGTGCCCATTCCCACCAGCGCATAGGCGGCCGGGGTTCCCACAGTATGGGGGAAGAAGTGATTCGCAACGTTGCCCACCACCCCGCCGAGCATTGCGCCAAGAAACAGGCTCGGCCCGAAAATTCCTCCGGCGTTCCCCGACGCGTAGCTCACAGCCACCGCCACCAGTTTCAGCACCAGCAACAGGGCCATCAGCTTCAGAGCCATTGCGCCGTTCAGCGCCTCGCCGACATGGTCATAGCCCACGCCCAGCAACTGCGGCACGAACCAGCCCATGGTTCCTACCACTACCCCGCCCGCCACGGGCTGAAACCAAAGCGTCTTCCTCGGAAACTTCAAAAACCGTGCGCGCATCCCCAACAACAACTTCGTGAACGCTACCGAAACCAATCCGCCTGCCACTCCCAGCACCGCGTAAATCCCGAATTCCGCCGGATTCACCAATTGATATTGCGGTACGTGGAACAGCGGATTATTTCCGAGCAGCAACCGCAACATCGCCCACGAAGTCGCCGAAGCCAGCACCACCGACCCCAATACCGGCGCGTGCAAATCGCCCACTACCTCTTCCAGCGAAAACAGCACGGCCGCGAGCGGTGTGTTGAACGCGGCCGCAATCGCCGCTGTTGCGCCCACGGGCAGCAGCGCTTTCACTTTCTCGGTACGAAGCCCGAGCCACCTTCCGAGCACCGAGGCAATTCCCGCGCCCACTTGCGCCGCCGGGCCCTCGCGCCCGAGGGGAATACCGCTGGCAAGCGTGGCCGAAGTGCAAAAGAATTTTCCGATGACCGTTCCGAACGAAATATTCCCTTCGCGCGCGTACAAAGCCGCTTTTGTCTGGGGCACGCCGCTGCCGCGCGCATCCGGAAAGTAGCGGTACAACAAATAGCCCATCCCCAGCGAGCCGCCCACCGGCACCAGCAGCCGGCGCAGCCCCATTCCCGCCGCGGGGTACAACTTGTTGCCAAAGCGTTCCGTCAACAAAATGAACGCCACGACCGCCAGGCCCACCAGTGCGCCAATCACCAGTGTCGAAACCAGGAACACTTGCCCTTCGCGGTCCCGCAGGATGGCCGCCCATTGTGGCGACGAAACGCCCCACCGGCTTTTGGAGGCTGGTCGACTTGCGCTCATGGCTTTTGTTTTTGTCGCGAGGTCTGGGATGAAAAAACAGAGTTTCGGCAATTTCACGACGCCGCGCGCGTTTCCGCCTGATCCTGCGTTTCGGTCTCCTCCTGGCCTCCGCCTCCGGGCAGGAAAACCCGCAGGCTCAAGACTTGCTCTCGCCGCTTCTCCTCCTCCAAATGGCGCGCGCGAGCCTTTAACAAATCGTCGAGCGCGATCAGGCCAAGAAATTTCCGAGTATCGGCGTCGACCACCGGCATGCGCGTTATCCGTTTTTCCGCCATTCGATAGACGACCGAGCGCAACGGCTCATCCGGGTACGCTTCCACGGTTTTCCGGTGGACCGCGTCACGAAGAGGCCGGCGCAGCAGCGACTCGTCGCCTTGGTCGAAGAGTTTATAAATGTCGCCGCGCGTCACGACTCCGACGAGAACCCCGTCGCCGTCCACGACAGGCAGAAGCCGCTGGCTTTGCCGGTGGTCCGTCAGAGCTTTCTGGAATTCCGACAGGCTGCTCGAGGCCGGCAGCACCGCCACCTTCGTGCGCATCACATCGCGGGCGAACAGGATTTCCAGCGGATCCACCGCGTATTCCGAGCTCAAATGATAACCGCGCCGCGCCACTTTTTCGGTCAGGATCGAGCGCTTCAGCGTCAATACCGTGAAGGTATGCGAAACCACGCTTGCGATCAACAACGGGAGAAGGATACTTGAGTCTTGCGTAAGCTCGAACGCAAAAATGATGCTTGTAAATGGCGCGCGCATCGTGCCACCCAGTGTGGCACCCATGCTGACCAGCGGCCAGAAGCCCGCGCCCTCGTGGGGCAGGAACATCGCTTCGAGTCCGCCGAGCGCCCCGCCCATCATCAGCAACGGCGCCAGTACTCCGCCCGAAGTGCCGGAGCCGAGCGACACCGCCCAGATAAACCATTTCACCAAGAGCACGCCGAGGATCACTTTGGTGGTCACCGCGCCTTGGAGCAGCGTGGCAATCGTGTCGTAGCCGACGCCAAGCGCTTGCGGGAAAATCATGCCTCCCAAACCAACGGCCAGCCCGCCGACGAGCGGCCACCACATCCAATGAATCGGCAATTTCTGAAACCGGTCTTCCACCTTGTAGATCGAGAGAGTGAGGAGCGCGGAAAGACAACCAGCCAGCAAACCGGCGAGCGCGCAGCCCAGCAAACTTAGGGGGCCGATGTGCAGAGGATGCCTGGGCACGGGAAACATTGGACCGAATCCCAAAATATAGCGGCGCATCACGTCCGCCACGACGCTGGCCAAGGCCACGGGAACCAGGCTGCGGGGCTTCCATTCAAACAGCAGGAGTTCGACGGCAAGCAGCACCGATGCCACCGGCGCGGCAAACGTTGCCGACATTCCACCTGCGGCCCCAGCCACGAGCAGCGTCTTGCGCTCCGCGTTGGTCAAATGAAAGAGCTGCGCGATCATCGATCCAAACGCGCCGCCGGTCATGATGATCGGGCCTTCGGCGCCGAACGGCCCGCCCGATCCGATGGCAATGGCCGAAGCAACGGGTTTGAGGAAGGCGACCTTCGGCTCCACGCGGCTGCCATTGATCAAAATCGCTGCAATGGCTTCCGGGATGCCGTGGCCGCGGATGCGTTCCGAGCCGTATCGCGCCATGAGCCCGACGATCAGTCCGCCCCCAACAGGAACGAGAACGGCGTACCATCCGAGATGATTTCCCGCTGGTGAAACGAGCGCACCACCCCAATGACCGTAGTAAAACAAGTTGGTGAAGAGTCCGATTAAACGCAGAAGCGCCAGTGCCACATAGGCGCAAAGGACGCCGATGCCGACGGCCAGCGCGGAGATCGGCAGCACGCGAAGCGTGGTGGAAAAATCTCCCAGCTCTTCCCGATGGCGAGCCTCGGTTTCGACGTATTCGGGGTCGTGCCAAGAAACCTTCTTCTGAACCTTATCCACGCCTCTTTTCCAATCCTTTCTTGGGAGGAATGCTTCGAATCTTTCTTCCGTGAAGCGCATGGCTGTTTTTCAAAAGCGCCGCGATCGCGTTGGCCAGTGCCGCCCCGGACGCGCGTAATTCGCCGACGCGGTGCTGCGCCACCTGATCGAGCAATTTCGCTCCGCGCGGCAGCAGCGACACCAGAACACTCCGGCGATCCTCGCGGCTGCGGCTGCGCCGCACGTATCCGTGAATTTCCATGCGGTCAATCAGTTCCACGACGCTGTGGTGCTTCAGCACGAGCCGCTCCGCCAGGTTGCTGACGGTGGCCTCCTGTCGGTTGGGAATTCCGCGAATCATCAGCAGAAGCAGATACTGCTGGGGTTCGAGCCCGGTCTCGCTCGCCACCGTGTCTCCTTCGCGCAAGAATTTGCGAATGCGGTAGCGCAGTTCCGCGAGGGCCTGGTACTCGGCGGTAGACAGCCCCTTTGCCATGCTCTTAGTATATCGTAGTACGATATAAATATTGATTAAAACTCGCCCGCTGCTTTCAAAACAGGAATCCTAGCCGTGCGGGCGGCATTCTTCTCGACCAGGCATGCTTCCGCCAAACCGCAACGTCGCGCGTAAAAGGATGTCTCCGTAGGAGTTTGTGAACCCCAGAACGACAGACTGGGCCGCAATCTAGAGCGGCTTGCGGAAGGATTTTTGCGTTTTGTAGTGCTCGTAGCCGTTGCGTTCGTAGAACTTGTGGGCGCGCTCGCGGATCACGTTTGAACGGACCGACATGCTCTTGCATCCGTGTTTGCGGGCCCAATCCTCGGCGGCTCCCAGCAGCCGTGCGCCCGCGCCAAGGCTGCGGTGTCCCTCCTTTACGACCAGCCCGTTCACCTCCGCACGCATGTCGCTCTCGAGGAGCGCCTGTTTGCTCACATGCAGCCAGCCGACAACTCCGGAGTCTTTTGCTTCCGCAACGAACACCGCATTTTGCGTGGCGGGGCTGATCCGCCGCAGCCTCTGGCGGAGCTCGGCGGATGTAGATGGATAGCCAAGCTCGGTCGCGAGTTCTGCCAGCCGCGGCGCGTCCGCGCTCTTCGCGCGGCGAATTTTCAGTTCTGGGCCTTTTCCATTCGCTGTCATTGGCCTGCGCTTGCCCTTCGCCGCAATCGCGCCTGCACGGCCGCACTTTTAAGTTCGCGGAGCGCGTTCGCCGCAATCCACCGGGCGGAGGGCGAGTCTTGCCGGCGAATCCTTGCGGCTGTGCGGGTGGCTTCGCGGTTCAATCGCAAATTCCTTTTACCGATGTTCCGCAAGGCCCAGTTGACGGCCTTTCTCACGAAATTGCGGTCATCGTACGCCTCTCGCTCGATCAACGGCAACACTCTCCGAAACTGCGCGTCGGCCGCCTGCTTGTCCCGATACGCCAGGTAAGCCATCAGTGCAAACCCCGCCCGCTTGATGAACTCTGGGCCGCACCGGCTCCAGGCCATCGCTTTCCTCCATGCCGGAGCAGCGAACACGAAGAGATGGCAACACGTGCCGTCGCAAACGTCCCAATTATCGAAATCGCGCACCCATCTTTCCATTTGCTCCGAGGAAACCTCCCGCGGCAGATCGATCATACCCGCCAGAATCCGCGCATCATGGACGCCGCTGGCCCACAATTCGAGCGCCAGTTGATGATCTTTCCCGATGCGGCGGGCCAGTTCATCCATTTTTGGCTTCGCCACGCCGTAGACGACTTTCGCGCGGATTCCGAAGCGCGCCATGCCGTCCACATTTCGCCGCTCGCCGAGAGCCCGCAATTCCTCGAGCGCTCTCGCACAAGTCCAGCCGCCGCCCTTTTTCCGCTCTGCCAGCGAACCCTCAGAAGGTATTGTCCGAATCGAGGAGGATTGTGACCGGACCTTCATTGACCAGCTCCACGGACATCATGGACTGAAAAATTCCCGTGGCGACGCTAACACCCAATTGGCGGAGCGCCTCGCAAAATTCATCATAGAGCGCTCTTGCAAGTTCCGGAGGCGCCGCGGTGATGAAGCTCGGCCGCCGCTGCCCGCGCGCGTCGCCGTACAGCGTGAATTGCGAGACGGCGAGGGCGCTGCCTTTCACGTCCAGCAGCGAGCGGTTCATTTTGCCCTGATCGTCTTCAAAAATGCGCAGGTTCGCGCATCGTTCCGCCATTCGCCCGACCACCGCCGAACTGTCGCTGCGGCCGACACCGAGCAAAATCATCAGCCCCGGGCCAATCTCGCCGGTGATGCGCCCCCCCACGGTGACCTTCGCCCGGCTGACTCGCTGGAGAACGGCGCGCATACAGGTTAGCTCGCGCGCCGCGGCTTCGGCGAGCGCACGCGGGCGGTTCGCGGCGGCAACGGCAAAACCGTAAATCCACGCGGCGCCCGCTGGCAGCTCGGACAAAAGTAACTGCTTCGCCCCGCCACAATGCCGCGCCGAATCGCGGTTTTGCACCGCTGGCAGTTCTTTCCTTCGCGGCCGTAAGCGCGATGGCGCCGCTGGTATTCTCCCGGCTGGCCCTCGGCATCAAGAAAATCGGAGATGGAGGAACCCCGCAGTACGATGGCCTTACGCAAGATTTCTTGCAGCGCGCGCCACAGGGTTTCCGCTTGCCGGCAAGTCAACTTCGCGCCGAGCTGCGAGGGATGAATCTTCGCCCGCCACAGGCTTTCATCGGCGTAAATGTTGCCCACGCCGCGGAGCACGCTCTGGTCCAGAAGCAGCGCCTTGATGCGCGCGTGCCGCTCGCGGATTCTTTTCACAAATTCCTCTTTGCCGATTTCCAGCGGGTCGGCGCCAAAACGGGTCAATTCCTGTTCGAGCGGCACTTCCGTCAAATAGGCAATCCGCCCGAAGCGCCGCGCATCGGTGTAGCGGAGTTCGCGGCCGTCGTCCAACAGCAGGCAGACATGCGTATGTTTTTCGCGAGGCTTTGCCGCCGGGCTTGGCGCCATCTGCCCGGTCATTCCCAGGTGCACCAGCAAGGATGCCCGCTTGGCGTCACCTTCGCGGTGATTGTCGTTCGCTCCAGCTACTGCCGACAGGCGCAACAACATGAACTTCCCGTAGCGCTCGATGGCCTCGATGGCGCGCCCGGGCAAGTGCTCCTCGAGCGCTGCCGGATCGTCGATGAAATCCGTTTTTCCGAGCGCCACCGACAGAATGCGCCGGCCGAGGACGGCCTGGCGCAATCCGCGCGCTACTGTTTCGACTTCAGGAAGCTCCGGCATGGGAAAAAGGACTTTCAAAATATCACAGCGGGAATGGTAATGCTCTCCCAAGCGACAAGCTTCCGACTTCCGCACAAAGGCAGGCTCCGTTTCGTGAAACTCATGTTACAGTTTTGCGCTTGGAGGTGACTCGTGCGCGTCTCGCGGAAAAGCCTCGTGTACCTGTTGCTTTTAACCGCCATGGCCCTGGCTGTTCCGCCGGCAAAAGCCAAAAAAATCGAGACGGGTTTTCTCGATCGCACGGTAACCGTCGCGGGCACCGAGTACAAGTATCAGGTCTTCGTTCCGGACAATTGGACAAAGAAGAAAAAGTGGCCCGTCGTCTTGTTCCTTCATGGGGCCGGCGAACGCGGCGACGACGGCTTGATCGAAACCGAGGTCGGCGTTGGCACCGCGATTCGCCGGGACCGCAGCCGCTTCCCGGCCATCGTGGTGATGCCGCAGTGCCGCAAGAATGTTTGGTGGGCCGGGTCCACCATGGCAGACGTTGCCATGGCGGCGCTCGCCGAGGCGCAAAGAGAGTTCAATGGCGATCGAACTCGAATTTATCTCACCGGGCTGTCCATGGGCGGCTACGGAAGCTGGTATCTGGCGGGAAAGTATCCGGGAAAATTCGCGGCCATCGCCCCCATTTGCGGAGGCATCCTTATGCCCGATATGGCCCGTATGCAGCCGCCCGACGACAATTCGCCTTACCTAGAAGCAGCCAAAAAAATCGGCAAAACGCCGGTGTGGATCTTTCACGGCGGCGACGATCCCGTTGTCCCCGTGACCGAATCGCGCCGCATGAACGAGGCCATGAAGACGCTTGGCGGTGAAGTCCGTTACACGGAATATCCGGGCGTCGGCCACAACTCCTGGGAGAAGGCCTACGCGGAACCGGAGCTTCTCACCTGGATGCTCTCGAAAACGATCAGCGCAAATCCGGGGAGCTAGAAGCTCGCGACGGCCGGCACCCGGCATGCGCTGTCCCGCGAGAAACATTCTTTGCTATTTCTTGTGATAATTCGGATACGGCGGATGGTCCGGAATCACGACGGCATGGTTCTTCAACGCCTCCATGGTGACTTCCACGGCCCTCTCCAACTGTCGGTCGTGCCCGGCGGCCACGGACGCGGGATCATTCTCCACCTCGATATCCGGCGGGATGCCGTGGTTCTCCACTTCCCATTCGCCATGCAGGCCGTAAATCGCCACGCGCGGCGCGGTAACCAAGCCGCCATCCATGAGCGGCGGATAACCGTAGATACCCACCAGACCGCCCCACGTGCGCGTACCGACTAACGGACCCACTTTGTCCTGCCGGAACATCCACGGCAGCGCGTCGCCGCCCGACCCCGACATTTCGTTGATGATCATGGTTTTTGGCCCGTAGATCTGCGCCAGCGGCGAGCAGAACTTCTCACCTTCGCGTGAGACGGCGCAGTTGCGCAGCGGCCGCTTCAACATATCGATAATGTAATCCGCCACTTCGCCGCCGTGGTTATAGCGCTCGTCAATCACCGCTCCCTGCTTGTCGACTTGCGCGAAATAGAAGCGGTTGAAGTTGAGCCAACCGCCCACGGCGGTGTCCGGAACATGCACGTAGGCCAGCTTCCCGCCGCTGAGCTCATCCACTTTCCGGCGGTTGTCTTCCTCCCAAGCGCGGTTGCGCAGAGCAAACTCGCTCCCGAGCGGCACGACCGTCACTTGGCGCGAGTCCTGGCCGTCGGGGCTCGGGCCCACCCTAATTTTGATTTGCTTGCCGGCAGTGTTCTCGAAAAAGCTGTAGACTTCCGCGGGCGGGCGCACGTCGCGCCCCTCCACCTCCAGCAAGTAATCGCCCACCTTCACGTCCACGCCGGGCTGTGTCAGCGGCGCGTGCAATTCCGGGTTCCAATTCTCGCCGTTGTAGATGCGCGCGAAGCGGTAACGGCCGTTTTCGATTTTGTAATCCGCGCCCAGCAGGCCGCCTCTCACTTGATTGGGCTTGGGGGTATCTCCGCCGGCAATAAACATATGCCCGATGGTGATTTCGCCAAGCATTTCGTCGAACAGGTAGTTGAGATCGGCGCGGCCACCCAGGCCTTTCAGATACACCGAGTATTTCTTCTCGGTGGCAGCCAGGTTGAGCCCGTGCAGATTCGGGTCGTAGAGGAAATCGCGCTCGATGCGCCATACTTCGTGGTACATCTGGTTCCATTCCTCGCGCGGATCTACGTAAGTCTCCATGCCGTCCAGTTTCAGCGCGCCGTCCCCCTGCTTTGGTGCGGCCGCGGTTCCCGCAATAAACCATCCCTCGCCCTGCCGATAGAGAACCTTCTCGCCATTCGCAGAAACTGCGAAGGCTCGAATTCCGCTGAGAAATGGCTCGGTCTTCCGCGTTGTGAAATCAAACTTCGAAACGGTCGCAGGGTTGGGCTGTCCGAAGCGCGGCACGTCCACAATCTCGGTAAGAAAGAGCGTTCCTGCTTTCCCGGCGTCCAGGCCTTCGTACCGCGCGGCTTTCATGGGAAGCGAAACGATGCGCTGGCCGATGCCGTCCAGATCGATGACCACCTTAGCGGGCTCTTCTTTTTTCTTTTCGCCTTCTTTCCCCTTCTCTCCCGCTTTCCTCTGGTCCGCCTCCTTGGCCTTGTCCCCTCCCGCATCTTTCTTCTCTTCCGCTGTTTTCTCTTCGTCGCTTTGCGGCTCGACCGGCGAAGGATCGCCTTTCTTCAAAGCCGCCGCATAAATGTTTCTTAGGATGGGATGCTGGAAGCTCGACAAGTCGAGCCAGCCAGAAGAGAGTCCCACATCGGTGCTGGCGGCAAAGAGCAGCCACTTGCCGCCTTTGTCGAAGACGGGATAGCGGGCATCGCTGATGCCGTCGGTGATTTGCGATTCCTTGCCGGCGTCGAGCGAATACACGAACACGGTACGAAGATGATTTCCGAGGAACTTCGAGTAGGTCAGCCATTTGCTGTCCGGCGACCAGCTTTCATTCATCGTGGAAGTTGGATCGTCGAAGCGGTCCGTGGTAACTTTTACCGGCATGCCTTTTTCCAGGTCCACGTACCACAGGTTTAAGCGCTTGTCGGTATATGCAATTTTCTTGCTGTCCGGCGACCACAGTGGCGCGTAGAAAAACGATGGCGGATTCCCAAGATTGATTTTCTTGCCCGCACCCAGTCCCGATTGATCCACGATGTGCAGCTCATACTCCCCGGATTCGTCGGAAAAGAACGCGATCGACTTGCCATCCGGGGACCACGCGGGATCACGCTCGGCCACGCGAGGAGTGTGCGTCAAATTGCGGGCGTCTCCTTTGTCCGCCGGCACCGTGAAGATCTCGCCGCGCGCTTCAAACACCGCGCGGGCGCCGGATGGAGAGATCCCGGCGTTCTGAATGCGGTCGGCTACTTTTTCGTAGTGCGGCCGGGTGGACGGCAGATCGCCAGCGATGCGAACGTCCACCTTGGCCGATTTGCCGCTCGACGGATTGAAAATGTAAATTCCGCCGAACTGCTCGTAAACCAAGGCGTCGGGGCCCGCGGAAAGCGACTTGAAATCAAGACCTTTGTTGTCGATGACTTGCTTGACCGTTCTCGTTTTTCTTTCGTAGGCGAACAGCGTCACCGGCCCGCTGCGGTCGGAAAGAAAATAGACCGTGTCGCCGAACCATACGGGATGCTTGTCATTCGAATCCTCGCGCGGTACTTTTTCAAGAGCCAGATCGCTCAGCCGGACGATGTAAATCGGCGTGCTCTGTCCTCCTCGATAGCGCTTCCACGAAGTTTGCCAGATCTCGTTGGGGACATAGGCGATGCTCCCTCCGTCCGGCGAAAACCACGCAGCTTCCCCTCGCCACATCGGCAGCACTTCCGCCGGGCCGCCTTCCACCGGAACGGTGTACACGCGGTCAAAATCCGCATACGATTCGCGGTTCGAATGAAACAGCACCTTTTTGCCGTCCGGCGTCCAGCCGTCCGCGATGTCCGCACCGGGATGACAGGTCAGCCGCTTCGGTTCGCCGCCTTCGGCGGGAATCACAAACACATCGATGTTCCCGTCGTACTGCCCGGTAAACGCAATCCACTTTCCGTCTGGAGACAACACCGGCGCCCCTTCGTGGCCGCCGGTAGTGAGTTGCCGCGCGTCACCGCCCTCCCGCGGCACGCTCCACAAATAGCCGCCGTAGGCGAAGACCACCTGCGTCTTGCTGAGCGTCGGAGAATGCGCCAGCAGGCGGCTCTCCTCCGCCCCCCGGGATGCTGCCGAGCAAGTCAACACCACCAACGCACCAAGCGGTAATGCCCTTCGAACGCGCATGTCACCTCCAAGAAAACCGTGCAAAATTCCCCATGTCGCATGCGGGAACAAGGTGTAAAACGCGTCTCCCGCAGCCCGCCCGCGTGCGTCCGGCATCTCCCGGTCCTTGTGGGGTAGCGCTGCGACGCCGAAAGACCAGCAAACACGTAATGTCTACAAACCGGATTGCAAGCGCGAATCCGCCACACCCGTCAACTCAATAAAGACGCAAAGCCGGCAAACAGGTTGCAGAACAGCCCTTCCTCACGGCACCAGGGCGAAAACTCTTACCGGTCCGCCCGAGCCGCCCTCCAGCTTGATCGGCGCCACCACCAGAAACGCTCCCGTTTCCGGCAGCGCGCTCAAATCCGCAAGATTTTCCAGATGATACAGCCCTGCACCTAGCGCCAGGTGATGCACCGCAAAATCCGCCGAAGCCCCGCAGTCAACGCTCATGCTGTCCGATCCCAGGCCGCTCACTTTCCGTTCGATCAACAGTTTCGCCGCGTCCACGGAAAAACCAGGAAAATGCATCCTTCCCTGAGCGTCCTGATTCCGGTACTTCCCGGCATCGGGCCACCGTGCCGACCATCCGGTTCTCAGCAGCACAATCGCGCCTTCGGGAATCCGCCCGTGCCGCTTCTCCCATTCCTTGACGCGCGCCCCGGGAAGCTGGTAATCGGCATCATTCGCACCATCGGCCCGCACATCCAGCACCACGGCGGGTCCAAAAAGCTGCTTCACCGGAATCTCGTCGACGGTCGTTTTTCCCGGTTGGAAGTGCACCGGAGCATCCAGATGCGTCCCGTAATGCTCGAGCGTCCAGAAGCTTCGTGTGAAGTATCCATCTTTCTCGACCGAAGCGTTTACCTTCGCTTCAAACACTTTTTCGTCGCCCGGCCAGCGAACCAACTTGTCGTTGATCGCATAGCCGAGATCGATCACCCGTATTTTGCCGCTGGTCAGTTCCTCAAGCATGGCATCCCGCCGATGGCCAGCAGCCTTGTGCGGCCGGGCGCCCGAATTCGGCGCCACGATTGGAATCAGCGAAGCAAGCCCGCCCTCGTTTTGCGTTTCTCTCGAATCTCGAGAAATGCAGAGCTAACGCGCGTCAGGGCAAAGGAATTCCCGGCGTGGGCACGATCCCGGCCATGCGCAAAATCTCCTGGTATTCCGCGTCACTGATGGACGAAATAAGGAGCCTCACGTTCTTGAGCAGCTTCATTTTTCTGAGCGCGGCATTGCCGCGCATTTCTCCCAGCGTGACCTGGCGGGGCAGCTTTTCGAACGCCCGCAGGTCGGCCACCAGATTCTTGCCCTTGTGGTCGTGCGGGTCGGAATAAGGATCCCGGGTGACCTCCGCGATCGAATAGAGCGCCCGCTCCGGCGCCGAGTGGTAGCACAGCACGCGGTCGCCTTTGCGCACCTGTTTGAGCGCGCGGATGGCGTCCGGCTTGGCCCCCGCCCCATGCCACATCTCTTTTCCTTTTACGAAAAGCGTGTCCCAGTGATAGTGGTGAGGGTCCGCGCTGAAGATCCAATAGTGTCGTTGAACAGGCGTTATCGACATTGAGGCTTAGAGCCCGCAGAACTATACACGGTGGTGTTTAAAAAGCGAAACAAAAATGTAGGCGTCAACCCGAGAAAGGGTCGCTTCGCTGTGGAAAGATGGCAGCGCGACGGCTTCCTTTGAAATCAGACTATCGCTTTTATTTTCATCAAGATAAGGGCAGATCAACCAGCGTCGACAAAGATGTCTTCTCCCCGCACCTCGACCGGGTAGCAATCGACTCCCACGGCCGGGTTCTGCTTCACCTTCCCGGTCGCGACGTCGTATTCCCAGCCATGCCAGGGGCAAGTCACGATGGTTCCGTTCAGGACTCCCTGGCCGAGCGGCCCGCCCCGGTGCAGGCAGGTATTGTTAATGGCGTAGTATTTGCCCCCGACGTTCGCCAAGGCTATGGCCTTGCCTTCCACCTGAAACTCCCGGATCGTTCCGGCAGTGATTTCATTGGTCTTTGCCGTTCGCGCGAACGCCATCGTGATCTTCTCCCGAGGAAGTAAGTGTCCAAGAAAAGAAACTTTGTCGAAAACCTTGCGCGCCGTCATTCCGAGCGCAGCGAGCGATCGTGGCACGATGCGAACTCGACCGACGGGAACCCGGGAACGGCGTCCGTATCCTCCACGATTCGAAGAAGGGCCTCTTCTACCTTCCTTTTCCGATTTCCTTTACTCTTTACCGCGGCTCTGGCGTCTGCGCCACCATCACGCCCTTTTTGAAATCCTCCACCATTTCCGGCTTCAGGCGTATTTCCGTGGGGCGCTTCGCCAGCGTCATCTGATCAATCTTGTCTTGCAGCTTCATCAACCCGAAGAACAGCCCTTCCGGCCGCGGCGGGCACCCCACGATGTACACATCTACGGGAACAATGCGGTCCACGCCTTGCAACACAGAATAAGTATTGAACGGGCCGCCCACGCTCGAGCATGCCCCCATCGAGATGCACCATTTCGGGTCTGGCATCTGCGCCCACACCCGCTGAATCACCGGCGACATCTTCAGGGTGACGGTTCCGGAAACGATCATCAGGTCCGCCTGCCGCGGCGACGGCCGGAAAACTTCGGCGCCGAACCGCGCCATGTCAAACCGCGAAGTGGTCGAGGCGATCATCTCGATGGCACAGCACGCCAGGCCAAACGTCAGCGGCCAAAGCGCGCTCTTTCGCGCCCAGTTGAACACGTAGTCGACCGACGTAATCATGAAGTTCTTTTCGAACCGCTGGTCCAGAACACCCATAGAACGTGGCTCCAGTTAACGGGTTGCTTCGCTTTGGGGAGTATATATGTAGCAGGAACCTCCGTCAAAACACATCGCTCGGGATAACAGCGGAACGAACCTGCTTCGTAAAGTCCTCCGACGCTTCCTTTGGCGCTTCCTTTCTGGCCCTTTGTAGGGGAAGACTCGGCTCCAAGAGCGGGAACAAAACAGCCATCGTGGGGGCGTCAGCGCTTAGCAACCGTGCTTTGTTTACCGGCTTCTTTGGCCGCGGCTGCCTGGCTTGCCGCGACTTGTTCCAACTTCTTCGCCAGCGGCTTCCAGTACGAAGCAGGGCGCAGACGCTGCAAGACATCGATCTGGTAAGCGTCCACTCCGATAAGGATGCGCGACTCGTCCTGTGCCACGCCGCGCAAAATTCGCGCTGCGGCCGCTTCCGGAGGCGTGCGAGCCAATCGTTCGAACCGCGCGACGCTCTCTTCCTGCCTTTCCGGAGGTGTCCGCTCGCCGAGCCTCGCGTGGCGTGCTATGGACGTTCGATTCCCTCCCGGGTGAACGCAGCTCACACCTACGCGGCGGCCTTCCAGTTCGTGGCGCAGCGCTTCGGTAAAGCCGCGCACGGCAAATTTGCTTGCGGCGTAAGCCGCCTGCCCCGGCGGCGCGACGAGTCCGAACACGCTCGACAGATTGACGATATGCGCCCGCGGCTCGCGCTCGAGCAACGGCAGAAAATACCTGACGCCGTAAACCGCGCCCCAGAAATTGACGTCCATCAGCCAGCGGAAGTCGTCGAGCGAAATTTCTTCAAAATTTCCGTGGAGCGCGACGCCCGCGTTGTTGATGAGCAGCGTAACGCGCCCGTGGCGCGCGTGCGCGTCGGCCGCAAAAGCTTTTACCCGGTCCTCCTTCGCGACGTCGACAACATGGGTTGTAACTAAGGCGCCGGTTTTGTCGAGGAATTGCGCGGTTTGCTGCAAGCCCGCTTCGTCGACGTCGGCCAGCGCCAGCGCCGAGCCCGCGGCCGCCAGCCGTTCGGCGAGCGCCCTGCCAATGCCCGAGCCCGCCCCGGTTACGACCGCGACGCCGCTGCTCAAAAATGACATACGAGAGCTGCCCGGGAGAAGCGTTTATCACGCGGCAAGTGAATTTGCTATGCCTTTCCTTCTTTGGCGCCGTGGACCAGGAGCGCGCCTTCGGCTTTGAACGCGCGAAGCTCGGCCGCGTCGCGGAACCACCGGCCGGTGTAAACCTCCGGCGTTCGAGAATGGTCTCGGACTCGTTCGGGTTGCACATTTCCGAAACCGGCAGCGCGAAACCGTTCGCTCCATTCCGCTGCGGAGAGCAAGTGTGTTTCGACCGCGAGCAAACCGCCCCACTGATGAGCATGCGGATTGTCGCGATAGTAGTTGATGAGGATCCAAGCCGAGCCGCCGGGCTTCAGCACCCGGAAGATTTCGCGAATGCCGGCGACAGAATCGGGCCAGTAATAAGCCGATTCGACGGAAATGACATGAGAGAAAAAATTCGGCTCCCAGGGAATCTCCTCTACTTCGCCGGTGACGAAGATTAAGTTTTCAAAATCGACGCTGGCACGGCGGGCGCGGCGAATCATTTCGTCAGAAACGTCCATTCCGACGACGCGCCCTTGCGGCACCAGCTTCGCCAGCCGCCGCGAAAGCCAACCCGCACCGCACCCCACATCGAGGACATTGTCCGCCGGCGCAAGCTGCATCTTCTCGAGGACCGGCAAGGTGATGGGCAGGTGCTCCTGCTCCATGCCCTCACCGCGGCCCGCTTCCGCCCAGCGGTTGAACTCCTCGCGCAGAACCTCGCCGGATTCTGGTTTTGTCACTCGCACTTCCCGGGAATCCGCCAATTACACCGCCCTGTCGCAGGCCGAACAGAAATGTGCGCCGTAAGGCGACAGCCTGCCGCACTGGCTGCAGAACCGGCCGGAACTTACCAGAACGGCTCGCACCAGGGCGTACCTTTGCTCAGCGCAGGCCCAAATTAGGGCAACGAACCAGCCGATGATGGTCCAGCCAAAGAGCAGGTTCACGAGGAAAATGGCCGTCGCGTCGGGTTTGTCGCGCGCGATGATCGTCGGCAGGAAATACAGCAGAACCGAGAAGATCAGGAACAACATTATGCAAACTCCCTCAGCCGGAATTCGCCTTAAGGGCAAGCAGAAGGAACCCCTCGCCAAAGCAAAATACGCAGGCAAACCCCGGTTTGTTCGGAGCCTCGCGGCCATCGCCCCTCAAGCAAGCTAGACTCCTCGGCCCTGCACCTTAACCAGCAATTCGGCGAATTTTTGTTTGCGTTCGGCCTGGTCCTGGCCGGATTCGGCTTCGGCCATCTGCGTAATGTTCATGGAGCAAAACTTCGGCCCGCACATGGAGCAGAATTTTGCTTCCTTGTAGAAATCGTCCGGCAGGTTTTCGTCGTGCATGGCGCGCGCGGTGTCGGGATCGAGAGACAGCTCAAACTGCCTGTTCCAGTCGAACAAAAAGCGCGCATAAGACAGCGCGTCGTCGCGGTCGCGTGCGCCGGGGCGATGCCGCGCCACGTCCGCGGCGTGGGCGGCAATCTTGTAGGCGATGACGCCTTGCTTCACGTCATCGGGATTCGGCAAACCGAGATGCTCCTTGGGTGTGACGTAGCAAAGCATCGCAGCACCGTGCCAGCCGATCATGGCAGCGCCAATCGCGCTGGTGATGTGGTCGTAGCCGGGCGCGATGTCGATGACCAGTGGGCCCAGCGTGTAGAAGGGCGCTTCGTGGCACCATTCCATCTCCAAGTCGACCTGCTCCTTGATCTTGTCCATGGGAATGTGGCCGGGGCCTTCGATCATCACCTGAACGTCGTGCTCCCAGGCTTTCTGGGTCAATTCGCCAAGCACTTTGAGTTCGGCGAATTGCGCTTCGTCGCTGGCGTCGGCGATCGAGCCGGGCCGCAGGCCGTCGCCGAGCGAAAAACTTACGTCGTGCTTCTTGAACACTTTGCAGATTTCGTCGAAGTTTTCGTAGAGAAAATTCTGTTTTTTGTGATGCTCCATCCAATGAGCCATAAGCGAGCCACCGCGGCTAACGATACCGGTGATGCGCTTGCGCACGAACGGCACGTGTTCGCGCATGACGCCGGCATGGATGGTCATGTAATCGACACCCTGCTCGGCTTGCTCTTCGATGACTTCGAGCATCAGCGCGAAGGTCAAGTCTTCCGGGCGCCGCACGCGGGAAATGGCTTCGTAGACCGGAACCGTGCCCACGGGCACGGGCGACGCGTCAATGATGGCTTTGCGGATTTCCGGAATATTCCCGCCGGTCGAGAGGTCCATCACCGTATCCGCGCCGTAGTGGACGGCGTGGTGCAGTTTCTTGAGTTCTTCGTCAATGTTCGAGCTGGTCGCGGAATTTCCGATGTTCGCGTTGATTTTGCATTTGCTGGCGATGCCAATGGCCATCGGCTCGAGGTTGCGGTGGTTTACGTTCGCGGGAATGATCATGCGCCCGCGCGCGACTTCGCTGCGAACCAGTTCCGGCTCCAATTTTTCGCGCCGGGCGACGTATTCCATTTCCTCGCTGATGACGCCCTGACGCGCAAAATGCATCTGGGACATGTTCCTGCTGCCGTCAGGGGCGGCCGCAGCCGCTTCGCGTTTTTCAATCCAGCTATCGCGCAATGCCATACGCCCTCTCAAATCGCTTAGACGTGACCGGTGACCCTTTGCTCGGCGTCACCGAAACTCTCAAAGTAAACACAGCAAGCTTCCGGACGACTGCCAAGGAGTTCCGCGTCCGCGTAAAGAGGAATTATGGCACCGCGGGTGGGAGGCGGCAACCACGAGAGCCAATGACAAGGAAAGACAAGGGCGTTCCGCGCAATAGAGAGAGTAGGATTCTGCCAGCATTTGTCTCGCGCGTGAGAATGAACCTGAGAATTTCTTTGCTGGCTGGTTGGTTAGCTCTTGCGTTCCTATTGAGACTCCCCGCGCCTACACGGCGGGGATTCCTTGGAGTTACAAGCAATTGCTTGCTCGTCTCCAACGATGGTTGCTGCTTCACGGGCGCGCGCCTAAGCTTGCGCTTAGGTCTTATCGTGCCTCCACAGGCAGATGCCGAGCGTCCCTCGGCCAGGGCAAAGTGCACGACGCGCGCTTTTGCCTTGTCAACGGAGCCTTATATCTCCATATCTCCATATCTCCATGCCTCAAGGGCAGGGGCTCTACGGCTCTGCTGGTAGCAACGACCCTTGCGGACGAGCGGGCGACGAGCCTGGCGGAGGCGCGGACGGCGGTGGAGGCGGACCTAAAAACGCGGGAAGGCAAGACGCGAAAAGCTGGGAAAAGAGTTCATGGGGAAACATCTCGGCACGATGAAGCAGTCGAAGCAGCGCGCGGGAAACGATCTGGAAAGCTTTTGGATACTCATGAAACTCGACAAAGACGGCGCGGCGAAGGAAGTTCTGTTGCGTCCTGCGACCAAGATGGGCGCGTGCGCCAAGGAGGCGCTACTCAAGAGAGTACGTTCTCACCACCGCCGCGAACAGCGTATCGGGTGAGCGGGTACATGAAATTGACGCATTGAGCTTGCCGCACGCCTGCGCCAACCGTGATGGCCAAGGGAGCTCGAGGCAGATCGCGGCAGCAAGCCAGGCTTGATTCTTGTCGAACGAGCAGACGAGCCCCCGGTTGCTCGGCATTCTCCGGGGTTGCGCCGAGGCAGCAATCGGGTGATCACCCGATTGCCTGAAAGCAAGCTCCGCTTAGATTGATAGCGCTGGTCACCGGAGCGGCGAACTGCGGCCTTCTGATCCTCGCCGTGCTGGAGAGCAACCCGGCTCCGACTCGAAAGAGCGTGACCTGCCAACCTGAAGCAAGAACCAGGAAGTAAGAAAAGCAAATGGGAGGATCGACCATGTCCTACGATCCGAAACTACTCTTCGAGCAGATATCGGTGTGTTTGAACGAGAACCCCCGCAAGACGCTGGAAGAGCTGGCGCAAAGCCTGCGTGTGAGCAAGAGAACCATCAAGAAAACCGTGCGGTCGTTAACTGGAGGAAATTTCAGGCACTACCGGGAAGAAGTCCTGATGGAACGGGTAAAGGGCTTCTTCGCGATGCAGCCCGGTGCGGCGATCAAAGTGCTGTCGATCGACCTGGGCTTCAAATCGCCCAGTTCCTTCGCGCGCGCGGTGCGGCGAGCGTCAGGCGCGTGCCCCGGAGAATTGCGCACCTTTGTCGCGGGCGAAGCTCCGGCAGCGGAAAAACATGCGACATTTTATTGAGAATTGAGTGTGAGCGAAGCCGCTCGAGCCAAACGGCCAAGGAAATGTTGCGGCGCCGCGTAGACCTGCCCACACGGCCTTTTTCGAGCGAACTGGAGTGTTCTCAAACGGCTCACCGAGATTGCGATTCCCGGAATCTTTTGATCAACCAGCAGCGCCGTCGTGCATGACCAGCCGCTCTCTCTACCTGGATGGCCGATACCTGATCAAGAATCCCACGTGGCACGCCGAAGAGTCAGCGTGGAAAGCCCTACAGATCCTTCGCATGTTGCGCCGGAACCGCATTTCACCGTCGAATGTTTGTGAAGTCGGATGCGGAGCAGGAGAAGTCCTGAAGCAGATTCAACCGCAGCTCGCCGGAAGCTATTCTCTGGGGATACGACATCTCGCCTCAAGCGATCGAGTTAGCCAAGAACCGGGCCAATGAAAGGCTGCACTCCCACCTTGGGGATTTCAGCGACGTCAAGAATGCTTACTTTGAGCTGATTCTCGTTCTGGATGTGATCGAGCATCTTCAGGATTATTTCGGATTCCTGTGCGACTTGAAGGAGAAGGGCCGCCACAAGATTTCACATTCCCCTGGATCTTCCGGTGCAAACAGTAGGGCGCAAACACGCGCTGCTCAAACGCCGCGACATGTACGGGCATTTGCACTATTTCACGAAGGAGACCGCCCTCGAAACGCTCCCGCGAAACCGGGTACGAGATTCTGGACTGCTTTTACACGCCGCGAGCGAATAATCTTGGGGCGGCGCCAGGGCAGCGGCTGCTCAAGCTGCCTCGCTGGCTGTTCTTCAACCTTCACGAAGACCTGGCGGTGCGCATCCTGGGCGGTTACAGCCTCCTGGTTTTGGCCCGCTGAAACCACTCCATCATTCGAACAGATCGGGCTGGGCGCGGGAGATGCGCTGCCAGAGCGGCTGGAACTGGAACCAGCCGGCAAGATGCGAGCCCACGAGCGCGTACGTGTTCTTCGCGGTTTCGTGGGGAATGCGGTGCGGCTGGCCCGCGGCTTCCGCGAGCAATTGCGCCTGGCAAGAGCGGTCCATGGTGATGAACCACCAAGCGGCTTCATCGACTGTGTGGCCAACGGTAAGCAGGCCGTGATTGCGGAGAATGGCAGCTTTCTTCGCGCCAAGAGCATGGGCGATGCGGTCGCCCTCCGCAGTTTCTTCGACGACGCCGCTGTAATCGTCGAACACCACGTGATCTTCGTAAAACGCGCAGGCATCCTGGGTGAGCGCGTCGAGCCGGCGGCCAAGCGAAGACCACGATTTGCCATAAAGCGAATGGGCGTGGGCAGCGGCAATCACGTCCGGCCGAGCGGCGTGGATGCGGGAATGAATCGCAAAAGCGGCGAGATTGACTTCAGCATGGCCTTCGACGACTTTGCCGGAGTGATCCACCAGAATCAAGTCGGAGGCGCGAATCCGGCCGAAGTGCAGGCCAAACGGATTCACCCAGAAATGATCGAGGCGCTCGGGGTCGCGTGCGGTGATGTGGCCGGCGACGCCTTCGTCAAAACCGAATTCGGCGAAGAGGCGAAAAGCGCCAGCGAGGCGCTCCTTGCGGTGGCGGCGCTCTTCGGCGGCGGTCGAAAAGACGGGCGGGCGCGGAACACGCTCCATAAAGTGACTGTGCGCCGGTTGGGCAGCGGACGATGATGGTTGCGGCATGGGAACCTCCCAGGTAAAAGGGTCGAGGGCGGCAGCAAGAATTTTGCACCAGCAAGAAGCCGTTGGGAAGAGGAATACCGGAGGGGCTACAAAGACTTCCAGAAAGGAAAACGCCCCGAGCGGGCCGGGGCGTTTCGGGAAAGCAGAAAAAAGTCAAATTCAGGTCAAAAAATTCGTGCTACGGCTTGGTCGGAGTTGTATTGGGTGCGGGCTTGGCGGCCGGCGGCTTCTGCTGCGCAGGGGCACCGCCCTTCACCGGATAGGCCTGGTCGTAGAGGCGGACGATGTCCTGGGTGACGTCAATCTGGGGCGAGGAGAAAAGAATGGGAGTGTTCGGGGTGGAAGAATCCAGGACCACGGTGTAGCCGTTCTCGCGCGCGTAGCGGTCGAGTACGTCGACCATCTTGCGGCCGATGCGGTCGATGACCTCGCCCAGCGCGGCATTGGAGTCTTCTTGCAATTCATTGTTCTTGCGGTCGAACTGTGTCGTGAGGCGCTGGCCTTGCGCAGTCAACCGCTGAATTTCGTCCTGACTGCACTTGCCCTCGCACGCGGCCAGGCGCTGCCGAAGATCGTTAATCTGCTTGTTCATGTTTTCAATCTCGGTCTGGCGCGGCGCGAACTGCGATTGCAGTTCGGCCTGGGCCTGCTTCCCTTCGGCGGTGCTGCCGATGGCCCCCCGAATATTAATCACGCCGACCTTGCCCGGCGCCGGGCTTGGGGCAGGTGACTGCGCCCGGACCACCGCAACAATCAGAAGGCCGGCCGCAGCGAGGGCAACCGTATGCAATTTCATCCTGGAATTCACTTTATTCTCCTTATTCTTTGAGACGATTCGAAAAGCTGGAGCAAGGCAAGGCCCCGCCAGCCAAACCTAAACTTTTCCCCGCTCCCCCAGCGGGTAAAACGAAGGCACTCGAAACGTCGAAGTATAGCCGACGCGCTTCCCTCTCTGCAATCGCAAACGGCCAGCGCCTCGAACGCGGCCCTTGAAAGCGGCGTGCAAGCGGTCTTCGACCCTCAGTTCGGCATGGGGAAGAGCAAAACACGCATGTTCGCCTGGTCCACAATGACCGCCAAATTCGTGAACTCATCGATGGCCACGCCAAACGTGGGCGAGCCGGGAATACCCAAGGTCTGCTGCGTTTTAAAAGGATTCGAGATGCTGTCCACGATAGAAATCGTGTTGCTTGCGGAGTTGGAGGTGAGAATTGCGCCGGTCTGGGGATTAATGGCGAGAGAAGTCGGATTGATGCCAACATTAACCGAGCTGCCGCCGCCGGTGTCCGGGTTGAATTGCACGATGGTATTTGTCCCGCTGGAGTTGGCGTAAAAGACGCCGTGGTTCGCCGTGCCCGTAAACACCGTTGGGTCGAAAACGACGCCCGTGGGGGGGCTCGAGACAAGACCGGAGGCACAGGTCGTACTTGTTGTATTTTGACAAAGAATCGGCGTGGCGAAACCGATCTCGACCACGGCAAGCGAACCAGACGGCCCAATGCCGCTGCTTAACTGTACGGCACTGACCACCGCAACGCCTTGGTTGTTCGCACCGCGGTCGGGATCGATGGCGACGGCAATGGGCTGTTGAATACCGCCGACGCTCGTAACGGTCGGCGTCGTAGGAGGAGTCGTGCCGGCCGGGGGGAACAACGAGGCCAAATTGATGACACTAACGCTATTGTCGCGCGTGTTCGCAACGACCGCTACCCCAATCACGTCGTCAATGCCCACCCCAGTGGGATTCGCGCCCGTGGTCACGTCAGGAACCTTTTGAACCACAGCGCTCTGCGTCAAGTCCAGGATGGAGGCGGTGTTGGTGCCGTGGTTCGCGACCACGGCAAGGCCGAGTTTCTGGCTGATCGCGAGGCCCTCGGGCGTCGTTCCCACGGAAACGGGACTGCCAAGCAATTGGCCAAACGTCGGACTGGCGGGGTTCAGGTCGAGTTTCACAATGCTGTTGCAACCGGAGACGCTTATCAGACCGAAGGGAGAAAATGGCCCGTTGGCAATTTGATCAGCGATGGCTACCGAACTTGGCTGGGTGTTGACTGGGTTGCCGCTTGAGTCGGTGCAAACTTTGGACAGGTCCACGGACTGGATGACGAGGAAGTCCACGACGTTCGATGGCGCGCTGTTGCTCAGGACATCCAGTGCGTAGTGATGCGGCAGGGCAAGAAAGGAAGCCGGGATGGTGACGTCCACCTCGCGGCCGCTCGCAGCAATATTGTCGAGGGTACCGCCCTGTGTGGCGATGTCCACGCCGTCAAGGCGCACCTGCAAACCGGAAACGAAACCGGCCCCAAAGATCTTCACACCTGACAAATTACACGTACCTGCCGGAGAACCGGGTGGTGGAACGCAGGTCAGTGTGGCTTGCGGGACCAAAGCGTTGGGAACGCCGCCGATGACACCGACGCCCGGCGTAGGACTGGGAACAACCACGCCTGAAATATGTGTCGGCTTCAGGGGAGTCGTTGTCCCCGGCCCGCCCAAATCGATGATGTCGATCGTGCCGCTGCCCGACATAAGCACCAAAGCTTGATTGGTGGCCGGATCGACAGCGATGCCCCCAAACAAAGTGAGAGAGCCCGTCAAAGTGGCCGTACCGGTGCCTTGCAAAGTGATTTGGTTCAGGAACATTTGCTGACAGGCGGAAACCGAAGGGCACACAGTTGCGGGGGCGTTGTTTGGATTTGTGATACACACCGTTCCTGCATTTGTTTTGGTGGCATTGTTCAGTTCACAGGCGAAAGCGTAGCGCTCGCGGCTTACGGGATCTGAAATAGATACCTGATTGAGCTTGGGATTGTACGAGACCAGCGCATTCGTATAAGGCTGCCAGGCCACGCTGGTGGTCCCAAGTAACTCTGGTGCGCCAGCACAGGGGGTGTTGAAAGCGGTACAAGTGGCGGAAAAACCGATCGAGCTGGTGGATTGGTCGAGCGAATTAAGCAGGTTAATCTGAAGATTGGTCGAATTGGCATCGGCCATGGCCGCCGTCTGAGTGATGGGGTTGATGGCCACTCCTTGCAGCGTCGGTGTGATCTGGATGGTCTGATTAGGAAGGCCATAAAAGACCGTGGCGCACGTTTTTCCGGTCGCACTGCTCTGGCACCCTCCCTGAGCACTATCGCTGGCTGTCGTATTCACCGTGTAGGTGAAGCTGTTGCCGCTGGTCACGTCCACGTGGAAATTGCCATTGAAAAAGGCGTCGTTCGCGGAATTTCCCGGCTTCAAGCCGGTAATGAGCGCGGTACCGGAGTTGCCGGGGACCATGGTGAAAGGACAAGGGTTTGTCGGCGGCGTGGCACTGGGGTTCGGGTCGGCCAACGGGGGCGGACAGTGGCTCGCGTCAATGGTCACGGTGACCAGGCCCGCGGTAAGCGTGGAGGAAAGGATCACATTCGCTGCGGAGGGTTTAGTGACATCGACCCCTCTGACCACGCCGCCTGCCACGGGCCCCCCACCGGGCGTCACCACCGCCAGATGTCCATGAGGTGCGGTGGCGATTTGCGGATATTGGCCAGTGTTCAGCGTGACCTGCGAAGCGAGGCACTGCCCGACCTTGGTCGAAGACGGATTGACGGCATGGTCCAGAGTACAACCATAAGGATTGGGGTTTGTTGCGGAATCTGGGTTTAGGTTGACAACGAATCCAAGATTGGCGGCCGTGGAAACCACGGTTGAGGAGTACGCCACCAGCGCCAGGTTTGCATCGGGATCCACGGCGATCGAATAAGGAACCGGCGCCGGATTCACAGAGTTTTGTAACGCACCGGAGATATCGATGGTGAACGGCGTGCCCGGGGCGGGATTTTGGGAAGCTCCGGGAACAGGAATGGGTAGAACGGTGACGGATTGGTTGCCATAGTTGACGATCGCGGCCGTGTGAAGAGTGCGATTTACCGACACACCGGTCGGCGTACTAATCGAAACATTCGAAAACGACTGACTTGTGACCGG
>Ga0209055_1000043_pt1 | contig 73051 bp, 58 predicted proteins | sample GraSoiAngelo_110_FD_185875 | JGI IMG/M metagenome (GOLD analysis project Ga0209055, IMG submission 185875) | Grasslands soil microbial communities from the Angelo Coastal Reserve, California, USA - 14_0903_12_30cm (SPAdes) (version 2) | ecosystem: Environmental > Terrestrial > Soil > Grasslands ... | reverse complement strand
TAACCCGAAGTTCCAGATGGGTTCAGACAGTATTCTGCTGATTCGCTGAGAGATAATTCAAGATTCAGTTTCCCGCTACTGGCAACAGATTCAGCAACTCATAGGCCTTGGCCTGCAGGGGTGTGGGCGGCGGCACCTGTTGAAACGTGGGACCGGACTTTTCCGTTTTCAAGCTGTAAGTCACCCGCGCGCGGCTGGCTAAGTTCGACAGGAGCGTGCTGAAGCTCTGCACCGGCAATCCCTCAGCCGTCTGGTGCGTGAGTTTCTTGGCTTCTGCCGATTCCGAGCCGCGAGCGGGCAGAACCGGATCGCGTCGTTTCCGGTCCTGGGGAAGTTCCTCATCCTCAAACAGCAGCGAGGCCCACACACGCCGCAGGTGCCACTCCACGTAGTAGGCCAACATGCATAGGAAGATATGCGCCGGCACTCGCTCCTCGGTGCGATGACGAATGGGACGAATCAACAGATCCAGGCCTTTCAAACTGCGGAAGGCGCGCTCGACCTGCGCCAGACTTTTGTACCCGCGCACCGCATCGGCCGCCGATAATTGCTCCGCCGTCGCACTGGTGCGAATCACATAAATCCCATCCAACTTCGCTTCCTGCTCGATCGCCTCCACCCGCCGCCCCCAACTGAACTTCCCCTCCTCGATCCGGTGCTCGAAGTGTTTGCCCATCTTGTAATGTCCCAGCACCTTGCCCACCCTCAAAGCAATCTCGGTCGTCGTCATCGGCTTCTTCGTGCGTCGTTCCACTGCTTTTCCGATTCTCGCCAGCGCCTTCTCGGTCGCCGTCAACAACTCCTCCCGCTTGCCTTTCCGTTCTTCCGCCAGCAAAGGGTTGTAGCAAACCATCAACCGCTCCCCGGGATATTCCGGCGATTGGATCTCGACCAGATTCTTCTCGTCTAACAACGAGAGTTGCAACGATCCCTCGGCCAGCAATCCGCGGATCGCCACACTGGTCAAGGCCGTGATCCAACCCATCTCGGGATGCGCTTTGAGCTTGTCAATCTGCGGCCGGGTCAGCATGCCCCGATCTCCCACCAGCACCACCCGCGACAACTGGAAGCGCTCGCGCAACTTGTTTACCTGGTCGACCACCGTGGTTGGATCGCCCGTGTTGCCCGGATAGACCTGGACCGCCAGGGGACGGCCTTCGGGATCGGTCAGCAGCCCGTAGACGATGATGGGCAATCCTTTCTGACCGTCGCGATCATGCCCATACTGCGCTAACGGACAATGCCGGCCTTCGTAATAACTGCTGCTCACGTCATAGAGCACCAGACTGCCCTCGCGCAGGTGGCGCGCGGCCAGCTTTTTCTCGATCCGCTCCTGTCGTTCCCGCAGCCAGTCCATTGCCGCATACAGTTCATCTTCCGTGGCCTCACCCACCCCCAGTTCCTCGGCCAACGTGGTGCTGTGCCACTGCCGGGTGGTGGCCAGCTTGGAACAGGGATCGAGCAAGCGTTCGACGATCATGGCCAGCACCAGATCACGCTCGCGGCAGCGCTGGGCGGAAATCATGGAATCCAGGCCGAGCTTGCGCAGGGCCAGGAGGAGAGCTTCGACATGGCCGTGGGGCAAAGTCTTTTGCGTCGACAGTAGATCTTGGGGAGAGACCAGGGGCTCGTCGTGCAGCAAGCGACGGAAGGTCTCGATTTTTTCCTGGGGCCAATGGGAGAGATTGGCGAGGGTGCGCTGGCGGGTTTTGTTGCCTTCGCGCCAGCCTTCGCGGAGGAGGATGGCGGGCGGGGAGTTGCGGTTGGGGACGGTCGCGATGTACATGCGAACAATAAATCACAACTATCCAATTATGTCAAGATACATATTAGTTATACATGAGAACATTTCCACAGGCGACTTTCGGGCGCTCGGGGAAATAAATCAGAGACTTAGCTCAGAATTTGGGCTGATTTTTTCTGGAACTTCGGTTTAAACCCTTGTCGTTCCGAGCCGGCGTCAGCCGGCGAGGAATCGGCTTTTCCTTTTCTCCTCGGAGCGTGCTATGACCGAAGCACCTACTGTCGGGCAATCCCCATCATTATCTGAAACAACAGCAACCAGCGCTTTACGTTGGATGTAATCAGGAAATTCTCTTTCACGTGCTCGCGCCCGTTCTTGCCCAGCTGCTCTGCAAACTCAGGATGAGTTAGCAGGTACCGGATCTGATACGCGCATCCTTCCACGGAATGTACCAGGGCTCCGGTTAATTTATGGATCACCTGGTTAGGAATTCCCCCGACCGCACTTCCGATCGTCGGCTTCCCTTTCCAGAGCGCCTCCGTCACCGTAAGCCCGAATCCTTCTTTCAATGACTTTTGAATAATGATCGTGGAAGCGCTCTGCAGGGCGTTAATCTCCAATCCGGACCAGGGCGGCAGATTCAGCACAATGATGTCCGGATCATCACCCGCCGCCTCCATCACTTCCGCCAAAACCACGGTTCCTTCCGGATCGTCCGTCGCGCTGCCGCCGGCCAAAACCAGTTGGCAGTCCACGTATTTCTTCGCCAGCTGATAAGCCTGAATCACACCCAGCGGGTCCTTCAGGCGGTCAAAGCGCGAAATCTGAGTCAGGATTGGCCGCGAGCGGTCGATACCGAAATCATCACAGACCTGCTGGATGAAACTCGCATCGAGCTGCTTGTTCTTTTCCGATAGAGGATCGATACAGGGATAAAACAAATATTGCGGAATGGATAGCTGTCGGGCAAAAGCCTGCGATGAAAAGATGGCGGCATCGTGCTGTTCGACCAGGGGACGCAGAAATCCCCAGACCTCGGGATTGGGATTGGAAAGATCAATGTGACAACGCCATATCCAGCGCTGATGGTTTGCAGTTTTTGACCTTATGAGAGCCGCCGGTTGCGGATCATGCAGTATGATGACGTCCTCGTCGAATCGCATCCGCGCCCGGTTCTGTTCATTATGCAACAGGAAAATCTCGCGCGCATCATTGGTCAATTGGTAGGCCCCGCCATGCAAGGCATTGTGAAACGCCTTGGTGACCTCGAAGAAATCGTTCCCACCCGTAATTACGTCCCAGTGCGTCGCTACTTCCAGCTCACTCAGCAAAGGAACCAGGCGGTTCAGAATTTCCGCAACTCCACCTCCGACGGCAGTCGAGTTCACCATTTTGACGGTTTTGCCGCGCAATCCTTGCGCCAGAAACCGGAGCTCGTCCAGTTCTGCCTTCCCAATCAGCGGCTCGTAGCCATCCAGTCTCGGAGGTGGTGGTGGTGCGGGTGGTGTCTCCCGTATTCTTGGCTTCTTGCGCCGATCTCTCGGGGGCGCTTCTACTGGTGCCAGCACAGACGAAGGCTGATTCCTCTTGCCGTCCGATCCGTTGCTTCCTTCTTCGGAAAGAGCAGTAGTCTGCTCCCTGTTCTGCGGTTCCATGTCGTACATATCCTCCTGTCAGGCCAGTGCGGTTTCCACAATGCGCACAATCCGGTTGCGCACTCCCTGCAGAGTCGAGGTATAAATATCGATGCGGTTGATCAACTCGGCCGTTCGCTTGAGGCCCATTTGCTCTTCCAGCCACATCGAGAAATCGTTGGAGTTCAGCTTCAGCCGCAAACGCGCCTCGATAAAATGATAATGCACGCAGTGCATGCTGATTCGCTCCAATGCCTCGGCGAATTCAGCCATGTTGCGCGCGACAAATGCGGTTGGAACCACCACGCTGCTCGACGCACAGAAATAAAATGGCTCCAGCGCCCGTCGGTCCTTTACGATTGGATGTTGCCCCAGGTACTCCTCTAGGATTTCTATTAATCGCTGGCGGAGCGCTTGAATGGAAGTGAATTCGCGGACATCGACGCCCGACAGCCGTTCTGCCAGGCCATTCTCGTTGCATGCAAAGAACGCCCAATGCGCAAAATCGTTGGAATAGCCTTCCTGGATAAAGTGGTGCTCCTGGAGGGTTCGGAACGTGTGCTGGAAAATCGAAGCATCCGTGCACGTCTTGATTGCCCCTAGCAACTCACCGAGGGTATTGGCCCGCTCCCGTTCGATCCTCAACAGATGCTCTGCTGAGTTGAAATAAAAAGGCGTCTTCGCCCAGCGGGAAGCCGATGGCTCGCGTTGCATTTGCGCTACAGAGGACTTGTTTGACATAGCACGTCAGGCAGCGGTGTGATCGCCTATCTTTTCCGCAGTCGGCTCCCGCTTTTCGGGCCGTATGTCACAAAGTTGCGTAATGAGATCGCCCGCCCAACGGTACACGTTCTGTTCTTTTACGACCTGCCGCAGCCGTCGCATCCGGGCACTCCGCTGTGCTGGGTCCATCTCCAGGCAGTAGCGAATCGCTTCCGAGGTCTGCTCGATGTTGTACGGATTAACCACTACCGCATCTCGCAGCTCTCGCGACGCGCCGGCAAACTGACTGAGCACCAGCATTCCCTGCTCGTCATCGCGGCTCGCCACGAATTCCTTCGCTACCAGGTTCATTCCATCATGTAAGGATGTAACCAGACACAAGTCCGTTGCTCGATAAAATCGTCGGACTTCCTGATGACTATGCTGGCGCTTCAGGAAGATGATCGGTTTCCATTTGCCGGCTTGGAAACGCCAATTGATGCGTTCGGCCTCGGCCTCCGTTTCGTTTAGCAGATCGTAATAGCGCTTGATATGGGTTCGGCTCGGCGCGGCCACCTGGATGAAAGAAAACTGCCCACGATAAACCGGGTATTTTTCCAGGAATCGCTCGATGGCCGCAAATCGCTCCAAGATTCCTTTCGTGTAGTCGACGCGATCTACGCCCACACCTAAGAAGAGGGCGTCCACACCCAGTTCCCTTGACACCGCGGCCCGTATCGCGCCGTTGTCTTCTTCTTCTCCTGCCGCTCTTCTGCTGGCATCGTCAAACACAACGCTGATGGGGAATGGCTTAACGTAGGTGAGGTGCCCTTTTCGGTTCACCGCCGAATGTTCCCGGTCCAACCGGCACTCCAGCGCGCGATCCACCGTTTGCAGAAAGTTGTCACAATGGGATTGGATGTGGAAGCCGATCAAGTCCGCTCCCAGCAACCCATCCAGCAGTTCACTCTGCCATGGGCAAATACCGCATGCCTCCGGATTGGGCCAGGGAATGTGCCAGAAGATTGCTACCCTCGCCTCCGGCCGCTTCTGCTTGATCAAACGGGGCAGCAACGCAAAATGATAATCCTGCACCAGGATTACGGGATATTTGGTGTCGGCCATCGCTTCTAAGGCTGCAGCGCAAAATTTCTCGTTGGCCTTGCGGTAAGCCTCCCAATCCCCAGCCCGAAAGATGGGACGCGTGTGTGCGATATGGCATAGAGGCCACAGGCCTTCGTTGGAAAAACCGAAATAGTAGCCCTCTTCCTCTTCTTTGGTCAGCCACACACGTCGCAAAGTGTATTTCGCTTCTTCCGGCGGCACTCGCAATGAGTCGTTTGCGTCCACAACTTCCCGATCCGCATCTCCGCTGCCGTGCGCCACCCAAGTTCCGTCGCACGCCCGCAGGATCGGCTCCATCGCCGTAACCAGGCCGCTGGGTGGAATGACTACTTCCACCGACTTCCCTTTTCGCAGGTGTTGGTAAGGCTCACGATTGGACACCACAAACAACCGCGAACCTTGCAGTTTGTTGCGCACGTGGACCGATAACCTCTCCGCCGTCCACTGCGATTCTCCTGCTTCGCGGAGTTGTGCTTCCTGTTCTGCCGCAGCCCGGGCCGCTTCCAGGCTGGCTGCCAGATTACTCACCTCTTTGGTGAGCGGTCGGAATAGTTCCAGGTCCGTATGCTCCGGCCGGGGCACACTTCTGCCTGTGCGCAGCGATCGAATCCATTGTGCCGTCTTGGCAATCGGGCCCTCCACGCTTAGCCGGATAATCACCAGCGTGATCAGGACAATGAACGCGCCTTCCGCAAGCACCCGAAGAAAACTGTCCCGCCAAACCCGCTCGCCTCGGCTCTCAATGTAAGAAGTGTCGTGAACTATAGCTAATGCTCCCATCACTTTCTCGTCTATGTGGAGTGGAAGTGCATACACGTGGACGGGCGTCGAACCGAGCTTCAGAAAATCTCCACGTCCGCCATTGCTGACAATCGCCTCTCGAACCACCGAAATCTGGCTCATCAGCTCGGCAGGAATAGCGGAAGATGCGGCTAGCACTTCGCTGTGATCGCCGTAGATCGCCACACCCGTCAGGTGTTCGCGGTTTCCGAACCTTTCCACGATGCGTTGCAAAGGTTTGTGGGATTTCTTTTCCAGGAGAGGCTCGACACTATCCTGCAAGCTCTCTGCCAGCACCTCTGCCCGCTTGGATAAATCCCGCTTCAGACCCCGTTTCTCCACTGCCACCTGATGGTACGAGAAGAGCAGCGACACTCCGGCCACGGCAATAATGAGCGAGACGATTAGCCGAACACTCAAGAAGCGCACCAGACCCTCCCCCGGACTCGTCTTCGTTGGGTAAGATGGAGGACCGATCATAGCCCTAGCTTTGTCTATTCGTGTCACTCGGAGGGTCACGGTCGGCAACTACGACTGGGTTTTGAAAAGCAAAGATGAAGCAGCCAGGCAGAGTACCGGCGCGACGCACTCCCTCTTCCCTGCTCACGCGGGGCCCATCTCCTTCGCCTATACAAAAAACCGTACAGCGCCCCACCGCCACCCGTCCATACGGTGAGGACTGTATTTCGGCTTGTGAGGCCAGAGACTTACATAACCTAACGCTTGCGGACCTTATCCGGTTACGCGACTCGTCTTCCTCTTGCGGTCGTCCGCCCGGTCCGTGCTCCCGTCACGACTTCTCCCCCGCCGGCTTCGACATTATCTGCTCTGCCAGCTGGGTAAGCCCCTGCTCGGCTTCCTTCTCCTCGTCCAGGGTCTGCTGCAGCAGTTGCGCGGACTCTTGCTCGCCCACTAGTTGTGCGTAGGTGCGAACCGTACCGTAGGCAGCGATCTCGTAATGCTCCACGCGCCGAGCCGCGGAGATGATCGCAGCATCGCGCACGTCTTCGTCTTCGGCTTTCTTCACCACGTCATTCCCTTCCTTAATGATTCCTTCCATTCCTTTGCGCTTCTTCGCTTTGAGCTTCTGGCCGATGTTTTCGAAAATGCGTTCTATGCGCCCCGGCCTGCTGCCTGGTTATTTCCAGGTGCTCGTTCAACGCCTCAACTGTTCTGAGGAGACTTCGCTGATCATCTTGGGAAGCGCCTTGATGATCTGATGTTCCGCGTCATACAGATCCTTCGATTCTTCCACGTAGAATTCATGCAGTGATTTCGCTTTCACCTTCGGCCTCCTAAAGGAATTTCAAAACGATCTGGTGAATCGCGCTGGCCCGTCACTGCAAAGATGGCCTAAAAGGCGAGAGGCAGGAGCCAGCTTTTTAATTCGTAGCTGGCGCCTGCCCGATTGGTGGGTATCTGAGGGCAACTTTCACTTTGCGAAGACAAAAGTAGAGGAGTGACCGGCCTTCAACAATCCTGCCGAGTCTGTAGTTGGAGGTAAGAGTTTCTGTACCTGCGTTCATCAACATCCTGAAATGCAGCCTGGAACTCCGTATGCATGACAAAGCTTCTCTCCTGGCTGATGCACAGACCTTGACTGCTGCTCCCGATTCCTGCACATCGCTAAGCTGTCATTCTTGGATTCTAAGCTGGTCAGGAACATAGCTCTTGCACTCCGGCCCGCCAATCCAGAAGGGTATGTAGACGCCGCGCGGAATTCACTGTAGGAAGCCCCTCTGGCATATTTCGACTCCTACTTTCCGCCCAAGTCCACTGGCTCCAGTTCCGACCAGCAAATCCGCCCTCTTAATGGGGCATTCCGCCCCAAGTGAGTCTCCACAATGGTGTTACAGCAACATATCGGATGAACTACGGGGTGCACCGGATGGACCCAAAACAGCAGTCATCCTACTCTGCGTTCATAAGTTAGCGGGCCGCACCTAGACATTGGGAACGCACCGAAAGGAGATGCTAGTGAACCCCGAGCTCAATACCACCGCACAATACGAGTCGGATCTTGATCTGGTTCGGAAAGCTCAACGAGGAGATGCTGACGCCTTTGCAGGGTTGTTCTATGCGCATCGTCCGCGAGTCTACTCGCTCTGCCTGCGCATGACCAACAACACCGCCGAGGCCGAAGACCTGACCCAGGACGCTTTTTTGCAAGTCTTCCGCAAGCTGTCCACTTTTCGCGGCGACTCTGCACTCTCTACCTGGCTCTATCGCGTAGCCGTCAACACCGTCCTTATGCATTTTCGCAAAAAAGGACTCCGCCAGATTTCCCTCGACGAATCCAGCAACCAGGACACTCGTCTGGTAAAGCGTGAATATGGAAGCGCGGACGAGCGTCTCGCCGGTTCCGTCGATCGCATTGCTCTGGCGCGAGCCATGCAGGAACTTCCTGCCGGCTATCGCACCATCTTCTTGTTGCACGAAATCAAGGGTTATGAGCACCAGGAAATCGCTCGCATTCTCCGTTGCTCAGTGGGCAATTCCAAGTCCCAACTCCATAAGGCCAAGCTCAAGATGCGGGAGTTGCTTGGTTACCACAGTGAAGTGGTCCAGGAGACCGCCGAGCAAAAGAAGATCAAACAGCGCCACCCGGAGACGGACAATTATGCTGCCCAGGAAGGGGCGCGCCTCCCTGCTGCCTGGGATTCCATGGATATGGATGAGGATCTTGCAGATAAGCAGCCCGTTACCTTCCCCCTAGGTGAGACTGCTTCTCAGCTGTGGGCGGAGACCAGTTTGTAGATGCTCGTGAATCGCTTGGGCGAGCCAGAACCTGGGCTCGCCCGACGTCGCGAGCTATGTGGAACGGAAAGAATCATGGCACCACGAACGGCACACTGGCTGGATCGTAAGATCTTCGGGGTCACGTTTGTGTTCTGCGGGACCGAGGTCAATTGTGGAACTGGGCACGATCATCATCACCGGGAATAATCAGCCGAGAAACTCCGGGCCGATTTCGCGTAGCAACGGTACGCGCAATTCTTCAACGGCTTCCACCAGCAACTACCCCATCGCCTTCTGGGATCTTTTGGGTCATAGTGTGCTGCAGCGCACGATTGAACGTCTGCGTCGTTTCGGCGTGCAGCTCATTTCCGTCTTCAACAACCAAGAATCGGTAGCAACCATCTCGCATGGCGAGCCTTGGGAAAAGGCTGTCCTCGACCATGCTCGCAACGGCGTACAACGTATTCTCCTGATCACCTTGGGCGCCTTCACCGAGTTCGATCTCGACGACTTGATGCGTTTCCACATGGAGAACAAGTGCCGCGTAACCAACGTTTCGGACGGCCAGGAGCCGCTCGGTATCACTTTGATGGAATCCAAGTACGTTGCGAATCCTAGTACTCCGCTGCGAAACCGGCTCACTGCACTGGTCTCGTGTTCCTGCAATTATGAGTACTCAGGCTTTGCCAATCGTCTCGCCAGCCCCGCTGACTACCGCCAGCTCGTGCAGGATGCTCTTGCCGGTCGCTGTGAAATTGCGCCCATCGGAAAAGAGATTCAGCCAGGTATCTGGATTGGGAATTGTGCTCGCATACCACGCTCTGTTCGCGTGCTCGGCCCGTGTTATGTTGGCGCCCATACCAGGATTCGGCCGGGGGCCTTGATCTGTCCCGGTACTGCCCTGGAACGCCAATGCGAGATTGATTGCGGTACGATCGTGGAGAATTCCACGATCCTTCCCAGCACTTATTTGGGGCCTGGCCTGCATGTATCTAATTGTTTGATTAGCGGCAGCCGCCTGATTCACCTGAATCGCAATCTCGATGTCGAACTCGGTGACACTGGGTTGCTTGGCTGGACCCAGAATCCGCCGTCCTTGCGGATGCTGGCTGCTCTCGGTTCCCTGCTTACATTCGCCGGAGCCCCGGGTATGCGAGTGCCAACCCCGTCCAGAGCTCCGGCATCTTTAGATTACATTCGCGGCAACGGTTACCTTGGCTAGTTGGGCAAGGCATTCTCTTCCTGCGGGCACGGCATCGGCGACACACGGAAGGAGACAAATGGTGCAGCAAATTGCGGTGGCGGTAAAGGAATTTCCAGATTGCCTGAACTTAGCGGCTGGCCGGGCGTTTCTTCGAGACCTCGAGTCTTTCTTGTCGCAATCCTACCGTCCCCAAATCATTTTTGATCTGTCCGGTGTCCCTCACATGGACGCTGCAGGCATCGACCTGCTCTTGCAATGCGTGTTGGAGATCGCGAATCGTGATGGCACTTTAAAATTGGCAGCACCGGTGCCCCAAATCGCTCTCGTGCTGGAGTTGACTCAGTTGAATGACATCGTCGAGATCTTCAATACGGTTGAGGAGGCCATGGCCAGCTTCGCTGTTTACCAAATCCCACAACAGCCGGGACAACCGGAAGCGCTGCCCCAGGCCGCTTAGCGGCAGCCGCTTTACTGGGACCCGGCAATTGCGCGCTCCGTCTATTGAAATGGAGAATTCAACTGTGCATCGTTGGACCCTGCAAATTTCGGCCCTGCTGTTGGCGGCTTTGCTGTTCACGCCCGACTTGGCACTGGCAATGTCCGGCCAGCAGTCGGAGGCAGCCCCCGCCACTCCGCCACAAGCTGCCGAACCTGTAAATCAAAACGAAGAGAACCAAGCCGATCCCGAGTCGACCGATCAGCCGTCTTTGCCGGACGCGCCCAGCGCACAGTCAACTCCAGGAAACCAGAATCAAGATAAAGACACCGCACCCCAGCAGACCCCAGAAGGTACTGCTGCCGCCCAAGCTGCAAAAACTAAGGGTGGTCCCGCTTCCAACCCTGCAGGCGCGGCAATCGCCCCCGCCAAGCAAGGTCGAACCCGATCGCTGCTTATCAAGATGGGAGTCATTGCCGGTGCCGGAGTGGCCCTGGGTTCGGTCTACGCACTGACCCACGGGAGTCCGGCGCGGCCTCCGGGAGCGCATTGAATTGTGTCGTCATCAAGTCCAGGCATAAGAAATTTCCATGCTGTCGAACTCGAAACCACTGCTCATCAGTTTTTCCGGAATTGACGGCGCTGGCAAAAGCACCCAGATCGACCGCCTGCATTCACGCCTTTCGCAGGCGGGCGCATCGGTGACCCGGTTGACCTTCTGGGACAATGTCGCCTTCATGTCCCAGTTCCGAGCTGGAGTGAGCCATAAATTCCTCGGAGGCGAGCAAGGCATCGGCGCTCCCGGAAGACGGGTCGCACGCAACGACAAAAATGATCGCCGCTGGTATCTCACCTTGGCGCGCTCGCCGCTTTACCTGCTCGATGTCCTGAGTCTTCGCCGAGTGGTGGCTCGGGCCCGCGCTGCCAGATCTGATGTCATCATCTTCGACAGATATATTTATGACCAACTGGCCCACGTGCCCGACTGCTGGATGGGACGGGCTTATGTTCAATGGCTCCTGAAGCTTGCTCCGAAACCCAGCATCGCCTACCTGCTCGATGCCTGCCCCGAAGCTGCACTGCAGAGAAAGCCGGAATATCCCCTGAACTTTCTCCACCGCTACAGAGACTCATATTTTGCGTTACGTTCGATGGCCCCGGAAATGGTCGTCATTCCCGCGCTGGACCTCGATTCTGTCGAATGGACCATATGGGAAAAGTTTCAGGGCCGCTACTTGGCGCATCGGCAAGTCCTCGACCGCGTCGTGTCCTGTCCCCAGCGTAGCATTGCCTGACTGCCTACTCAAGTACTGCTCCTGCAGGAACTTAGGGCGGCCTTTCACGAGACAACATTTGCTCCCCGCAGCCCATCCAAAGCAGCGATCCCCAAAATGCGTGGATTACTTTATGCAGTCAAACGACTCGGCTTGCAAATTCGCTCTTGTGATTCCTACTCTAAACGAAGCGGGAAATATTGAACCGCTCCTGGACCGAATCCGCACCGCGCTCGATCCCCTGTCCATCGCATACGAGCTGATCGTAGTCGATGACGGCAGCACCGACGGCACGCCGGAGATCGTGTCAGCTTGCGCCGACGGCGATCCTCGCATCAGGCTCCTCGTCCGCAAGAACCAGAAGGGACTCGCTGGTGCCGTGCTTCATGGCTGGCGTCACACCGATGCTGATTTCTTGGGAGTGATGGATGCTGACTTGCAGCATCCACCCGAAGTCCTTCCTGCTTTGCTGCGTGCAATTCAGCAAGGGACCGACATCGCCATCGGCAGCCGTTACACCAAAGCGACCTGCGTTGATGGGTGGAACCCACTACGCCAGTGGGTTTCGCGCCTCAGCACGTGGGCCACATTGCCCTTTCAGAAAAACGGCGTGCGCGTCAAAGATCCGATGTCCGGATTCTTCATTGTGCGTCGCGAGTGCGTCGATGGAATCGAGTTTCAGACTCAGGGCTTCAAAATCCTTCTGGAAGTTCTGGTTCGCGGCAAAATTCACTCGGCGGCGGAAGTTCCATTCCAATTCGGCTTGAGGCACGCCGGCAAAAGCAAAGTAGACTTCACCGTTGCGCTCCACTACTTTTCCTTGCTGGGGAAGCTCTCGCGCGACCTCATCTTCAAGCCGGGTCACCAATGAAGATTTGTCTGGTCACCGCATTTCCGCCGAGTCGGCAGGGCCTCAACGAGTACGGCTATCACATCGCTCGCGAACTCCACCAGCACCCCGGGCTCACGCTGACCGTTCTGGGCGATGATTTGCCCGACGCCGAGCCGGAGTTGCCCGACTATAACGTCATCCGCTGCTGGGCCTTCAACAAACTGAGCAATCCGGTGCGCCTGTTGCATGCGATCAACCAGTGCAGGCCGGACGTGGTGTGGTTCAATATTGGCTTTGCCAGTTTTGGCGGAACCCCTTTGCCGGCCTTTGTCGGTCTCGCGATTCCGGCTCTCACACGCATGAGCGGCTTCTACACGCACGTGACCTTGCACCAACTCGTCGAGACCGTGGATCTGAAGGATGCGGGCGTCAAGTCACGGAAGCTTTACCGCCTCGCCGGCTCCATCGCCACCCACATGCTGCTCAGTGCCAACTCTCTTTCGGTGCTGTTGCCTGCATACCGGAAAATCCTGCAGGAACGCTATCGCCGTGGATCAGTCTATGTCCGCGCCCACGGCATCCTTTCCGGGCGTCCCGAATATCCTGATCTCTCCAAGCGAGGTAATCCGGAGCATCGCATTCTGGCCTTCGGCAAATGGGGTACTTACAAGCGCCTGGAGATGTTGATCGACGCCTTCCATCTTGTCGCCGCCCAGGTTCCCAACGTGAAGCTCACGATTGCTGGCGGCGACCACCCCAAAACGCCGGGATACGTCGCCTCGGTGGCGCGACGCTTCCAGAATGGCGCGCGCATCGAGTTCACCGGCTACGTTCCGGAAGATGGGATTGCGCCCTTGTTCCAGAGCACCAGCGTTGCGGTCATGCCCTACTCGTCCTCCGCAGGCTCGAGCGGGGTGGCTCATTTGGCTTGCGAGTTCGGCGTGGCCATTGTCGCCTCCGACATCTCCGACTTCCGCGAATTGTCCGAGGAGGAAGGTATCGCCATCGACTTCTACAAGTCGGGCAACATGCAAAGCCTGGCCGACCGCCTGTTGCACCTGCTGCAATCCCCGGGCCTGCTGGAGGCGATGGCCATGCAGAATTTCTCGGCCGCGCTGCGCATGAGTATGCCGGAAATCATTCGCCAGTACATCCGCTCGTTTGATCTGCAACAGCGAATCAAGGTCCTGCGCGCCGCTTCTCGCTTTCGCCGCATGCCGCGCTGGATGCCCCTCCGGCCCGCGCTGCGCCGCCGAGTCGGCCGCCAACTGGCCAACTGGCACGACACCGAATTCTCCGAATACCTGGACACCAAACCCGCCGAGGCCGATCTGGCTGCTGAGCAACCCCCCGAGCGGAAACTGGGAACTTAGTCTCTCGAAAAACCTCAAGGCCCCTCTCACCGTGTGGAGGCGGGTCTTCGACCCGCCTGGACGGCTCAGAGCCCCGTCCAACATGAACCCTTCTTCCACTTAACACCTCCCGGGAATATTTCGCGCTTCGTCCAGTTATATGCAGTGGAAGGAGAAACTCATGAATCGCGGTTCTTAGCCTGGTGAATGAATCCCCCCATAGACGGGTCCCAAATCCATCCTGCTCTTGAGGCTGATGGCGGGAGGAGTGTTTTTTGGGGAAGGACTGCTGAAATTTGCGTACGTGAATCAGGGCGTCGGTCGTTTCACCAAACTGGGAATACCCTTTCCCCACTTCAGCGCACCCTGCATCGCATGTCTCGAAATCGTCGGTGGGCTGCTGTTGCTGTCTGGCCTGATGACCCGGCTGATTGCAATTCCTTTCGTCGCCGAAATGATTGTAGCCATACTCTCAACGAAGATTTCCTTGTACCTGGGAACGTCTCCGTTGCCTCTGCCGCCGGCGCCTCCCCAAGTCGGGTTGTGGGCTGTGTTACACGAGATCCGATCCGACTGCGCACAGATTCTGACGGTTATTTTCCTGCTCATGAATGGGCCCGGAAAGTGGTCTCTGGACGCGGTATTGCTCCGTCGACCGAGAGAGGAAAGGCGCTTCACGCCTCGCCAGGAAAGCCATGCGGTTCGCGTTGTCGGCTGACCGACGGCATCGCCGACGTGTTGTCTGGCGTTCAGCTCTGGAGCCACGTCGAACCTTGCAGGAGGTACACTGTTGCCCTGTGCCCGAACATGCTGGCGATTCCGGGTCGTTTGAAGAACTAGCGGTGCCGCTTTTCGCCCGCCTTTACAACTTCGCGCACTGGCTCACGCAAGAGCGCGCCGCAGCGGAGGACCTGGTGCAGGAAACTTACCTGAAAGCCCTGCGCGGTTTTTCATCCTTTCGCCAAGGAACGAACTTCCGTGCTTGGATGTACAGGATTCTCCGGAATACATTCTTGACAACCCAGGCGGGATTGAAGGCGTCAGCTTCCACCTCGCTCGACACAGATGACGACAAGGCCACAGAACCGGAAGCGACAGGAACTCCAGAATCGGTTCTGCTGGCCCAGTTGGAGCAAGACGCAATCCAGAATGCTCTGGAGAAACTGCCCGTGAAGTTTCGCGAGATCATTCTCTTATGTGATCTCGAAGAGATGAGTTATGCCGAAATTGGCGATACGCTCGGAATTCCCATGGGAACAGTGATGTCACGCCTGTCTCGTGCGCGAAAAGCCATGCGGGAACTGCTGACAGTTAAATTACAGAGGGCTTCACGATGACGTGCGAACTGTGGAAGGACAAGCTGGGTGCATATGTGGATTCTGCCAGCCCGGAAAACGAGCTTGCGGGGCTGGAAGAGCATTTGAAGAATTGTCCGTCTTGCGCGGCAGACGCCCTCAGCCGCCTGCAGCTGAAGCGCCTCACGCGGGCCGCCGCCGTACGCTATGCCCCATCACTAGAGTTCCGCTTGCGGATTGAGAACAGTATCCAGAAAAAAACCAAACCAATCTGGGCATCGTGGATGCCAAGGTTGGCCGTGGCGGCGGTCGCACTCATATTGGCAGTGGTTTCGATTGCCGCCTGGATGCGGCAGTCGGCTCGCGAGCAGGCCCTGACCGAGCTGATCGATCTGCATGTGGCGACCCTCGCCAGTTCGAATCCCGTGGACGTGGTTTCGACCGATCGGCACACCGTGAAACCGTGGTTCCAAGGCAAGCTGCCATTCACCTTCAATCTCCCCGAATTGCAGAATTCGTCCTTCAAGCTCATCGGTGGCAGAGTCACTTATTTTCAGCATAGTCCGGGTGCCCAGCTGCTATTCGGACTTCGCAATCATCAGTTGTCGGTCTTTATTCTAAAGGAGCACCCCGGAATGGTTCCAACCCAAGCTGGCATCATCACCGTGCAGCAAATGGCTTTTAATCTGGAAACCTGGGAAGAAGGTGGCTTGCGTTATGTCATCATCAGTGACTCGAGTCCAGCCGATGTTCACGAACTCGGCCAGTTACTGCGGGCCGCCGCACATTCCTGATGCGGGGATCGTTCCCCTTCTTCGCGGGAAACCCTAACGGCGGTCACCTGGGTTCGGAGCATCCCTTAGTATTCAGCTCTTCGAGGCCTCATTTCCATTATTATTAAAACGTTCCACCATCTTTAAACTTATCTACTCGCCAGCGAACGCTGTGCTTTCCTTTGTCCAGTTGGCGAGTCTATTGCTGTTATGACTTTTCCTGGAGATCACCTCATGCTGAATCGTCTCTGCCAATATTCTTCGATTTTCTTTCTGCTCACTTCGCTGACCGGCACAGCGTCGGCCCAGAAGGCCAAACCTCAGGAGCAGTCTAGAGTCCCGCTGCCGCAGATCAAATACGAGAAAATTAAACTCAAGAACGGCCTCGATGTAATCCTCTACGAAGATCATCGCCTGCCTCTGGTGGCGGTCAATCTCTGGTATCACGTCGGACCTGCCAATGAACGTCCCGGCCTCACCGGTTTCGCTCACCTGTTCGAGCACATGATGTTCCAGGGCTCGCAGCACGTGGGACCCAAGGCCCACTTCCGCCATCTGGAAGGCGCTGGCGCCAGCGACATCAATGGCACCACCGAACTCGACCGAACCAATTATTTTGAGACCCTGCCCTCCAACCAACTGGAACTTGCGCTGTGGCTGGAGAGCGACCGTATGGGGTACCTGTTGGGCACGCTTGACCGCGAGAAGCTTGCTAACCAGCGCGATGTCGTCCGCAATGAGCGTCGGCAAGGGGTCGAAAACGAGCCTTATGGTTTAGTCGAGGAGCAGCTCTATCACCAGCTTTTCCCGAAGAGCCATCCTTATTATGCCGACGTGATCGGCTCGCACGAAGACATCGAAGCTGCGCGGCTCAACGACGTGCGCCAGTTTTTCTGGCAGTACTACACGCCCAACAACGCCAGCCTGGCGATCACCGGCGACATCGATCCCACCAAAACCAAAGCTCTGGTGGAAAAATATTTCGGTACGATTCCAGCGGGGCCGCCCGTTCCCAAGATCACCGCTGTCACGCCGCCCATTACTTCCGAACGCAGATCGGTGGTTACCGATCAGGTCGAGCTGCCGCGCGTCTACATGGGATGGATCACGCCGCCGATCTATAAGCCGGGCGATGCCGAGTCCGATCTCCTGGCGCAACTGCTTGGCGGCGGCAAATCCAGCCGCCTGTATAAGACCCTGGTTTACGACAAGCAGATTGCTCAGGATGTCCACGTAGAAAACCAAAGCCTGCTGCTCGGTTCGATCTTCGAGATCCAGGCAACCGCCAAGCCTGGGGTTAAGCCCGAAGACCTCGAGAAAGCCATTAACGACGAACTGGCTAAGCTCCGCACTGAAGGTCCCTCGCAGGCAGAACTGGACCGCGCGCGCAACGTGATTGAGACCCGTGTCATACAAGCGCTGGAGCGGCTGGGCGGATTCGGCGGCATCGCCGACCGCCTGAATCGCTACAACCACTACCTCAACGACCCCGGCTACCTTCCCAAAGATATCGCGCGCTACAACAACACAACCGTCTCTGACCTGGAGCGTGTGGCCAATGCCGAGCTGCAGCCTAACTCCAGGGTCGTAGTCTACGGCGTGCCCGGCAAGAAAGTGATTGACGATCCGCCGCGCGCAAAAGAAGAACAGGAAAAAGAGGCCAAGGAGACAAGCACAGTTGCGACCACCATGCCGGATGAGCCCTGGCGCAAAAATGCGCCGCAGCCTGGAGCTTTGCCACAGATGAGTTTGCCCGTACCGGCTGCTTTGAAACTCTCCAACGGCCTGAGCGTGTTGCTGATCGAGCAGCATAAATTGCCGGTAATCTCGGCCCACCTGGTCGTGCTGACCGGCAGCGATGCTAATCCGCTGAAGAAGCCGGGGCTGGCCTCCTTCACCGCGGCCATGCTGACCGAGGGCACGAACCACCGCAGCGCGCTGCAGATTGCCGATGATGCGGCGCAAATCGGCGCGTCCATTGGCAGCCTTTCCACTACTGATTTCTCGTCCGCGAGCATCCGGGTGCTCAAGCAGAACATCGAGCCCGCTCTGGACTTGCTGTCCGACATCGGCCTGAATCCTAGGTTTGATCCTGCCGAGATCGAGCGCATTCGCAAGCAGCGTCAGACCGATATCTTGCAGATCAAAGACCAGCCAGTGCGCCTGGCATTCGGCGCACTTCTGAAAGCGGTGTACGGTCCGGACCATCCGTATGGATACCGCGAAATCGGCACCGCCGAATCGAATGGCGCCATCACCCGCGATGACATGCTGAATTTCTGGAAGCAGGGCTACGTCCCTGGCAACTCAGCGCTGGTGCTGGCCGGCGACATCACTGCCGACGAAGCACACCGCCTCGCCGAAAGATATTTTGGGAGTTGGAAAGGTGGCGGCGCCAGCAAGCTCGTGCCTCCACCCGTCGAAACCAAAACCAATAAGACCGTCTACATCGTCGACAAGCCGGCAGCCCCGCAGACCTATGTTATCGCCGGTGGTCTTGGCGTACCTCGTTCTTCCCCTGACTACGTTCCTATCGAGGTGATGAACAAGGCGCTGGGCGGCCTGGTCTCCAGCCGCATCAACATGAACCTCCGCGAAGAGCACGGATACACCTACGGTGTGTTCTCGGTGTTCTTCTATCGCAGAGGGCCAGGCATCTTCGGCGCGGGCGGCGCAATTCGCACCGACGCTACCGCCCCGGCAGTTGGCGAAATCTTGAAGGAACTGGAGCGCATCCACACTGCCCCGCTTACCGCCGCGGAGCTGAAACTGGCCAAGGATGCTTTCTCCCTCTCTTTGGCAGGGATCTTTGAAACCAGTGAACGCACGGCGGGAACCACCGGGACCCTGTTTACTTACGATCTGCCTCTGGATTACTACCGGCAACTTCCGGGAAAGATCAATGCGGTCAACAGCGCCGATGTCCAGCGGGTGGCGACCCAGTACATCCACGCCGATTCCTCGATTGTCATTGCCGTGGGTGATCGCGCCAAGATCGAAGCGGAGCTGAAGAAGCTTTCTATCGGACCGATTGAGATGGTCGATTACGATGGGAACCCGGTCAAGGAAGGCGCAGGCGGTGACAAGTGACTAGGATCAGCCACCAGAAGGGGCGTGGCTGAGCCCAGTCTCTTAGACTAGAAGCAGGAGAAGTTGGCGAGAGCGATTCCGCTCGTCACCTGGTTGAACACGCTCTTCTGCTGTTGCTGGTACTTGCCGCTGATGAACGCGTAATGCACCCACTGCACCAGACCATAGCGCCGTGCGAAATAGAATTCTTCCTTATCGCCGCAGTTGCCATAGCTCGCGTCGCAGTTATAGCGGTAACTGAGAATCAGCGTAGACAGATTGTTGGGAAGGTTTCCGCCCAGCGAGACCTTGTAAGGGCCCCAGAGCTGATTGATTCCCATTTTCAGAGTGTGTGTGGTGTAGTTCTGGCAGCTGGTATGAATATCGTAAGACGTATTTGGAATTTTAATGGTACTGCCAGGAAATCCGCCCTTGGCGCAACGCGGCGCAAACGGCATGTTGGTGTTGTTAGTGAATTTCTTGTACGTGGTGGGTGAAGTCCAGGAATACTCAGTGATCCACTGATAGATGTACTTGCTGTCGTAGAGTTGAATATCCCAAGGGTAGCCGTTGCCGCCCTTGACCCAGGAGAATTTGCCGGGCTGTACCTGGGTGTAGAGAGGATTCGCGCTGCCCGTCATGTGATGACTGGCGCGCAGGTCGGAGTCCAGGGTCATCCAGTCCAGCATGTCGTACGTCCCCGCGGGACAACTCATCGTCGCCTCCGCGCTCGCCAAACCGTGACCCAGGACTCCAAACCATGCGGCTACTACTGCCAGTAGCGCAAACCGACGCATTATCATTACAACCTCACATGGTTGTAAACCCACTTCCTCCTTCAGATCACCTAAGGTCTCAGAAAAAAGTGCCTTCTCCTGAGGCCCACGGTTCAAAGATCTTTGAAACAGGAATTAGGTTTTGGAGTGATTCCAAGATACGATGGGCCTCCAGCAGGAACAATCAGCGGAAGCCCCTAAACCCCTGTGGAAAACTAGGATGTTTATATTTTATTGATTATAGAATAGTTACTATAAGCATCTACTCTGGTTTCCACAGACGACGGGGAGCAAGCGGCTCCTCACTAGCATGTCGTCATCCCCAACCGGCGTCAGAGGTCGCAGGATCTCCCGTGCACCCTGCTCGCGCGTACTTAGCTTGGGGGCGCCAAGGTGCACGCTCCGCCTTGATTCTGCTCGGGAGGAATCGGCGGCGTCAGCCAAGGCTGCTTTACAAAGTCAAAAAACTCCTTGCTCATGTCAGGCTGGGCTGCGTCTCGTTTGGTCAAGGAGGGGACATTGAAGCGCGTCTCAATCAGCTTAAGGATCGCCGTGTAGTCCATCTTGCTGTGCGAGACGAAGTTCTTCTTGCTGAAAGGTGAGACCACGATCACCGGTACGCGATATCCGGTAACCGTAAAATCGCAGTTCGGTCCGGGAGTGCCGGTGCAGTTGTCTCCCGGCTGCAAATCCGACGGTGGCATGCCATCGGGGCTGACCGCTGCTATGGGAGCGACGTGGTCGAAGAGGCCTCCGCCTTCGTCGAAGGTCAGAACAAACACCGACTCCTTCCACAAGGGGCTGCTCATCAGCGAGTTGATCAGCGAAGCGACGTAACCCGCGCCCACCTGGATGTTATTGGGTTGGAGATCGTTTACCGTCGGATGTTCGTCAAAGCCCGCCGCGTAGGCTGGCTCAATTAAAGCCACCGAAGGCAGCGTGCCATTCTTCAAGTCCGCAAAATACTGGTTGATGGACGCAATGTTGGCCAGTAGCGAGGGATTATTCAGAATGGTTTGAGCGTAGGCAAAATTCGTGATTGAACCAAGCTTCATCAAGCAGGCCGAATCTGTGTCGCTGCAGGTGCTCCCCTGGGAATTGACATAAATTTTCCAGCTGATGCCGGCGCTCTGCAGTTCCTCGAAAATAGTTTTTGCCGCCAGCGGCGGAGCCGGCGCGGCCGGATTCTGATTCAGTGGATAGACATGCCCTTGCGAGGTTGCCGCTAGCAGGTACATGCGATTGGGATCAGTACGCGACATCACAGGAGAGAACCAGGCATCGGAAGTCGCGAAATTCGATGCCATGAAGTAGTAATAGTTCAGATCATTGCCATCGTAGTAACCCATCACACGCACACCGTTGACGTCATTCTGCGGCGGCGACTGGCCTCTCGCATCGTGGCCGGCGGCGCGCACGAAGCCGTCGAGCGTGGCCGTTGCCGAGACCGGATTGGCAAGGTTCCAATCCGTATGACTTTCGTTCCAGGAAGGACTCGGGTTTTCAATGCACGCGGTATTCAGATGGAACGACGTAATGGGATTAGCCAGGCTCGGCTGGCAATCGTTGGGGGGCGGCAAGCTGGGATCGCAGCCGGGATTCGCGGGCGGCGCTCCGGCCGGTATGTTGAATTGCGGCAATCCGTCGAACGCCTGATCGGGAAAGCGATTCTGCGCCCAATACTGGCGCAGGGCCCCGAAATAATGGTCAAACGAACGGTTTTCCTGTGCCAGGAAAATGATGTGATTGATGGATTGCAAAGAGGCCGGCGGAGGAAGCGCCCCTGGCACTAGGCCTGTGCAACTGACTAGGTTCATAAGGAACAACAGGCACGTCGCGGCAGCCAATAGCCAGCCGCTGCGGTGCGAGTGCATACGCATAAGATCGTCCTCCGCTGGTCCTGAAACTTCCCTTTTGGATGGTTGCGGCCCAGTTCTCGTTGGTCGGGAGAGCGGCGGAAATCCCAACCCGAGTAGCCAACCTGACTGGTCGGAGGAACATCGAATTTTCACCAATCTATCTCTTCCCCCCCGTTCTCTCTGCGATCTCGGCGTATTCGGCGGTGAAATATGTTTTCGCCCGCTGCTATCGCTGTTGCGGCTGAGGTTGTGGCGAAGCTTGCTGAGGTGGGGTTTTTGCCGCCGGCGGCTGCTGCGATTCCGGCAGCGGCGGAATCACATCCGGTGTCGATTGCGGCTGCGTCTGCTGCGATTGTGGCGGCGTTTGCTGCGCGGGCGGCTTGGATGGACTCTTAGCATTGGGCGGCTGTTGTGACTCCGGCAACGGGGGAATCACGTCGCCCGGCTGCTGAGAAGGTTGTGCCGGTCGGGTTGGCTGCTCTGATGGATTCTTGCTTGCTGGCGGTTGTTGTGATTCCGGCAGCGGCTCCATTAGGCCAGGCTCCTGCGAAGGCGGTTGCTGCTCTGACGGCGGTTGCTCCGTGCGGTTCGGCAGTTCCGGAGCTGGCAATGCCGGCGGAGTGACGCTCTCAAGTGGCGGCGCCTGCTTCACTTCCGGTTCCACCACCGGCGTGTTGTCGCGATGTTTCAATTGAGGCATCGCAGCGCCGCCACGCTGGCGCGCCGCTTGGATAACCTCGATCTTCGTGCTCACGTCGACTTGATTGTCCTGCGCCACCTCTTTCATCCGCAGGCCTTCGGCGGCGCGTCGCGTCGCGTAAGTCACCCTTTGATTGGCGTCGCCTGCCGAGCGCGCCTCGTCATAGTAGCTTTGTGCTGTCTCGCGATCGCCCGACATTTCGGCGACGTATCCCATGTTGTTTATGCTGAAAGCGTTCTTGGGATCGAGCTTGTAGGCCTCTTGGAAGAACTTCAGCGCAGCTTCCGGATCGTTGTGGTTGATGGCCGCCACGCCGCGCAAGTTCAGCCGAGCTACCTGCGCGTCCAGGTCTTCTCCTTGGGCAATCTCCTTATTGACCGCACGCGCATTTTCCTCGGCCACCTCGCTGATCGATCTTCCCCGCCACTTGGGATTGGGCGCCACCAGGATCGTGCCATCGGAGTGCAAACTCGCGGCCGAACTGTAATAGCGCAGCGCGGATTGCAGATCGCCCTCCTGCTCCATCACGTATCCCATGTTGTTTAGCGTGAAGGGATTATGCGGGTCGCCGGCGAGAGCCTGCACCAACACTGCTTCTGCTTCCACAATGCGGAACTTCCCCACCAGGCTGATCGCCTGCACGTTGGCCTTATTCGACTGCAACTCGGAAACCTGTAGTGAAGCAAAAGCCTCTTGCAGAGGGCGGCCTTTTAGTTCGGGACGGCTCGCCTGATCGATGATCGCCTGTGAATTATTCTTGGAAGACAGCTCGTAATAACGCAGGGCGCGGTCCGTGTCGCCCTCGAGCTCTGAGATATATCCGAGATTGTTCAAGGTGAAAGGGTCATCGGGGTCGAGCAGATAAGCCTTGAGGAAGAGCTTCTTAGCTTTTTCCAGATGATGTCTCTTTAACTGTTGCACCCCTTCCCGATTGAGCTGCTGAACGGGAGTCGCACTGCTCCGTTTGGGTAATTTGATCTTCAAGTCGCCGCCATAGGCGCAGGTCAAGAAAGAGGCGATAGCGCACGCCATCAGCAGCAAAGATTGGAAGCGACTCCCTCTCATAATCTCCGAAAAGTAAACTAAACGAACCTGTGTAGAGGCATGGTTTGGATGCGGCAGGCAGGCCCGGGTTTGCCAGCAGAGCTACTAACCTTATGGAATTCCGCAGTATGCGAGGCGACCTGCTACTCGCAATTGACATCCAAGCTGACGCGGAGTTCAAGCCCATGCGTTTTTCTAACATTTTTGCCCTATGCCTGCTTTGTACCTTGGGCTACGCCCAGCAGACGCCGACTTCCCAGCAACCCGCTCCTCAGAAGCCACCTGCCAAATCCAATCCTGAAGCCGAACGAGAACGCTCGGGGACCGATACGCTTCTGGAGCTTCCCCCTCTGCCGGAAAGCAAAGTGACATTGATCGGGGGAACCGTAGCCAAGCTGGATCCGGTGCGGGACCGCTTGGCCCTGCGGCCGTTCGGTGGCGGTCAGATGGAAGTCGCATTTGATATGCGCACCAAGATTTATCGCGACGGCGCGCCCGCAGGCATGCGAGATCTTCGCCCCGGTAACCGCGTCTATGTGGACACCATGCTCAATGGCGATCAGGTTTTTGCTAAGACGATAAGAATCGATACCAAAACCAGCACGGGGGATGTACGAGGACAAGTGGTAGGCTACGACGCGGATCGTGGAATTCTCAGCGTCCAGGAGCAGGTCTCACCACAAGCTCTCAAACTGCACGTAACTCCACAAACCGCGGTGACAATCAATCATCGCCCGACGTCTGTTAGCGAAATTCAACCGGGAGCCATCGTAGTCATCGATTTTGCTCCCGGATTGAACGGCTTAAATGAAGCACATCAGATCCAGGTGTTGGCCAATCCCGGCCAGTCGTTTACTTTCGTAGGAAGAATTACCTTCGTAGATATGCATTCCAACCGTATCGCTATTGCCAACCAGAGCGACAACGAGACCTATGACCTTGGTATTGACTCGGTCCTGCAATCGCAAACCCGCGGCCTACGTGAGGGCGTGCAGGCCAAGGTGCAAGCCGTCTTCGACGGGAAGCAATACCAAGCCCGTGAAATTGAGCTGACCACGCCCCTCGTTCAACAGAAACCCGAAAAAGAAGAATAACTCTCGTCATCCTGAGCGCGCCGCGTAGGCTCGCGCAACGAGCCTACGCGGAGTCGAAGGATCCCTTTCAGCGTGCCCCAGCCAGTGCTACCCCACAAGCTTGATGCGAACCGAAGAGCACCTCTGAAAAATGCGGCGAACAAGGGATGCTTCGCTTCGCTCAGGTTGAGGAATCGGGATGGCTTAAGACGTTCCTGCTTCCGAAATATCCGATATTCCACCCCGCAGGGTTTTGCGGATGAAGAAGTCGCGGTCGTGGAACATATAACGCACGATATTCTTGGCGTAACGTGACAGGGTGGCGAAATCGGTCTGGTACCAGCAACACTGGGTCATTTTCGGGGACAATCCGCAATAAAAGCGAAAACGCCGGTGCACGGTGTCCGGCGCGGCGAGCATGGCGGCAGCCATGCGGTGATTTCCTTCTATGATGGTCAGCGGGCTGTCGTCGTCGACGCCAATCAACAACACCGATTTGGACACGAGATTGTCGTTTATCTCGGCCAGCACAGACCGCATCTTGCTGGAGAACGGGCTGGCGTTGGGTGACTGGATTTTGCCGCGAATACGCTCCAGCATGTCCATCATGCGAAAACTGCCATTGGCCAGGCCACGCCACTGCTTGCGAGGAAAAGCGCGGATGCGGGCCAGGTCCTTCTCCTGCAGCTTCACTTCCCACCATTCTGTATCCCGGGGAAGCTCGCGCCATAGCCGGCCCCGGCGCCGGCACAGTAAAGTGCGGCGGACTTCATTTTCGCGCTCGTTGCTGAAGTCGGGCTGATAGACGATGGTCGCATAGCGGTCGCGGTAAGGATCGAACTCGGGCTGGTAAAACTCTGCTTTCAGGAACTCGGCGATCACCTCGTCTTCTTGCACCCGACGTAGCCGCGCCAGAGTGCTGTTGTTAGCGGCTTCCGCGATCTCTGCATCCCGTCTGCGCTGTGCGAGCAAGAACGGAACCGATACGGCGACCAGCAGCAAAATCATGAGTACGAGCTGGACCGTGATGACCGCATGCAGAGTGGAGTGGAACATGTAAATTCCCAGAGCAATGGCGCCGCTGAAGGCAAGCTGCAACCAGCCGGCGTTCGCGATACGGCGCGACATTTCATATGTCATGAGAACCACACTGAAGGAATAAATCCCGGTCAGAGCGGCATACAGAACTAGCAGCGCAGAGAACGAACCTTGGACCTGCACCATGAACCCGTGGCCCAGCACGGCCATCCACAAGGAATTAGGCGCGAGCCACATCGCCATCGTAAACGTACATGCGACCAGCACGACGAGCAGGAGAGCGGTGCTCATCACTGCACGCCCGCCTCGTTCGTGAGAACTGCCCGCCGAGACGGGGAACATGCTGCTGACCACGGACCAGGAGAGCATGTAGACTACGCGGCCAACCAACGCTACCGCGGCGTACAGACCAGCGAGCGCCGCTGGGAAGAAGTGTTTAACCAGCAGGATGTCGAGATTGTTGATAATGACTTGGCCAACAAAAAAGACGATGGCCTGCATGCCTTCGTCCCATGACACCGGCAAGCCAATGCGTGGTGTAATCCGGAAAGCCGGGCTTGGCCTGGCGGTGAGGTACGCAACCGCAATCGAGGCCACGACCGCCGCAATGACTCCGGATACTCCGAAACCATAATGTAAAAGAGCCAGGGCGCCACCCAGCTTGACCAGGACTTCCAGAATGAAATTCTCGGCAAGACGGCGGAACTCATAGGTTCCTTGCATCAGCCCACGGCGCACACCCAGAGGAATGTAAAGGCAGGTACCGATTCCGAGCAGGATGACGTAGGTTCGGCTCGGCAAATTGAGGTAGTTGGTGATGACAGGAGCGGCCGCGATAATCAGCAGGCCGACCAGGATGCTGACTCTCCATGAGCGGCGATGCAGTCCCTGGTAAACCGCCACTTTAGCCGCGACATTCTGGTTCCTGGCAACGAACTTGGAGCACACCAGCTGGTACGCCAAGGTCACCGACGAGAGCAGCATCAGCAACGTGTAAATGGCGGTGGCGTGTCCGAACTGGGCAGCGCCAAGGAGCCGTGCAATCCCGATGTTGTAAACCAGGTTGGTGGCGCCGACCACGCCGGAGCTGACCAGCATGATCATGCTGCCGCTGAGGAGCTTGGCCCGCAGAGCTCTTGGGGAGCCGGAAGCAGCTTGAGCCGCTACACTCTGATCGATGGTTTCGGCTCCTACGATTCCGGCCTGATTCTGCTCCATGCGCCCCTTCCCAGGGTCCCCGCACTTCCCATGTTATGTGCACTGCCTTATTCGGAAAACCGGGGGGTCCGAGTTCACCGACACGGCCGTGCGAGACGGATCCCCTGAGCTTAGATGTAAGGAATCAGAACAACGTCAACTGCACGACGGGAACAATCTCTGTGCGGCTACGTCCGGGGAAGGTATAGAAGCTTTGCTGTTGCAGTCCCATGGAAAACCGAAGAGGATAAGACACCAGCACGCTCCCTGTGCCATCGTTCAACGCGCCACGCCATGACTTCATATAGGAAATCAGGAGCGAGTTCATTACGTTGTCATAGTCGTGAAAACCTTTACCCTGCGACCAGTAACCCGACGCGCTGATCGTCCACCGGTCGTTAGGGCGCACATCAACTCCGAAACCGGGCCGCAACGTCTGGGCGATGGCAAAAGTACTACCTTCCACTCGCCAGGCCCGCATGTATTGCGCTACCGCCGAGGCGGTGACCTTGGTCCCGAATTTGTGCTGGAGTCCGCCGTAGGTACTGGCCTGGTAGTACTCGTGAATCGAGGGCCGGAGCAGGAGATCGCGCGCCGCGTAGCCGGTGATGAACGCGGTTTTTCCCCAGGGGCGTCCCAGGATGGAATTGAGCCCTCCGGAGAAATCCCGTGAGTGCAGATTTTGCTTGAGATAGGGTCCGGCCTCGCGGATCACATGTCCATTGAACGAGAGCCAATTCCCAATCGGACTGCTGGAGATATACAAATATTGCCGGAACAGGTTCTGGTTCATCTGCACCGGGGAGATAGTGTCGCGGCGCAGGGTGAACTGCAACCCAGGAGTCATGGTGAAGTGTATATTGCCCAGGCGTAACACCGGGCTGATCCCGCCGTTGAAGATTGTGTCGTAAGTGTTGCGCTTCTGAATGAGAAGTTGGCTGGGAAAGGAGAGCGTGCCGCGCGCGTTACGCTCGTCGAACAGGCCATTGATCGTCGGAAAATTCGCCAGGTGCAAGCGGAAGTGAGCTTCGCCCCGGGTTTCGACGGAGCGCCGCGGGAGGGGAAGCAACTCCGGTGAGTTCTGCACACTGCGCAGCCGCGCGTCCATCTGGTAGATATTCTCGTCCTCAAAGATTGGGGACAGCGAGATGGTGGACGCTACACCCACATTTTCGTGAATCTGCATTCCCTCCTGGTCCGCCAATTCGAACTCGGCTCGCTCCGCCGTATCGTTGTCGGGCTGCAGGGAATTTGCGCGCGCAAAAGCCGTGAGCGCGTGATAGGTGTCCTGGCGCTGCCGATAGACGTTGCCCAGTGACACCAGGTAATCGTAGTTCTGCTCCTTCTCCTCGGGATCGCCGCCACTGGTTAGCAAGGCTTCGGCGCTGCGGGTTTCCCCCATCGCCAGGTGTGCATTGGCCATTCCAATAGCTACGACCAATTCGTCGGCGCCCGCATTCTGAGCTCGCTGGAAGAACTGCTGTGCGGTTTTGAACTGGTTCATCGACATCAGGATGTCAGCGGCGTTGAGATAGTTCTCCGCCGTGATCACGCTGGCGTCGGAGACTCGGGATTCGGCAAAGCCCATGGCAATCTGCTGACGTGCATCCGGCCAATTGTGCTCCCGCGCCAATAATCGCGCCAGCGCCAGCCGCGTATCCAATCGGTCCGCATCGGAAACTTCCAATGCTCGGGCATAGCGTTGCATCGCCTGGTCTCTCTGGTCCGCCAGCAGCAGCGCTTCAGCCGTAGCTAACAGTACCCTGCTGTTGTTCCCGCCGGTGCGCTCGGCCATTTCAACCGCTCGCATAGTGTCCTGCTGGCGATGCAGCTGCGCATAAGAACGTGCCATCTGCGCGTACAGCATCGGATCCTCGCCTGCCTGTTTGAGTGCCGTACTCAGGGTGTTGATCGAATCGTCGTATCGGTGCAGGCGATACTCCGCATCGGACAACGCCAGGTACGTGGGAACATCGTTCGGGTCAGTCTTCAAAGCCGCCTGGTATTCCGGGATTGCCTTCGCCAGCAAGATGCGCTGCCGGTATCCTTCGGCTCGCGCAAGATGCAGAGGGCGCGACTCGCCCACCAGTTTTTCGGCAATGTCCAGCTCCTTCAATGCCGCCTTGGAGTGGCGCAGTTGGAGGTAGGAAAATGCCAGTCCAAGGTGGGCTTCACCATAGTCGGGGCGAAGCTCGATGGCTTTGCGAAAATCCTGCTCGGCTTTGCTCGCCAGGCGAACGTCATTCTCCACATAGCCGCGGTTCATGTAGCCCGTGGCCATCGTGGGATCTCGCTCAAGCGCGCGGGTGAAATCGTCGATAGCTTCCTCGAACTCGCCATTATGGGCGTGCACGTGTCCGGCGATCAGGGAAAGGTCTTTGTCCTTGGGCATGAGCGGCTGGAAACGCTCCACAATTTGCATCGCCTCCGGGTAGCGCTCCAGGAACAGCAGGTCATAAGCCAGGTAGACGGGAGCCTCAGGATCGCGCGGCAATTTCTGAATCACCCTGTAACCAAGCGCAGCCGATGCCTGATAATTCTTCGTGAACGTCAAATAGCGCTCGTGCTCGCGCATCACTTGCGGATTTTCCAGCAGCGCTGGGCTCGCGCGATCGAGCCACGATTTGGCAACCGGGAGTTGGTGTCCTTCCAGCGCCGAGTTGATCGCGCCCGCCACAATAAGCGGATTGGTGGGAGCCAGCTGGTGCGCCTTCTCGTAGCTGGCCTGTGCCCGGGCAAATTCCCGGCGTTCGGTGTACATGTCGCCCAGCGCCAAAAACGGCACGAAGTCATCCGGGTGCAACGACGCGAGCTTGTTGAAATACGTCTCTGCAGATTTGGGATCGCCCATCTCCCGCGAGAGATATCCCATCGCTCCCAGAGCAGCGGCATCGGTCGGCGCAAGCTGTAGGGCCTTTTGATACATCTGCACTGCTTCCGGCCTGCGGGTTACCTTCCAAAGCAGGTTGGCGTAGTTCAGGATGATGTTGCTGCTGTTTGGCTCCAGAGCCATCGCCTCTTTCAGATCTTTTTCGGCGGTATCCGCATTGTTGAAAGCCATTTCGATGGCCGCACGTAGGCGAAGAAATTCGGGGCGGCTGGCATCCCGGATATCTATCGGCTGAATGAGATTTCGGGCCGTTTGCGCCTCACGCTCGGCGGCAGCCGTATCGCCAATGTCCCGGTAAAGCTGATAGAGCGATACGTGCAAGGAGATCGGATACAACACACCTTCCGGAACCGACTCCGGCAAATGCCCAAGGGCGAGTTGATATTCTCGAATGCCGTCGTCGGGCCGGTGTTGCAATGCATTGAGTTGACCACGAATCGCGTGCAGACGGTAGTGAGCGGCGTCCAATCCTTCGGCTCGCTTCAGGAGAATCTCCGCATCACCAAAGTCAGCGGCGTTCACCAGGGCCTGCGCCGCGTTCAGCTGGATATCAATTTGCCCCTTGGCCATGTCGGCGGCGCGCATGTACGTTTGTGCAGCTTGCTTCTTCTCTCCCGCGAGCTGGTAGGTGAAGGCCAGCTCAGCCATCGAATTCACGTCCTTGGTGGGCAGCGATTTGAGGGTTTCCAGCGCTAACTGGTATTGGCCGGTCTCACGGTAATAAGCGGCAACAGAACGAAGCACGTCGGGATTATGTGGCGCCTTGTTGCGAGCCGCCTCCAGCCACTTCTTCGCCCTATCCCGGTCTCCCACGCGTTGGTAGGCGCGTGCCATCAGCAGTTCGGTCCGCGGATTACTCTGTACCGCTTCGGCCCGTCGAAAATAAGTCAGGGACTGCTGTGGATCGGAAACCAGGAGCAGTTCTCCCGCCAGGCGCAGGTCTTCAGCGCTCCGCGGATTGGCTGCCAGCACCTTCTCCAGCAGTGCCTCGGCCTCAGCATTGCGCCCCATCTTGGCGTAGGTCTGTGCCAGACCGGAGAGTCCGGGAATTGAAGACGGGCGCGCCTGCAGCCCATGATTGTAAGCATCAATGGATGTGGGATAACGTCCCGCAAGTCGTGCCGCATAACCCAGGAGAAACCAGAAGTCTGCGTTTTGGGGTGCAGCCTTCGCGGCCCGCTCTGCATAATTCGCGGCCGTCTTGTAATCGCCCTTGTCGAGTGCCTGCTGTGCCGCCCGGGCCTGCCGCGCCACCTCGATGCTCGAACCCCATCCCATCCCGCTTTCCGAGGTCGGCACAGAGGATCTTCCCTTGCCTGCCGCGCGCGGGCTCTTCTTCCCCTGGTTGCTGGGGGGATTTGAGCTTTGCCCGTTAATCTCGAACGTCTGCGCGAATCCAGTCAGGCTGGCCAGCAACACGCAACAAGCAATACGCCATGATCGATTTCTCAACATCCCTTTCCCTGGTTGTGGGCTTCCGACGGTCCGGCTTGCAGTCCGCTCTGATGCCTATACCGTTGCATCGGTTGGACATGAGAGTAGAAGCGGGGCAGGGTAAAGGGGACAAGTTGAACCTCTTTATATAGCTCAAGATAGCCGCAGGCTCACGGAGTAAACCTTATCAGCCCGAGCTGAATCCAAACCGTCGCTCACGAAAGCGAGGATTAGCTGTTGAACTCGGACTCCAGCTTCCTTCGGCGACCGATTCCGCTGGGCATCATCGTAATGATCGCAGCCGCCATCCACGCTCCGCTGCTGATCATGGAGTTGCCGCAGCGAACCTCCTACGACGCGAACTTTCACATGTTCTTCGCGTCGCATTACGCTCAACACTGGTTCAATCCCTGGAACGAGAAGTGGTTTGCGGGATTTTCCCAGACCACGTATCCGCCGTTGGTCCATCAATGGATCGCGCTGCTTTCCCGCCTGATTGGTTTAAACGAAGCCTTCAGCGTGGTGATGTTGATCGCGGTGCTTCTGATCCCCGTAGCGGCTTACCGCTTCGCCAAGCTCTGGGTCGACGAACGTGCTGCCAGCTATGCTGCGCTGTTGAGCGTGTTTGCGGGAACGGTGGCTTTTCTCACTTACTCGGCCGGCCAGCTGCCCACGATGATGTCCGCTCCACTGTATTTCATCGCTCTCAGCTACTTCTATCGCTGGTCCCACTCCGCTGAAGGCGGCAGCCTGTTAAAAGGAGTCGCGCTCACACTGACCGCGGCGTCGGCCCACCACGTTACCTTGATTTTCGGCGCCGTCCTGTTTGCCTTGCCCGTACTGTGGCTAGCCTGGGTGGACGGTCGCCGTGACGGGCGCAGTCAGGTGGCCGTGTTGGCCCGAGCTCTGATTTTCGCCGCCTTTTCCGCTGCCGGCGTCGGGATTGTGCTATTGCCCTACTTCACTTCAATCATCCAGCACCCCATTACACAGATTCCCATCCCCCACGCCAGCCGCTCGAACTTGCTGATGAGCGCGCCCATCTTCATGAATTACTTCATCGTTCCCTACGGATTCTTCCTCCTGGCGCTCCCCTGCATCGTGATTCGTGGGGCGTCGGTTTCGAGACTTCGTGTCCTGTTGCTGGCATTCTGGGTGACATTCCTGATCGGGCTGGGCGGAACCACTCCATTTCCCAAGTGGATCTTCGGGCGCGCCTTCGAGATTCTGACCTTTGAGCGATTCATTCTTTGGGCAACTCTCCTGGCTTTACCTATCGTGGGATTGCTGGTCGAAGAGTGGGTAGACCGTTCCGGTTGGAGAGCCATGGCTGGAGCCGGGTTCGCTGCTGTGGGAACTTTGGTCTTGGCCATGGGCTGGCTGACCTGGAGCCCCTTCCGGCCCACCGGTGGCTTGAACGTGGATTCAGTTGTCGAGTTCCTGAATCGTGACGGACACGATCAGTACCGCTACATGACGCTGGGTTTCGGCAATGCCCTGCCCAAGATTTCTACCTACGCCAACGCGGGTAGCGTTGACGGCGAATACAATTCTGCCCGCCTGCTGCCGGAAATGACCAATTACGGAGCTGGGCAATTCACTAGCGCGAAATACTTCGGAACGGCCGGCATGGAGTCGCTGCGCGCCATGCTCAGGCATGCCAATCATTATGGGTTGAAGTTCATCTTCGTATACGACCCATACTATGACCCGCTGCTCGTGTTCGCCGGATGGCGCAAAGTTGAAACCTACAATTCTGGCCAGATTACAGCCTGGTCGAAGGAAGATGTCCCGCCTGCGCGCAAGATCGAGTCCGACGCCATGCCAGCGCCTTGGGAAGGAGTGCTGTGGGGCATACTCCCCATCGCCAGCAGCATTCTCGCGATCGTTCTGATCCTGCTAATCCCAGACCGGGTCCGAACGGTAGACAATCTGGTAACGATTCCGTCTACAGCCGATGAAGGCGTCTACGCACGGGAGGCGCGGCCATGAAGGCCTTTCTACCAATTGTTATCGTGGTGGCGACCGCTGCCTTGGTCGCAATGGCATGGGTACAATCCGGAGGCTTGGCGTTGCACGAGATGCGCTCGGCCGGCACGCCCCAGGAAGCTGTCGAAGCCCTTATGACCGACATCCAGTCGCGCAACTGGGACAGAGCTTACGCCCGGCTTGCCAACTCCAATGACTTCGAGAAGCAGCTCTTCGTTCGCGACCTCGGGGGCAGCAGCGGCAGCCTGAGAACCTACTCCAGCCTGCAGAGCTTCAGAGTATGGCCCGTGCACGCCACCGCGGACGACGCGACCATGCGGGTGCGGCTGAACTGGTCCAGCGCTGTCGGTCCCCTCGATGACATGCGCGACCTGCATGTCAAGAAAGAAGGCAATGTTTGGAAAGTCGTGTGGCCCAAGCCGCAACTTCCCAAGGTTCCGCCGCAAGTCATTCCTGTGAATTACCTCCGTTGGGATGTCATCGGACGCGGCGCAACTGACGATTGGGGCGTGCAGAACGTAGACAACCCTAATGTCCGCATTACCTCGATGAATGCCGTGGAGCGTCCGGATCGAGTCGTCATTGTCGGCGAAGTCGTCAACGAAGATACTGTCCCCGCTTACGTGAACGTGAACGCTACGCTTTTGAACTCGGACAGCAAAGCGATGGACCAGGAGGGCAGCTTCGACATGATTTCGCACACCCTGCTGCCCAAGCAAGTCTCGCCCTATCGAATTGATTTTCCCGGCTTCCACCTCAAACAGGTAAAGAGCGTGCGCATGGATGTGAAGGCCATGCTTGTCCCAGCCAGCGCTGACCCGGTCATCGCAGTCACGGATCAGAAGATGGACAAAGATCCGCTGGGCAAGAACGTGCTGCGCGGCGCTCTGGTTAATCAGAGCGGGCAGACCGTCAACATCGCGCAGGTACTCGCCGTCTATTATGACGCGAATGGAAAAGTGATCTGGGTATCTGACGGATACGTTGACCAGGCTCTGTTGCCGCAGGTAGCGGTGCCGTTCGCGGTGGATGTACCCGACGACGTGGTCTCGAAAATTCAGAACTATCACGTGCTCGTGAATCATTACAGCATCAATGAGAGCTCCTAACATGCTTCGACTGGTTTCTTTTTGCTTGCTCTTGCTGATGCCTGGTCTCGCAGCCTATGCCGAACTCCATCCACCGGCTCAGGTCACCGCGGGCAAAGGATTTTCGATCTCAAGTACGGGCAGCGGCGATGCGACCTTCTACCTCCTAGCACCCGGCCATGTCGCGAAGCGGGAAGTTAAGCTGGGCCAGGACATTGCCGTGGACCCGGCCGACGTGAAGAAAGCAGGACGCTATCTGGCGGTTGCCTGCGGCTCTGGCGGATGCAACAGTGCCGCCTTCTACGTGACCGCGGCGGAGCCGGATAAAGTCAGTTTTCTGCTGCATCCTTCGCGCGTTCGGGTGAGGACTAACGACGCGATCAGCGCCACCGCTCTCGTCTTCGACAAGTTTCACAACTTGGTACTGACTCCTGTCACCGTGGATTTCAAGGTGGTCCCGAAGACCGGCCCCACGATCAGTCGTCAGGTGAAGTCGAACCGTGGAGTGGCATGGATGCGGATGGCATCGACGCCGAAAGAAGGCCCGGTCAAAGTGATCGCAGAGGTGGCGAAGGCCTCTGAGGCGCGCGTAATTCAGCAGGTCGCCTCCGACGCCTGCAATCTTCGTATCAAGGCGAAGCGAACAGCCAAAGGCGTGCTCGTAGAAACCGATCCGGTTCGAGACTGCAGTGGAAACGCCGTTCCCGACGGGACGATTGTCTCCTTTGCCGAAATTGATGCCGATGGCAAGACCACAGTGGACGCTCCGATTAAGAAAGGAATAGCTCGCACCGAACTACCCGTAAACGGCAGTGCCAAGATATCGGTTGCCTCCGGTGTGGTGATTGGGAATGAAATTTCTTTGGGAGGAGGATTGTGAGCACGATCGTTGCTCTGTCGCGCCGCTTGGTCTTGCTGGTTGGCTTGGGTCTATTGGCCGCCATCGCATTCCCGATTTTCCTTAATGTCCTGCGTGCTGATTCCCTGCCCCAGGTGCAATTGAATGCCGATTCGATCGAGCCTCGCCCGATTGAAGAGTTGACTGGTACCAACGTCACTCGCGACTACGCTAATGCCTGGAGAGACCTGGCGCAGGCGCTGGACAAGAATCAAGCCGACCACCTCGACGCCTACTTCACCGGCTTCGCGAAAAACAACTTCACGCAGAAAATTTCTGATCAGAAAACAACCGGTGTGCATGTCCGTTATGTTGATCACGGGCACAAAGTGAAAGCGTTCTTTTACTCGCCGGATGGCGGCGAGATGCAATTGCTCGATAAGGCGCAACTGGAGATACAGGTCTACGATGGCGGGAAGCTCATTTATCAAGAGGATGCCGCACAGGATTACCTGGTCCTGATGACGCCGGGGGCAGATCGGTGGTTTGTGCGTTCTCTGGAACCGATTGCCGGCTACTCCTTCTAATCGTTGTCACTTCTAACCGTTGTCACTCCGAGACTTAGGATCGCTACTTCGGGGTGGATTGGCGTTCTTGACTGCACCCGGTTTTCAACCCAATGAGAGAGAAAACTTTTGCGTGCTCGTGATCATCGTAAAGCGGTCAGCAACTTTGAAATGAAGCGTTTCCAACTACCTCTTCTGATCGTGATTGTAGTGGCCAGCTTCCTCCCCAGCGGATGCAATAAGGCCAACGTGCGCCAGGTTATGCAGAAGTACATCTCAGAAACCGAAAGCTCTCCGAAAATTGTTGCCGACTATCAGCCCTGGTTTGGCGATCGTAACCACATTAACGTTGGCTACAACAGCCAGGATCCTGCCGTAATTCGCAAGCAGATCGCGCAGGCGAAAAATATGGGAATCTACGCCTTCGTGGTGGACTGGTATGGCGACCGCCATCCCTTCCTCGACCGAAGTTACGCCATCATGCAGCGGATCGCCGCCCAGGAAAATTTCCACGTCGCCCTCATGTACGACGAAACCCAGGAAGACAACGGACATGCGACGGAGGATGCCTTGCAGGCCTTCGACAAGGCTTACAAGCATTACATTGGTCCCAATGCGCCGGGACGTGAAGCCTACTTGCTCTACCAGGGACGGCCCCTCATTTTCATCTTCCCCAAACGTGGCAACACCGACTGGCATCAGGTTCGCCAAATGGTGAACGGCTGGGAGTCCCCGCCTTGGCTGATTTACAAAGATGAACCACCGCCAAAGTACAACCAGGATCTCGATGGACAGTATGCTTGGGTTCACCCCGATCACGGATGGGCGCCCGATGGCAGTGACTGGGGCCGGAAGTACCTGGAGCGTTTCTACCTGAAGATGAAAACGAAATATCCCAACAAAATCGCCGTGGGCGCGGCTTGGCCGGGGTTCAACGACACGAAAGCATCTTGGAGTCTGAACCGCCAGATGGATTCCCGCTGTGGAAAGACGTTCGAGGATACCTTGAGCATGTTCCGCCGCTACTACGACGAATCGCATCCTCTCCCCTTTCTCCTTATCGCGACCTGGAATGACTACGAAGAAGGCACCGCCATCGAATCGGGCCTTATTCGCTGCGACAAAGGAGAAAACAAAAAAGGCGGTGGGCTGTAGCGCGAAAGCAGAAACGGGTTTTGTCGTCGCCTGAGCGAAGCGAAGGATCCCTGTTTTTGAATTAGGATTCTAACTATGAGCTACAACGGTTCTACCGAGAGCAGGTACGTAGCTGCTCTGTCCACCCTGCTGCTCAGCACTCCCGAGTCCGCCAGCTTCCAGCGTGAACTGCGCTATGTCCTGCATCTGAATGACGAGGAGCTGCGTGAACTGCTCGACCTATCGGAAGATCACCACGTCACTGTCCGTGCCATTAACGCGCTGCAGAAAGGTGCAGCCTTACTGGGACAGGAGGATCTCGCCCGCCGGTTGGACGCCCCGCTGGCCATCGAGCATAAGCGCATCGACAATGCTTTACGTTTTCTCAACGCCATCTGTCATCAGTTGGAAACGACCGGATGCCCGGTAACCGTAATTAAGTCGCTCGATCACTGGCCGGACCTGGGCAGCGATCTCGATCTCTATACCAGCGGCGACAGAGATGAAGTCATTCGCGTTTTCACTCGGGACTTTGGCGCTCAGCTCCAGCCACAAAGCTGGGGAGACCGCCTCGCCAACAAATGGAATTTCCAGATTCCCGGCCTGCCCGAACTCATCGAGTGCCACGTGAAGTGGCTGGGACAGACCGGCGAGCAAGTGGCGCTGGCCGCGCGACTCGGGCAGCGTCACGTGGAACGCAGAATCGCGAATTACATCTTCCCGGTGCCCGCGCCCGACGAGCGGGTTGTCGTTGCCACCCTGCAACGAATGTATCGCCACTTTTATTTCCGGCTGTGCGACATCGTCAACATTGCCGCCCTTGTGCGCAACGGCTCTATAGATTTTGCTGAGCTCAGGAAGACCGCAGACCTGGGTGCGATCTGGCCCGGCGTGGCCACTCTCCTGGTGATCGTTTCCGACTACGTCGAGAAGTATGGGGGAGAACCTGTGAGTCTTCCCCCCGAAGTGATCGTGGCAGCGCGGTTTTCCGGGCGGCGGACTTACGTCAGCCGAAAGTTCCTGCGCATCCCGATTGTGCCAGAAGCGGCGCGGTTATACACCAAGCAGATGATGGGCATTGGCGCCCAAGGAAATTTTCGCGCCATGTTTCGTCTCAGCCTGTTGCCCGCGCTTGCGACGGCCGCCTTTCTCGGCTACCGTATTACCGGCAGTGATAAAGGGATCTGGTAAGAGCTGGGTTCGACGCCATACCGGTCATTCAACGTTTGCTGAACGATTTCGTACCACAAGCTGGTGGAATCTATCTCTCGCGGCTAGCCTACAGTTGCCACGGATTAGCGGCTACAGAATGTTCCTGATGGAAGCACGTGCCAGATGCTTCTAAATTCTAAGAGTGACTCGAGGATTCAAGCGCGGCACGTTTCTCCAGCTAAGGATACCGTCGCTATTGCAAGGCGGTTCACACCAGAATTAACGGGCCCTGGCCCAAACTCCTGTTGCTTGGCGACTAAAACTAAATAAGCTAGACAACACTGCCAAGGGACATTTCGTTAGCACAATGAGAATTGCACAAGTAGCACCACTGTACGAGAGTGTACCCCCGGCATTGTATGGCGGGACCGAACGGGTCGTATCCTTCTTGACCGAAGAACTGGTCCGGCAAGGGCACGAAGTCACACTCTTCGCCAGTGGTGATTCCTTGACCAGTGCACGCCTCGTGCCCGTCTGCCCACAGTCTCTGCGATTGGACAAGAATTGCTGGGACCCGCTGGCGCACCACGTTCTTATGCTGGAAAAAGTTTTCAGCGAGAGAGAGAACTTCGACATTCTCCATTTCCATGTCGACTACTTGCATTTTCCTTTTAGCCGCCGAGAACAGGCTATCAATGTGACCACCCTGCACGGTCGGCTGGATATTCCCGATCTGCAGCCCCTCTACCGCGTTTTCAGTGACATGCCGGTAGTCTCTATTTCCGAGGCTCAGCGCGCACCTCTTCCCTGGATCAACTGGCAAAGAACTGTCCATCACGGGCTGCCCTTGGAGCGGTATCCGTTTTGCAAGACCGGAGGAAACTATCTGGCCCTTCTCGGCCGGGTGTCACCGGAAAAAGGTGTGGATCAAGCCATTGAAATTGCCAAGCATGCCGGCATGCCTCTCAAGATCGCGGCCAAAGTCGATCGTGCCGACCGGGACTACCACGAGGCCGTCATCAAGCCACTCCTCCAACATCCTCTGGTGGAGTTTCTAGGCGAAATCAGCTATCCCGACAAATGCGAATTCCTGGGCCAGGCAGCCGCTCTGCTGTTCCCCATCAACTGGCCTGAGCCTTTCGGACTGGTTATGATTGAGGCAATGGCATGCGGAACTCCCGTGATCGCGTATCCCTGCGGTTCCGTTCCAGAAATCATGGAGGATGGGGTTACCGGGTTCGTCGTTCCAGATGCCGAGAGCGCTGTGCGGGCAGTGCAACGCATTCCTGAGATTGATCGCGCAGCTTGCCGTCAGCGATGCGAGGAACGTTTCAGTGCCTCGAGAATGACCAGCGATTACCTGTCCATTTATGAGCGCCTGATTGGAGGCGAACCCGAACCACTCACCCTCACTGATGGGGTCTCAGTCGGTGGATGAGGTAAGCACTCAGCAGTATTACATTGCGACCAAGTCGGCTCCCCCGGATGACCGCACCCGGGTTTTGAAGTACGGCAAGATGTTCGCCGTCTTTGACCGCTACGGCGACGTGGAACCCTCCGGCCTGGGCGAAGAAGGCATCTTCTACGAAGGCACCCGCTTTCTGTCTGAGCTTGCCCTTTTCATCGACAATTCTCGGCCTCTGCTGCTCAGCTCCACCGTTCGAGAAGACAATTCCCTGTTCACAGCGGACCTCACCAATGTAGATATCGACCAGCGCGATCAGGGAAAGATTCCGCGAGGAACGCTGCTGATCACGCGTTGCAAATTTCTCTATCAGGAATCCTGCTATGAACAGGTGCGAATCGCGAATTTCGGCTTGCGCCCAGTCCAGATTCCGATTGCCCTGAAGTTCGAGGCCGACTACGCGGATATTTTTGAAGTCCGCGGCATTCATCGCACTCGGCGAGGACGGCGTCAGGATCCCCTGGTGGACTCCGATTCCGTGACCTTGTCCTACCGCGGGCTGGACGGAATAACTCGGCGCACCCGAATTCAGTGCAGTCCAAAGCCGCGGCGAATTTCCGCCGCCGACTGCCGCTTCGATGTGTCCCTGCAGCCAAAGCAGGAAATGACAATTCAACTGATCGTCTCCTGCATCATGCATCCAGCTTCCAACGGTTTGCCCAAATATGACGTGGCTCTGGCCGCCACTACCGCCGAGATGCATGCGGCCAGCCAGCGCACCAGCCGAATTTATTCTTCCAGTGCCCAGTTCAATGACTGGATCACGCGTTCGCTATCCGACATCGAGATGATGACCGTGGGGAATCCTGAGGTAGGCTATCCCTACGCCGGCGTTCCATGGTTCAGCACCGTCTTTGGACGCGACGGGATCATCACTGCTCTCCAATGCCTGTGGGTCGATCCCTGGATCGCCAAAGGAGTCCTTGAATACCTGGCAGCTACCCAAGCCACCGCCACGGTTCCTGAGTCCGATGCCGAGCCTGGCAAAATCATTCACGAGACGCGGCGCGGAGAAATGGCGGCTCTCGGAGAAGTCCCCTTCGGACGCTATTACGGCTCGGTGGATGCGACGCCGTTGTTCGTCATGCTGGCAGGCGCGTATTACGAGCGTACTGCCGACTTCGAATTTGTCGAGAAGCTGTGGCCGCACGTCGAACGCGCCCTGAGCTGGATTGACCGCTACGGGGACAGGGACGGTGATGGATTCGTCGAGTACTCGCGTAACTCAGTCAATGGATTGGTGCAGCAAGGATGGAAAGATTCCAACGATTCTGTGTTCCACGCCGATGGAATGCTCGCCGAGCCGCCCATCGCCTTGTGCGAGGTCCAGGGTTACACCTACGCCGCCAAACGTTCTGCTGCCCGGCTTGCCGCGGCGTTGAAGAATTTTGAAAAGGCAGATGCCTTCGAGGCGCAAGCCAGAAGCCTCAAAGAGAAATTCCAGGAAGTCTTCTGGTGTCCCGATATCGGCACTTATGCCTTGGCATTGGATGGAAAGAAGCAACCTTGCCGCGTGCGTACATCCAATCCTGGACATTGTCTCTACACTGAGATTGCGAGCCCGGAGCACGCTCGTGCGGTCGAGCAAAGCCTGCTAGGCTCGGACTTCTTTAATGGCTGGGGAGTGCGCACCGTAGGCGCCCGGGAACTGCGCTACAACCCTGTCTCTTATCACAATGGTTCTGTCTGGCCGCATGACAACTCGCTCGTTGCTGCCGGGCTTGCGCGCTATGGCTTCAAAGAATCCGCTGCCCGGATTTTGGCGGGTCTGCTGGATACCAGCATCTTGGTTGACCTTCACCGGCTGCCTGAACTCTTCTGTGGTCTGGAGCGTCGTCCCGGCGAAGGACCAACTCTCTATCCAGTTGCCTGTGCCCCGCAAGCCTGGGCCGCCGGATCCGTGTACCTGCTGCTGCAAGCCTGCCTGGGCGTGTGCGTCAACGCTCTCAACAACACCATCAGTTTCACTAAGCCTTGTCTGCCGGAAGCCATCCCGCAACTCTGGATTAAGAATCTCAGAGTAGCAGCGTCGTCTCTGAATGTTTTTCTGGAACGGAGCAGCTCGCAGGATGTCCGTGTCGAGGTCATCGAACAATGCGGTGACGCTAAGCTTCTGCTCTCTTAAGTGCCAATTTTTTAAACACTTGGCAGACCCGTCCCAACCCTGAAGTTTGCCAGCCTTCCCGGTACACGATACCCCGCCTGAACGTAAGGACATTACCGGATGGGCCCCCAACTTCGACCCTTCTAGAGTAAGCAAGGAATTACGACCCTGGGAGGCTTGTATCTATGACAAGAACACTTCTGTTTCTGTTCACAGTGTGCCTTGCGGCGGCCATGTGCGTGGCCCAGCAGGACACAGCGCAGAGTGGTGCAACGAGCCAGAGTAGTCCGAGTAGCCCCAGTAGCATGGGCACTCAGAGCAGCAACCCTGGCAGCCAGAGTACGACGTCCACTCAAAGCACCACGACCACTTCTACCAGCAGCAATTCTATCCAAGGCTGCCTGAGCGGCTCAGCCGGCAACTACACGCTGACTCAGGACCAGACCGGTACGGTATATCAGCTGACTGGAAACACCAGCGACTTGGCCAGCAAGGTTGGCCACGAAGTCCAAATTACTGGCCAGCCGGCGAACGCCTCAAGTTCCTCGACTGGAAGCCCGAGCAGCAGCACCAGCAGCGCCAGCCCGAGCTCCAGCAGTTCCTACCCGAGCACTAGCACAAGTAACCCGAGCTCCAGCTCGAACCCCAGCAGCAGCCAGACGAGTCCGAGCTCCAGCAGCTCGATGGGCGCCGGCAGCTCCGGCGCGCAGACCGCGTTTCAGGTTAGCAGCGTGACCGACATCGCCGATCACTGCGGCACGGGAAGTGCCAGCTCAGCTCCGGGATCCTCTTCCATGGGAACCACCGGAGCGGCGGGAACGACCAGTGCGGCTCCTTCTGGAACGGCAAGTTCGGAGACCGGCGCTAACAGCACCAGCCCTTCGGCCAGCAGCACCACTCCTCCAACCGGCAGCCCGACGGCCAGCAGCACCACTCCGTCGACCAGCAGCGACATGAGCGCAACCCTGAACGCGGGCTCAACCTCTTCGTCTCAGTCGAGTGCTGCGGGAGTTCCGTCTTCGGCTACCGGCGCGACATCACCATCAGCCACCAGCCCCACGGCTTCGCAGTCTTCGACGAATCCGTCATCGGCCACCGCGGGATCCAGTGCTGACACCAGCAGCCAGACGTCTAATGCTTCGACTGGGCAGCAGTCTCCAAGTCCGACTAGCCCCAGCTCAACGCAAAGCAGCGACATGAGCAGCTCTTCGCAGAACAGTGCGGCGGGCAGCACATCGAGCAGCGCTCCGGCGTACGCTCAGCAGTCGAATCCGTCGTCTTCCTCCACCAGCAGCAGTCTGGATCAATCCGGTTCTTCCAGCATGAGCAGCCCCAGCCAATCCACGGGCAGCAACGCTTACCCAAGAAGCAATCAGAGTGACCAGAGTGCCGCCAGTCAGAGCGGCCAGGCTGGGGAGAGCGCGACCGCTGCCGACCAGAGTGCAGGTAGTCAGAAGACCGGCAAGAGCGAGAAGGGTGGAAATCTCCCGGCCACCGGCTCAGAGCTTCCTTTGCTGGGCTTGCTGGGATTTGCTTCTACTCTTGCGGGCATCTACCTTCGCAAGTAAACCCTAGAATTTGCGCGCCACTTTCGTCACGACTTCGTCCATTGCAAATTCGATTAACTGACATCTTCGCACGGGTATCTGTTAGTCTCGCCGCGCTCCCCGGAGAAAGTGGCGCGAATGGAGGAGCCGCGGCGCCCGATTACCGATCACGCCAACTCTCGTCTTATAAACGGCGCAAGCTCCTCTCCATAATCTTCCTGATCGTTGGTGTGCTGTTACTGGTCTTGGCGCTCGGAGCGTACACCTGGATGTCGGTCGAACAGCACGCGATGGAAATTAAATGGCAGGCAGAGAACGCGAAATCACAGTCCGGAAAATCGTCTGCTTCCGATGAAAGTGTCACCCTGCTCTCGGTCCCAAAAATCAAGCTGCAAGTTGCGATTCTGGAAGGCACGACTCACCGATCATTGATGCTCGCTCCCGGCCACCTGGAGAACACGGCTTGGCCCGGAGATCCCGGTAATTCCGTGATTGCCGGACATCGCGACACGTTCTTCCGTCATGTTCACGAACTCACCAAGGGAGACGACATTTACGTCCGTCGTGGGACCAGGGAATACCACTACGTAGTGGTCAGTAAGTCGATTGTTGCTCCCGACGACATTGCCGTGACTTATCCTACTAAGGATTCGCGCCTCACCCTCGTCACTTGCTATCCGACCTATTACATCGGTCCCGCTCCCAAGCGGCTTGTGATAGTGGCCGCTCTGCAGGCTGGATCTGGCACGGCCGCCGCTGCCTCTACCGCGGGCTCGAAAGCCAGCCAGTAAAATTGCCCCCTTTCTACAGTCTCTACTGGATGGCTTAGTCTTCTGAGTACCGCCAACATAAATTAGAGGCGATTGTCTGTGCCCATCAAATGAGGACTTATGAAGTCATTAACGAAGCTGATAACACTATGGATCGTCCTGGCCGTCATGGCCGCGGCTGCCTACGCGCAGAACCGCAATAGCACCACGCAAGAGTCCAATACCGCCAAGGACTCCAGCGCTAACAGCAATCAGTCCGACGAAGTCAAGCGTGTGCAGGCAGCAGCCCGAGTACTCGATGAAATTATGGCCACCCCGGACAAAGGAATCCCGCAAGAGGTTTTCAAATCGGCAGAGTGTATCGCGGTCGTGCCGTCCATGATTAAGGGTGGGTTCATCGTAGGCGGCAGGTACGGAAAAGGCGTTGCGACTTGCCGAACCACGAACGGCTGGAGCGCCCCGGCCCCCATCAGCATCGCGGGCGGCAGTTGGGGATTGCAGTTTGGTGGAGAAGCGGTCGACCTGGTTATGTTGGTTATGAACCAGCAGGGTATGGACCATCTGCTCAGCAGCAAATTCAAGCTCGGCGCTGAGGGCTCGGTTGCAGCGGGTCCGATTGGCCGTCAGGCGGAAGGCAGCACCGACTGGAAGATGAAATCAGAAGTGCTGACCTACTCCCGTGCGCGCGGAGTGTTTGCTGGCATCGAACTAAATGGAGCTGTGATCAAGCAGGACAATGATGAAACCCGTGTCCTGTATGGCAAGATGGTCCCCTTCCGCGCGATTCTTAGCGGTAAGGTACCTCCTCCTCCCGGGACTGAAGCTTTCGTGGCAACCGTGCGGAAGTACGCCGCCGAAGCCAGCGCGGAAAGGGGCAGTCTCCTGGCCCCGGCACCCAATCCGGAACGCCCGCTGACGCCTAGTGAAGCCAAGCGTCAAATCGAGGAAAAGCTTCGCACCCAACCGGGGCTCTACAGCAAAGACATACACGTGACGCTTAGGGCTGGCGCGGTGGAACTCTACGGATCAGTGCCATCGCTGAGAGATAGGTTGCTGGCTGACCGCATTGCCGAGTCCTATGCGGGAAATCGCCAGGTACAGGATCACTTGAACGTGCAGCTCTAAACCAGCCGTCGACTAACTGGGCGCGGTGGTCAGCTTTTCAACTCCGGGTGAAGCCGACACCGCGTTTCTTATGGCTGCGCGCTCCACGTATCTCTCGAATTCTTGCGCCCGATGTTCGGCAGTGTGCTCCGCCAAGACGCGCTGCTGCGCATTGCGGCCTATCCGCCCGATTTCGGACTCATCCATTTCCTTGAGATAGCGGACCACGTCCTCCGATGAGCGCGGCAGGAGGATTTCTTCCCCTGGGATCAGAAAAGTTTCCAGGCCCGTCCAATTGTCGGAAACGATCGTAGTGCCGCAGGCAGCGGCTTCAAACAGGCGGACTGAGGGCGAATATCCGGCTAACACCATCTCCCGGCGCGTCACGTTCAACGTCATGCGCGAAGAAGAATAAAAAGAAGCGTGAAAACGCGGCTCGAGGTGAATGATGTGCCGCACGTTTTGGGGCCAACGCAGCTCTGCCGGATACTGCGGGCCGGCCAGCAAGAATTCTTTCGATGGCAGCAGCCGGGCAGGAGTACAAAAGAGCTCTTCAATCTTGGCTTGCCGATCCGGGGCATAGGTCCCCATGTAGCTCAAGTCGCACGCGTATTCCGGACGAACCGAAGCAAAACGGTATTTGGTCGGATCGAACGAGCAATACAAGGGCACCGCTACTCTCGCGCCAAAGCTGGTTTCCAGTTCCCGGAGCATCGGGCCTCCGGTGAAGCTGAAATAAATATCAAATCCCGGAATGTGCTCCCCCTTCAGATATTCGGCGCCCCCCAACCTCAGTTGGGCGACGGTGATAGGAGTGTCGATGTCATAGTAGGCTTTGATTCCGGCTTTGGACGCGAAGACTTCTTCGATGGCCGCAATGCCATCAGGAAAATAAGAGCCCACCATCGCCACGTCGCAATCGCACAGCTCTTTCCTTAATATGGGCAGAACCTCGTCCCATCGTTCGTAGATGTGGACTTTGCAAAAAGAGGGTTCCGGCAGATCCCGGTTGGACGCGTACCACTCTGCGTTGCGCTCGAAGAAAAGAATCCGATGCCCGCGCGCCCGGAGCGCGCGCGCCAAAGATCGATACGTGGTCGCGTGCCCATTACCCCAGGAGGAGGTGATGGAGAGCCCGAAGATGACAATCTTCACGGTGTGATTCTCCCTTAGGTGCCGGTCCGGACCACTTTGCTAGGTGCAATTTCTGCCATTCTGGTTCCTTTGCGGCCAACATCTTCTTCCACAATTGTCCGGAACTGGAGGGCCCGCAATGTATAGGTGTGATCGCGCAACGCCCGGTTGCGCATTGCAGCTCCGATTTCGATACTTGAGATACTCGAGAAACGGCGTAAATAGTTGACAACCTGTTCGGCCGAAGAAGCCACCAGTATCTCCTTGCCGGGTACAAAAAATTCCTCGACTCCCGTCCATGCGTCGGTAATCAAGCAGGCTCCAGCTCCGGCAGCTTCAAACACCCGCGTCGGTGGCGAGAAGCCCACAACGGCCATCGATTCCCTATTGATGTTGAGCACCATGCCCGCGGAACAATTGATTCGATTGTGGTCCGCAGTGCCCACATGGCCGATCCAGCGGACATTGGGCGGAACATTGCAGCTTCCCCAGCCTTCGCCACCCAGCACGAATTTCATCTCAGGAGCCAGTTTGGCGGCTTTGAAGAAGAAGTCTTCCACCCTTTTTTCTCGATCCGGTAGCCGGTGCCCGACAAAAGCCAGGTCGCATTCAACCGAAGCATCGCTCGCGACCGGGTGATGCGTTTCGGGATCGAGCCCGTTGTAAATGGGCTGGCAATTCCTCGCGCCTAGGCGGAGATAATGCTCAATAACCGGCGGGCCTCCTCCGTAAGTAAAAATAAAATCGTATTCTGGTATCAGCGTGCGGAATGGATCGTTTTTGTTGGCTTCGACTCTTGCCAGGGTAGCAGGGGCGTCGACGTCCCAGAACGCGACCCGAGTACGATCCGAGCGGCACTTCAGCACTTCGGATTCGAGGAATTCGTCATCCGCCCCTACTCCGCTGTGCTTGATTACGACATCTGAGGCGCACGCTTTCCGCATCAGTTGCTGGATCTCGGCCGGAGTCTGGTAAATCACTACCTCTGCATAGTCGATCTTGCCGGCATCTCGATTTTGCTGGCGCTTGTAAATGTCAGGCTCGGCGAATGTCACCTGACAGCCGAGTGCGTGCAGGTTCTTATATACGCCGCGGTAGTAGGTAGCGGCGCCGTTCCAGTAAGACGAAGTAAGACTGGAGCCGAAAGCGAAAATGTTCACCGTCCGATTTCCTCGCAGATCTCCAGCAGTTGTTGAGCGCGATGCGCGCACGTGTGTCGCTGGCGAATGGTATTGACACCTTGGATTGCCATCTGGGACCGAGCTTTCTCATCGCGCAGCAAATGCCGGATCTCCGATTCCATGGCCCGGCCGTCCGGCAGGCACAGGTAGTCCTCACCATCCCGGAACAGCCCTTCGGTATCGGTCCAGGGCGCCGAGAGCAACGGAATGCCACAGGCCAATGCTTCAAACACGCGAATTGTTGGGACACCGCTGAGACCGTTGGCGTAAAAGCGTCGCGGCACATGCACCGTCAGAGTGCTCTGTGCGTACGCCTGGGGAGCCTGCAGATTCGAGAGATAGCCGCGATACTGAATTCCAGCTTTCGAGAGTTTTTCTTGCGCTTCTCTCGGATATCGGACACCATGTACGGCAACTCTCGCGCCCAGATTCGCGGCGGGCCGAATCAGAAATTCGTCCAGCTCGCGCGTGCGCTCCTCGTCACCCCAGTTCCCCACCCAAATTACATCGGTCATCCTCTGCGTCTCGAGCGGACGGAAGTGCGCGGCATCTGCCGCCTCGTGAAAGGTCCAGGCGCGCGGGATGCCAAAACCACCCTGATAAATGCGCTGAATTGCCTGCCCGAACGCCAACACGCCATCAAACGACTTCAAGTCAAGTTGTAGAATTTCGCCGGGGCTGGTGTAAGCGCGGTGATGGGTGTCGTGAAATAGGGCCCGGAACCCCAGCTTCTGCTTCAGCGAGAGCAGCTTGTTCACAATTTGTGGCGGATTCCATTCGTGGATGATTACGACGTCAGCGCCCTGCAACTCCTCGGTGGCAAAACCGTCAAAGCTACCAGTGCTGTAAAACTGCACCTCGAGCTCAGGAAAGCTTTCATAGAACTGCTGAATCGCTCGCGTGGCGATTTCCTCGCCTTCCTGGTCGAGGTTGGTGCGGGACCAGGAGTTCTCCTGCTCATAGCAGCGGACTTCATGGCCCAGCTTTACGAGCTCCTGAGCCAATCCGCGCAGAAAGTGAGCATTCCCGTGGTTCCAATCCGACACCCAGGAATGAGCGAACATCCTGAACCTGATTCGCTGACTCACGCCGCCGCCTCCTGCACCGCGACGCTGCAGTAAAGGCGTTCGTAGGCGTCCACCATCTGATCAGCGGTGAACTTCTGCCGCGCGCGTAGGTAAGCGCGTTCCCCATACTCGAAGCGCAAGTCCGGATTGCTGCTCAATTTCTGAATTGCCGCCGCTAGGCTGTCGGCATCGTTGTGGCGGAAGTAATAAGCCGAATCGCCCCACAGTTCCTGAAAGGTAGGGATATCGTTGGCAACCACTGCGCAGCGCGAGAGAGCGGCCTCCAGCGGCGCCAATCCGAAAGGCTCGTAACACGAGGTCGCGGCGTAGGCGGCGGCGTGCGCATAAAGCACCCGCAATCTGCTCTCCGACTGTTCGCCATAAAACTTTATGCCCGGCCTGCCATTCCCGTTCCCCGCGTGGCCTGCCACCCATTTGTCGGGATGCTTTTGGGAACCGACGATCCAGACCTGTAGCGGGTGCTCTCGTTTGGTCAGCAAGGAAATCTGCTTCGCCTGGTCCCAGACACGGCCCACAGCCAGGATGTAGCCGTCTTTACTTGCCTGCGGCTCGAACAGATACGGATTCCGCCCATTGTGGATCACTCGGCTGACGGCTGGCTTTACATGGTGTTTCTGTACAGCGCTCAACATGAATTGCGACGGCGCCACCACCGCTGTAGCCTGGCTCAAACCGCAAGACACGACCTCGCGGTACCATCGCAACCATTGGCTCTCCGGTGGTTCTTCCTTGTGGACACCGACCCACCAACTCACCACGTCGCTGTGGGCCACGACGATGCGCGGAATGTCGGCCTTCAAGGCGCCATAGGCAAACTGATTGGAATGAAGCAGGTCAGGTTTGACCTCGTCCACGACACTTTGCAAGTAGGCCTTGGACTCTTCTATGTCGCGCTCCGCCTCGTGCATCCACTCCAGGCGGAAGCCGGTCGCGCGATATTCAAAATCGCCCAGGCCCTGCATCCATACGGCTTGTTCCTGCGACGGAACCTTGCCGAAGCTGATAAGCGTGACCTGATGACCATGCCGCACCAGACCGCTCACCAGTTCACGGGTGTAGCTCCAGACACCACCGACGGTGTCCGTGGTCATCAGTATGTGCATTCCAGATCCTCGATGGCAGTGGGGGCCTGCTCCTGGATGTCGCTGTAGCCTTTCTGGCGGAACGTGGATGTGTAGTAGTAATGGGCGCGCTCCCACGCCCGGTCATCAATCGGCCCGAAAATTTCCTGGTACATAGGCGTGCCCGGGTATGGAAACATTGGCACCGGTTCGCTTACCCAGACGCCCGCCGCTTTGAGCCGTTGTTGCCAGGAGCGAATCACGTTGCGATCGTCCTGCTCGGTGAGAATCAGGTTCGCCTGTACCCAGGGAATGCGCTTGCGCGCATAGACCAAGAGCTCCGACAGGCGGTCAGTCGAAAGCCTGCAACCTTTGTTCAATTCGTCGCGACCTTCCTCCGTGATGGACTCAATACCGCATTCCATCGAGATGCAATGCGCCTTGCCGAGCAGGTCCAGGGTCTCTTCATTCCAGAGATCGATGCGGGTCTGCAATCCGATGCTGACCGGGCGCTTGGCAATTTCCTCCAGTAGCTGCGGCACCTTCTTCCCTACCCCGAAAATTTCATCGATCCAGTAGATGTAGTCAACGCCTCGCGCTACCAGCCGATCCACCTCTGCGAGGACCTGATCTACATCGCGCTCGCGGAATTTGTTTCGAAAGAGTGTCTTATTGCAGAAGGCGCATGCCCATGGACACCCGCGCGCAAATTCCAGTTCGGCTCCGTGTCCTGAACCTGAGAACACGTGATGCCGATGTTTGTGCGCCTCGACGTCGTAGTTATCAAACCTGAGGGCGTCCAGTTTCCGCATATCGGTCACAGCGACCGCCGGACTGAAATGCTCCCCGTTTTCGTCTTTCCAACAACAGCCATCAATCTGCGACCATGATTGGGAAGCGAGTAGCGGCAGAACCTCGTCGGGCTCGCCTCGGAAAACCACATCGCAACCCAGCTTGCGCAACGTCGGACCCGGCGTGGCCGACGCATGCGGGCCGACAGCGACTTTGACGCCTCGGCTCTCCAGCCCGGAAAACCATTGCTTCGGAATTCGCAACTCGGGCGGTGGGCAGCGCCAAAACAGGTACGAAGGCGCTGTGGGCATTACCAGGAAATCAGGCTGAAACGAATCCAGCCTGCGTTTTACCTCTCCGATGCCGAGCTTTTCGAGTTGGGCATCGATCAGGAATGGCTCATGACCGGCTTCGCGAATCTTATCGAAACCGAAGAGAAGTTCGAGAGGATAATGGGCTTCCTGGCAGCCAAAGTAAATCGAGCCGCTGAACTCCCAGGCCGGATTCACCAGCGCAAATTTCATGAGGCCGCCCCCGGCACCTGAGCCAACTCACGAATCGGTAACCCCGCGGAGACCCTGGCGGGCTGGAACAGTTCGCGGTTCTGTCTCCACCAATCCGAGATATTGCTCAGAATCTGCCCCACATTCATCTGCGGCGACCAGCCAGTGTGTAGCCGCAATTTGCTGAAATCGGTTACGTAGACGGGTTGATCGCCGGGCCGGACCCGCTCGAATTCATATTGCAGCCGGCGTCCCGTCAGCTTTTCGATCTGTTCGATTATTTCTAACAGCGAAACGCTGTTCGCCAAACCTCCGCCAACGTTGTAGACCTGGCCCGCCGTCCTCTCGAGGTTCTCGCGCACCGCCTCAAACGCGCGCATGAGGTCTTCCACTGCTAGGACATCGCGCACTTGCCGCCCGTCACCATAAATGGTGACTCGCTGTTCCTGCAGCGCCGAATACAGGAAGTGAGCCAACCAGCCCTGGTCTTCATTGCCGAACTGGCGTGAGCCGGCAATGCATGACATGCGGAACACTACGGTCGGCAAATCAAAAACCCGCGCGTAGTCGTGCACGTACTGATCGGCGGCTCCTTTGGAACAGCCGTAGGGAGAGTGAAAGTCCAAGGGCTGAGCTTCTGAGACCCCGTCTCGTCCCACGTAGCTGTACCGGCTACGGCTGGAGATGATGGCTTGTGACGCCATGTTTCCATAAACCTTGTTCGTCGACGTGAAGAGCACAAAAGGACGGCGACTGCTGCTCCTGGCCGCTTCGAGGATGTTGAACGTGCCTCCCACATTCACTTCGAAATCGAATCTCGAGTCGCTGATGGAGGTAGTGACCGCCACCTGTGCCGCAAAATGGTAGATCTCAGTTGCCTTCTGGACAGCGCGTTGCACCAGCGCGGCATCGCGAACGTCCCCAACCGTCACTTGCAGGCGATCCGAACTCCCGAAGTGCTTTTGCAGCCAGCGCAAATTGTGGACCACACCCCCGCGGGAGAGATTGTCGAAGATGTGCACCTTGGCATCCGTACTCTTGAGCAAACGATGAGCCCAGTTCGAGCCGATGAACCCAGCTCCACCAAAAATAAGGACAGAACGAAACGGTAATACCTTCTCTTTCATCACACTTCCCTTCCCGTGACGCACCAATGCTGCTTGCGACCTAAGCTACCAAGCCATGAACCTCCAGCCGTTGCATCGCGTCATCGACGCGGTCTTCCGCCTGTTGCGAACCTAGCCACGAAACTAGCTCTTGCAGTCCGTCTGCGAAACGCACTTGCGGCCGGTAACCGAGAACGCGAGTGGCTGCGGAAATGTCGGCGAAACAGTGTCGGATATCCCCGGCGCGATATTTGCCGATAATTTCGTGGCGCGTATCCACGCCCAGCATTGGCGCGAGCTCCGACGCAATTTCACGAATCGAGATGGGCTGCCCGGAACCTATGTTGAGGGGAATACCATCCGCGTCGTCGCTCTGCATGGCCTGCAGGTTGGCCTGCACGATGTCCTGAACGTTGACGAAATCCCGCAACTGCAGGCCATCCTCAAAAACAAGCGGCGCCTTCCGATTCATCAGGCGCGAAGCGAAGATCGCAACTACCCCGGTATAAGGGTTCGATAAGGATTGACGGGTGCCATAGATGTTGAAGTAGCGCAGTGCCACAGCGGGAATCTGATAAGTTCGCCCAAACAACAGCACCATCTCTTCCTGGTCCTTCTTGGACAGGGCATAGATGGAACTGCAGTTCAGCGGCTTCGTCTCGCGTGTGGGGACAGGCTGGACAACACGGGCGCAATAAGGGCAAACCGGCTCCCATTTCTTCTCTTGTAGCTGTTGCGTCGAACGCATGCCAGGAGCCACTTCGCCACATTCACTGCACGAGTACTCGCCTTCGCCATAAATGGACATTGAAGACGCGACAATCAGTTTTTCGGGATGAGCATTCGTGTTCAGAATAGCCTGCAGCAGGTTAGCCGTACCCAAGGTATTCACCGCGGTGTACTCCGCGATCCGGTACATGGACTGGCCGACCCCTACAGCCGACGCCAGGTGGTACACAACGTCAACACCGCGGACCGCGTCGCTCAACTTCTGCAGGTCGCGCATGTCGGCCTGCATAAATTCGACTTCGGTGGAAAGATAGGCCGGCATTCCTGCAGGATGGACCTGTTCCCGCAAATTGTCGTAAATGCGAACTTGATGACCTTGACCGACCAGCGCGTCTGCGGTGTGCGAGCCCACAAATCCCGCCCCGCCTGTGATCAGGATTTTCTTTCTCCCCACCTCTGTTTGGCTCCTTTCTCGCCGACCTCACCGTGCTGCCGCCAAAAAGATTGAGAAATTCATCTGCCCAGGCCCCGCATCCTCGCCGGGGCAAGAGCCCGGAAAGTGAATGGCCTCAATTATTTCGACGGCTCTTGGATGAAAGCCAAACAGGGGTAAGATGCCTAAGCGATACAGGATGCTTGAGTGCTTAGGGCCGTTCTGGACGGTAATCCCTGCGAAAATAGGCTACCGTTAGCGTGATCGTTAATACATTGTTGTTAATCCATTGAGCCGGCGTCACTTGTCTCCACACTGGTGGCGGAATCTGCCTCCGCTAGCGGAGCCCGATTTACGAGATTCCACTCAGATTTTGCAGGCGCATATCGCTGCACAGCCCAGGACACAAAATCAGCGAAGTCCAAAGCGCATCTCGGAGGGCTGGTGTAATGTGCGTTCTGGCCGAGGTGCTCGGGCGTGAAGCACAGGGTCAGAGTAGTCTCAAACTCATCCAGCGCTTCCATCTGACGATCGAACCAGACCTGCGCGTTCGGACGGAACGAGTCTGCCCAGCTCAGACCGCTTCGCAGGTACTTTACCTTCAATTTCCGCAGCCACTCGACCCCGGCTTCCAGCCGCGGATCTTCGTAGTGGAACCACTGGCAGATTCCCAATCCCTCCGGTAAACATGCGCTGGCCAGCTTGGGGGTGCCGTCTTCGCGCACCAGTCCCATGTAGTAATGGCGGTAGTAGGCACTGCCCTCGGCTTCTTTGTGGCGGGTAGTAGCGGTCCAGGTCGCGGGCAGATCGAACAGACTATACCAGTGCACGCGCTCCACACAGGGCAGCAGCAACTCGGCGGTCTTCTGAATTCCGAACACCTGCACTTCTTCAGCGCCGAAAGAAGACACACCCGCCTCCGAAACCCAAACCGGCCTATCGGTAACAGCACGAATTTCGTCGATCTTCTTGGGCCAGTCGTGGATGCTCCAGTGATTCCAGTCCAGCGGGAAACCATGGACCGCGACCACGTCCACTGCATCCAGAACGCCATAGTTCCCCAGCAGGCGGATGAAATTAGGGTCGATCGGAGAAATCCCGCCCAGCGCGATCTTTACCTCGGGATTCACTTGCCGGACGGCTTGCGCTGCAGCCAGCGCCATTTCGGCAAACATCTTCCAGTCAGGATCAACGTGAAAATCCCAGTGGGAAAGGTTGTTGGGTTCATTCCACAACATTACCGCTTCAACCATTGAGTTTCTCCGTCGCAGGGATTACAGCAGTCCGTTCCACTCCAGGTCATGGATGTATTGCCCGTCCTTCATGACTTCACCAGGAACGCAAATCCAGGTTTCAGTTTCAGGATGCGAGATGATTCGGAGTCCGCTGCTGCGCAGCATGGCTTCTACCGCTCCGTAGTTGGGTATCCACCAGTTCGTCGGATCGTCGGAATATTTCTTCTCGATGAAGTACATCGCCGGAAAATCGGGATCGTGAAAAATGTCTTTCGTCCAAAAAGGATAGTTGTCAGCCCACTGGCGCACAGTTTCAGATCCTCGAATCATGGTTTGAAACAGCAGCTTGCCGCCGATCTTCTTGATCACTCGGTCGAGTGCCAACAGCGGATATCGCAAGTGGTAAAAGACACCCATGAAGAACACAAAATCGAACTGGCCCGGAATCTCGTCGACCGTGTACACGGATCGTTTCTCAAATTCAATCTCCAGTCCAAGCGTCTCGGCGGCAAAGCGCGCCTGGTTCAGGTAACGATCCTCCACATCGATGCCGAGCACCCGCCGCGCGCCTCGCCGTTTCATTTCGATGGAATAGAAGCCGCCGTTGCATCCGATGTCGAGGACGGTGGCGCCGTCCAGCCGTGCAGGAATTTCCGGACGGATCAACTGCCATTTCACGTTGGGGAAATCGCCCAGGAAATGGTTTGGCGCCGTCTTGACGCCGTGCAAATCGAGATTATGAAACCACTCGCCTAATTCTGTGATCCGCTGGCTCAAGTCGCCGACTTGCGCTGAAGAACTCAAACCCAATTGCGAATTGGCCGTAGCTTGCATGTCTGATCTCTACGCTTGGCCATCTTCTGCGGCGCAGTTATCCGGATCGCATGACAAAGGGGTGGCCGCGGACTGCGACAGTTCCGCCTTTTCTCCCTTTGACGTACATCCGCCGGCCAGGAAGTTCCTTACGCTTTCGACATACACAGGAGCCCAGTCCACGATCGGCCGCCGCTCTGATAGCAGTCGCATCGCATCTTCCATGGCCCAGCCCAGCTTGCAGAAAACTGCCAGGGCCATCATAGGTCCACGGTGTCGTCCGGCAACGCAATGGATCAGTAGTTTTGCGTGAGGTTTTGCCAGCGCGGAGAGCGCAAAATCAACTCCCTTTTGCAAAACCTCGGGTGGCTTGGGCTTGAAGTCGTCCTCCACCGCATTGAGGAGCACCTCGATGCCATACGGCTTGGCCAAAGGGGTGTCATCGCACTCCCAGGTCATATCGATGATATGGGTGATTCCGCATTTCGCGGCGGCCTGCATCTTCTCGTCGGTTTCGACCCAACCACCGACCGCAATTCTTTCAGTCATCCAATTGATGTCCAGGATTCCTTGCGCTCCCTCTACCACCGGGCGGTCAATTTGATCCATGAGAAATGGTTTGCCTTTTGTACGATCTCCAGTCTGGTTGGTTCAGCCCTGTCGTGTCAGGCGAAGCTCGTGATTTAGAAACCGGACCGGGCAACTGCAATTGCGTTACTTGCATCGCCGAACGCTTCAGCGCCGTGCGAATAGCCTTTTCCCGCACATATTTAACGCGTGCTTAAGGATGCGGATTGCAAGTCTCTAGTTGTGCGCGAGGGCAGGCTCTAGGCTCTCAGCTTTAGGCTCTGGGACTCTTGCCCCCAATCTGGCGCCTTCCCAGTGCCCAGAGGCTAGCACCTAAGGCCTGAATTCTTCCCGCAATTGCCACTCAAAACTGTACTTACGGCTACTTGAAACGGCAACCGCGCCATAGAAGCGGCACATCCAAGTGCCTCATGTCGGGTCAACCTGACATGCCGCTGCCGGTAACTTCCTCCTACGAGCCGGAATTCACAAAATCGCAAACGGCGCTCTATCGCGAAGTTTTGCTGCTATTCAACGAGCATCAAATTCCCTACACAGTCTCTGGCGCGTTTGCCCTGCAGCAGCACACAGGAATATGGCGGGTCACCAAAGATCTGGACCTCTTTCTTACGTCCGAGACAGTTCCCGCCGCGCTCCGGCTGCTGCGCGAGCGAGGTTACCACTGCGAGGTTTGCGATCCAGTCTGGCTGGCCAAGGCCCATCGCGACGATTTTTTTGTCGACATGATTACCGGCATGAGCAATGCCGCTATCACGGTAAACGACTCCTGGATCGCCCGCGCCCGCCCTGCCGTGGTGGTCGGCGTAGAAACCCGTGTGCTGGCGCCCGAAGAACTGATCGCATCCAAGGTGTTTGTCACCCGGCGTGAACGTTTCGATGGCGCCGACATCGTTCACGTGATTTATGGCACCCCGGGGCAGCTGGATTGGGAGCGCCTCTTTGAACTGGTTGGCGAGCATTGGGAGATGTTGCTGTGCTCGTTGGTGCTGTTCCGGTACGTCTACCCTGCCCAGACACACTATGTGCCCAACTGGGTCTGGCAGGAACTGCTGACCCGGCTCATGAAAGAGATTAAACAACCGAATCCGTCGGCCCGGTTTCGCGGCAGCCTGGTTGACGACAAGATGTTTGCCATTGATATCAATGAGTGGGGCTTCGACGATCTCCTGGCTGAGTATCGCGCGCGCCGGATGCCTAAACTGGACTGGACCCCCGAATGCGACGATCCAAGCTGTAAACGGAAGATATGAGAATCGCAGCTACTGCCGACCTTCATTTTTCTCCGCAGCGCGCTAATACGCTCAAGGAGCAACTCGCGCCCGTGCGGGATCAAGCCGATTTGTTAGTCGTGGCCGGAGACCTCACCAACTATGGCAAGCCGGAAGAAATGGAGCCGCTGGTCAACGTGTTGGTCCGCCTCCGCGTACCGGTCGTGGCCGTCCTCGGCAACCATGATTATGAAAGCGACAAAGAAGCCGAACTGAGCCGCATGATGAGCGAAGAGGGAATCAAAGTGCTGGACGGCACCGGCTATGAGCGTGATGGCGTTGGCTTCGCGGGAACCAAAGGATTTGTAGGAGGCTTTGGACGCGGAGTCCTAACCGCGTTCGGAGAGCGGGAGATCAAGACCTTTGTTCGCGCCTCTCTCGATGAGGCGATGAAATTAGAACGCGCGCTGTCGCAATTGCGCACTCCAAAACGGGTGGTCGTACTGCATTATGCGCCCATAGCCGCGACCGTCAATGGGGAAGCCCCGGAAATTTATCCTTACATGGGTACTTCGCGGCTGGCCGAAGTCGTGGACCGCCACGGCGCAGACATGATCTTCCATGGACACGCGCATCACGGCTCTCTCTGCGGAAAGACGACTGCCGGAATTCCGGTTCACAACGTGGCTATCACGCTGCTGCAACAACACCAACCCCCCGCAGCATATCGGGTCTTCGACGTGTAAGTGTGGGCGGCCCTCGTGTGGGGGCGGGTCTCTGACCCGTTCGTTATAGACGCATGCGTCCATGAACAGCTCGTCCAGTGCGACATCCTGTTGTGTGTGAGTACCAACGAGGTCGTGATATTGCAGGCCGGTAATAGCGAGCACTGGCTGCTTGTCGAGCTTGGCGTCGTAAAGCCCGTTCACAGGTGGATTCCTCCAGGACCCGAGGTGGCTACGCACACGCCCAGGCGTCCGGTGTACTTGGCTATCCGCACGCCATGAAAGCAGCGGATTCCTCATGCCTCACCTGGATGACCTTGATCTTGTCCTTGCTCTTTCGGAGTGCCTCGATGACCCGGTTCACGCCGTCGCCCGGCAATCCGACCACAACTTCCACGTCCCAATCGAGCAAACAGTCGATCAATACTTCCCCGCCTGTCATAAAACATCCCTCTCCGCAGAGCTTCGCCTGCCGATCTCAGAAGTTGAGGTTTTTGTGTGATTGCACGTTTTTACAATGCGGCCACGATTGAGGCCGTCGTCCGAGCAGCTTGGGAAATTGTCGTCAAAATCAGCCGGCGATCCGAGCCCGGCAGAAAGTGCCCCTTGAACTGAAAAGCTGATGGACCGAGCCTCCTTGAACCCCAAGCCATGCAGTGTGTTGGTTTCGAGTACTTGTGCATGGGCCCCTGAAGTATCTGTTTCAAGTGCCCTCACAAGCAACTGAAATTCAGCTACTTACATTGTGTAACCTAAAACACCTAACTTCCTCGATATAGCGCGGCTGCTAACCCCTACAGAATGGACCGGCGGCAACTACATTATTCCCTGCATTGTCGGTCGCGGCCCCGATAACCTAACGTTTCTAAAGAAGCGGGGGGATGAAGCTGTGCTCCTTATCCGATCCTGTCTGAGAGATCGGGAGTACCCGCCAACAGTAGGCATGACCGAGCCACTCCGTCGTTAGTCTGCGCCTCGTCTGGTTATCCGGGAAGTTCCCATCTCTGGCCCGCGGCTATTGCAGCGATTCATCGGGATGAGCGCCCTAGTTCGGCGAAGCTTCCCGGCAGAAGGCTTTATTAAACGCAACCACGAATACCCATGAGGAGTGCACAATGAAACAGATCGCATTGACCGTTGTTTTCACGCTGGTGTTTGGGCTGGCAGCGCTCGCCCAGACACAATCGAGCGACCAGCAAGGAAGTAGCAGCCCGTCCTCGTCGCAGTCGCAGGCCAGTCCTTCCACTTCGCCTTCAACCTCACAGACTCCGGATATGAGCTCACAGTCTTCGCAGAAGTCGCCCGGCGCCGAGGCCAAGGGTGAAAAGAAACTGAAGGGCTGTATTGAATCGCAAGGCGGCCAGTATCTGCTGAAAGAGAAGAACGGGAAAGAAGTTGCCTTAACCGGTTCGGCGGACTTCGCCTCTCACGTCGGCCACACCGTTACCGTTCATGGAACGCCCGAGAAGGGGGGCGCAGCCGGTTCGATGGGTACCTCGGGCAGCGAGAAATCCTCGGCCAGCGCGGGCGCAATGGGAAGCTCGGCGTCATCTTCTGGAGAGCAGTTCATGGTCTCCAAAATCGACCATGTCTCCGACACCTGTAAGTATGAGAAGGGGAGCAAGAGCGGCGAGAACGACATGGGCACTGGCAGCAACTCCACCACCAGTCCGACCAGCAGCAAGCCCGACCAGCAATAAAGTTTCCTAGCAAGCCCAAGAGGCTAGCTTGGAAGTGGGGCTCTCGCCAGTAAGTTGAGCGGGGCCCCCAAATTGTTTTGGTGCGGAATCGTTGAGAAACAGCCCCGAAGGCGCGTCGCGATCTTAGCCCAGCGCTTCAGCGCTGGGGCAAGTGCAAAAATTGGAACCAGTCCAGTAGGGACGACACAAGACCCGGCACTCCCAAATCAAATTTCCACTTCCTCCACCTCCAGTGCCTTCTCTGATAGCCCATCCGTGCCAGTGCGTTATTCCGCGCTGCCTACTAGAATCCCTGCAATTCGCCACCGTCGGTAGTTCCAAACAGAATAGCAACCAACTCTTTGGCCGATTAGCCATTGCTCCTGTTCGTATGTCCGAAAATCCAGCAAAGAGACGGCGCCCCAATGACGACTCTGCGCATATTGATCGTTGACGATAACAAGGCTTTGCGAGACGCGGTACGCCGCTTATTGGCCTTCCGGCCCTCCTGGGAGATTTGCGGCGAGGCGACCAACGGGCGAGAAGCCATTGAGAAGTCCGTCGAACTTCATCCCGACGTAGTTCTCATGGACATTGGCATGCCCGAGATGGATGGGTTGCAAGCCACGCGGCGCCTGGGCGAACTGGCGCCGGAAATCGAAGTACTGGTTTTTACCGAACACGAATCGAAGCATGCGATGGCCGCTGCCCTGGGAGCGGGTGCCCGTGGATACCTCGCCAAATCACGCTCTAGCAAACTGGGCGAGGCCATCGAAACCGTTGCTCAACACCAGCACTACTCTGCCCTCGGCGGGGAAATCTCGAAGCACACAAACGCCTGAAGAACACTCTCAAGGATTCTGTCGTTGAGGGACTACATGAAAAGATTTTCGGCGCCCCGCTTGACCGGGACGCCGAATTCACCTCTGATTGATAGAGGCTGGCGTGGTTACTGGCCTGTGCTTTGCAGAACCAGTGGTTGATCAAGGCGGAATCTCAAAGTAGTTTCCGCAGGCACTTTAACTTCTTTGCCCTTGGTCAGCACCTGGGCAGCACCGCCGGCCGTGGCGCCCGCGATAGCGCCAATCACAGCTCCTTTTCCGCCACCGGCAACCGCACCCAGCAGCGTGCCCAAAGCAGCGCCACCGCCAACCATTTCTCCGGTCCGCTTATTCTTTCCGATGCCTTGTTGGTTCGATTGCTTCACGTTGGCCGTACTCACCTGATATTGGTGGCCACCAATATTGATGGACTGAAGACCAAGTGCCAAGTCGGAACTGCCGGTCGTTCCGCCGGACGATGCCCTCTTGACAGCCAATTCAGCAGTGGAGCCCTTCGGGATTAATACCTGCCCACTTTCTCCCAGTACATCCTGCTGAACTTGCGCGGGGTAGGTCTTCCCTTCGTTCGCGGTCTTGGAATCGATCGCTTCATTGGTTCGAACCACAATCTCCGCGCCTGACGGAACTTCCATCGAATTACGGCTGCCGTTTGCCTGCTGTTCCGCCCCACTGCCTGGAGGCGCGGACTGGTCCGGCGCTGTTTGCGCCCGAATGGTTAAGCTGCCACTAGCAATCAGCGCAACCACTGCCATACTCAGTAACAACATTTTCAGATTTCTCATAGTTTGGACCTCGTAGAGCTCATCGACAAAAGTCAGACGCGCAACCGTGTCTTTCCGCATTATTGGCCGCGTACTCTCTTGGGGATATCCAGTCTTCCCTGCAGCCCAGGCCGGGACTTACGGTTCGGTACTCCCTGCTACAGTCCCGGCCTGCCACTAGGTGCGGCTTGAGCTAGATTCCTGTCCGACCACGCCGGCCAAGACCCATGATCAGCGTGATCAGGAAGACAATCAGGAAGATGTAGAACAGGATCTTCGCAAAACCCGCAGCCGCGGTTGCCACACCGACGAACCCCAACACGCCCGCGATGATTGCGACGATCAGAAAAACCATGGCCCAATACAACATTTGTGCCTCCTTAGAAGTTGCGGAGCTCGCTTGTAAGCTCTTAACCTCTGAATTTTGAAGCATACTTTCTTCCCTTCTCTCAGCCGATCGGGGTGAGCATGTAATTTGACGTCCCGATTGCGGTAGACCAGGGATACGTTTTTCTACAGTGATTAGGGTAGGCAACCTGAAAACGCTTTCATGCGGAGATGCGATCAGTGCCCTCCTCTGGTCATTGTTGGAGTACACGTAAGTAAATGTCGCGAAGCTAAGGAAGCCATCCCTGGATCATGTCAGCCCATGTGCCAAGCATCTGTGGCGTGTAGTTGCCCTGGTACTTGCCCGCTGCGCCGTGAAAGCGTACATACGTGAAATCTGCGGTGAGCTCTACCGGAGACCGTTCGCCCCGCCAGTCATGCAGAAACAGCGCCACGTTATGTTGCCGGAGTAACTGATAGATTTCCGCCGTGTACCAAGTGGCATCGCGAAATTCACAGACATACTGATGCTGGCCGCGGTAACACTTGGAGAAACGCTTGTAGCGGTCTGCGTTGACGCGCCAGTTAGGCGGCAATTGGAAAAGAATGGGGGCCTAGCTTGTGTCGCAATATTCCCATGCGCGAGAGACGTGTTGCTAGCGCGGTCTCGGCATCGCGTAGTCGCTTGATGTGAGTGATGAAGCGGCTGCCCTTCACCCTAAAGCAGAAGTCGGCAGGCGTTCCGTCGCGCCAGCGCTCCACCGCTGCTTCCGTGGGCAGCCGGTAAAAGCAATTGTTGATCTCTACTGTTCTGAAATGCCGAACATACCAGGGCAGGTATTGGCCCGAAGAAAAATCAGCAGGATAGAAGGTGCCTGTCCAATGCCGGTAATGCCATCCTGACGTACCGATTCTGAGACGCGCCGCAATGGCTTTCCTCAGCACCTTATGCGGTTTAGGGATGCCGTCCCCAAGCTAAACCCAAAGGCTCGCCACCCGGAGGCACAGCCTGGGGACGGTCCACCGCACCTAGTTAACCCTTGGATGTGTAGAAGCCTTCTACAGTTGGTATGTAGGACCGAATATGCCCGGTCTCAGAACCCCAAACCCCATCCTGCAGGAACCCAGAGCCCTGCCATGTAGGAGCTTTGAGTGCCGCAACTGTCAGGCAGCATGGCGGCCTTGGGGGCCTACCGAGCCGAGCCCTGCCGGTCTTCGCCGGCGTAGGCGAAAACTAGGCTCATCCTGCGCGCCCCAGGAGTACTTATAAGGCTCACGCCCGCGCAGAAAATCCACAGCCTGCTTCCCTGCCCTGACCGCCTCTTCTATGACCGTACCCATCATCTGCACCCCGGGGCTGAATTCCGAGTAATCAGGATCAAACCCCTGCAGGTAGCAATAAACCACGTCGCGTTCTGACAAGGTGTACATCGCTCCGATCAGGACGCGGCTCAAACGTAGTCCATACAAGCGCAGCACGCCGCAGCCCAAAAGCCCTCGTGCAGCCCGACGGTGGAACTCCTGAGCGGCGCCGTCGGCAAGAACTCCCGGCATTCGAACTTGTTCCCATCGGGCTTCGTGCAGCCTGATTAACGCTTCCAATAACTCGTCCAGCGTCTGCCTGGTCGCAACTTCCACCTGGACTTGCCCCACTCGCTCCGCCCGGCGTCGCGCCTTCTGCAGGTTCCTGAACTGCCCACCATGGGCGACCGTCCGTAGACCCTCCATTGTCTTAGGAAGCCGCAGGATTGGGCACGTTTCATCAGGTGTGACTTCAAACTCCCCTTGGCTCGGGAAGTCCGGCCCCAGCAGATGAGAACCTCTCGGTACATTTGAAAGCTCTAGACCAGCAGCAGCCAGAGCGTCGCCATCCATGTAGTCAAGGATGCTTTGCAGAATTTGGCCAGCGGACCGGCCGTCGATTAGCCAGTCCAGATAGTCTGAGGTGTAAGCGCCCAACGTACTCACAACCGGCTTAGGCGTCCAATGATCGACGAACAGCGGCGCAAGTCCCACTAACTGATGATTTCGTCGAACTTGAAGAACCCAGATTTCGCGCGGCTGAAAAACTTCAACCCAAGGCATCAGCCACTCTGGCCGCTGGAACGGCGTCGCATTCGGGCATTGCTGCCACAGCGCATCCCACTCCGGAACGAGCAGCTTGAGAGACTCGAGATCCGTGGTCTCGCGAATGCTGAATTCGTCTCTGATATTCATCAAGCTACCTTTTGCATGTCTGAATCGGTGTGCACAGCGAAACTGCCAGCCACTCGAGAGTAGAGCGATAGGTACTGGCGAACCATCCCCTCGCACGAGAAGTGCTTTTCCGCGTATTCTCGGCAGACAGTTGAACTCAGACTGCCAGCTACTTCCATGGCAGCGGCCATCTCTGAGCGGCTGTCAACCAAGAAACCGGTACAGCCGTGCTCCACGAGCTCCCGCAACGCCCCTCGTTTGGACGCCACCACGGGTGTTCCGCATGCCATGGCTTCCATGGCCACAAGAGAACTGGTCTCCTCAACCAGGCTGGGCACTACTACACATCGTGCCCCGGCCAGGAGTTCCCGCTTGGCTTTCGGACCGACGGCTCCGATAAAGCGGTGCTCGGCGGCCAGCCGCGGCCGGATCACGTCTTCGAAATACTGCTGATGGCTCGCATAGCCGAACACCGTCCCAGCCAAAACCAAAGGGATGCCACACTCGGTGGCGGCATCGAGGGCGATGTCGAATCCCTTCTCTGGGCAGATGCGCCCCAGGGCAAACACGTAGTTCCCCTTGACCCTTGCAGGCTGATACTGGTCCAGGCGAACTCCGTTACGTATCACGCCCCAGATTTTCGTCCCCGGCGGACACGTCGAGGCTTGTGATTCGGAGACGCACACTAGGTGAGTATCCAACCGGCTGAGTTGGAAGGCCTGTGATGGATAAAACGCAACTGGCAAATGCAGTGTCACCACGACGGGCGGTCCCGGTTCCGGCAAGTAGTCCATGAAGTCGAGACCGTGCAGGTGAACAACATCCACCGGAAAGTGCGTGAGTGCCCGTTTAATCGCGTCGCGGTAATGTATGCACGCGAGCGCATGTACGTCTTCATCCAGACGGAAGCCGGGAGCCTTAACCGGCCGCAGGGTTCCCCGGCAATGCGATCCTGCCTGGGCAATCACGAGAGAACGATGCCCTGCTCCCACCAAGCCTTCGTCCAGCATGGCGAGAACCTGCTCGGCGCCGCCCGCAGTGCTCTCCGTGACCGGGGCCAACGGATAACTCGCGCTGAGAACCGTTAGCGGCATGTGACTTCGCTAACCTGAGGCAGTGTGCGGGCCACGATTTCGCGCCACATAGCACCGGTGAGAGGCCACCCCAGCGTCTCATACCACAGGCTTCCTTCATGCGGAGGTGCGGTGAAGTCGTACGCCGGTGCGACTCGCACTCGTTCAGGTTCCAGCGGAAAATCTGAAATCACCTGCCTCTGGGAAACATAGCAACCCAGCATTCGCGCCTTGCAGGCTCGCTCCTCCGGCGTAAGGTCGATGGTTCTAGCTTCACCGCCGGCTGTGGCATGAGGCAGAAAGTACCCCGTCACCCGGCTGCCATTCCGCGCATGATAAGAAGTCATCTCCAAAATCTCCGGGAGTCTCTGCCCCTGCTGCTCTGATGTCCGCGTTGTGAGATTCGCGACGAGGGCCGCCGTATCGTGATCCGGATGCCCGCCCTCATACGGGTGAGTGATGATGGCTGCCGGCTGAAACTCGCTCACCACTTCTAGGAAGAACTTCAGTAGAGCGGGCAATTCGTGAATGGCCTCTTGATCAACTCCACCCAGGAAAGTGATTCGTTGGCGCGGAATTCCCGCGCACGCCAGCGCTGAAGCAGCTTCCTCGGCGCGAAGGCAAGCATAAGTGTCACGCGAGCTACTTATATGAGGCGGCCAGAAGCGCGAATCATGCGGAGCGCCGTCGGTGAGAAAGGCAACCATGCGATCCTTCAGGCGGCCGAGCAATGCCGAGGCCCCAAGGGTTTCATCGTCAGGATGGGCAGCCAGGAACAATACCCGCAGAGTCTCGGCTTCTTCTTGAGCTCCATCCCGAGTGGCTAGTATGGGCAGCAAACTCCGCCTAGGCTGCGATATGGGTCTCAAGCCGCTGCTTGCCTCCCTCCGACAAAAGTCGAACTGCCTCGCGGTACCCATGCAGCGTTCCCACGTCAACGTACGTTTCACCACCGCGCACTGCCCGCACATAGCCTCCATTCGCAATATGTGCGTTGACCAGAGTCCCGAGATACTGATCTTTCCGCTCGCGCTGTTCCCAAAGCGTATGCAGGGAGGCAAGTTCGTCGCCGGGTAACTTGAACGCACCCCAGATCCAACGTGTCGAAGGACGCGCCGTCTTCACCTGAACTTCGTACACCCGGCCTTCTTCGTTATCTAGAACCGCGTCAAACAATTCGGGTCGGTTAACCGGAAACAACAAGAACGAAAAAGTCCTGGCGGGCAGATGGGCAAAACCGTTCTCCGGGAACCAGACCGTATCTGGCAGTCCAACCAACACCTCATCCTTCGGAGAGATGAAGGGCAGCGCGGTAAATATCGCGTCGCATAGTCCGCTGGGATCGGGTTGAATGGCGTAACAAATGGATGCATTTCCGATCCGGCCGCCAAAGTAATTCATGATGTCAGTCTTGGCTGGCGAGATCACGAAGCAGATTCGAGTGGCGCCGCCCTCCAGCATGCGTTCCAGCAGGTATTCGCACACCGCGCGCGGTCCTTCCGTCTCCCCATCACGTCGAGTACCGACGGGCAGGAGTTCTTTCGAGAAAGCCAGAGGCTGAATGCGAGTTCCCAGCCCGGCTGCCGGCACCACGCCCCACGTGCTCATGCTGTGACCTCCAGCAAGCTAAGCAATTCAGTGCAGCGATGGTCCGCCGTGTGTTCCGCCAGCACACGCTCTCGCGCCTGCTTCCCCACTCTCCGCAGTTCTTCGCGATCGAACTTCAAAGCCTCTTGCACATCGCTTGCAGTGGAGGCCACCAGGATGTCTCGCCCCGGCTCGAAAAACTCCTCCAACCCACCCCAAACGTCGCTGATGACCGGCGTCCCGCAGGCCGCGGCTTCGAATAACCGTCCTGAGGGACAATATCCTGTCTCCGCCATGGCGGCGCGCGTCACACTTAGAGTCAGCGTAGAGGAACAATAGAAAGCGGGATGCTCCGGCGGCGACACATGGCGCACGAACCAGATGTTCTCGGTCCAGGGAAATTCGGTCGGGTATTGTGCTCCCCCGATCACAAATCGCTTATTGGGACAGCGCCGTGCCGGCTCTATGAATAATTCTTCCAGCATCGCCTGTCGGTCCGGAGCGTAAGTCCCGAGATACGACAGGTCCGCCTCATAGCGCGGACAGGGTCCAACCGGACGATGCAAGGTAGGGTCCGCACTTCCATAGAGCGGAGCGACGCGACGCGCGCCCAGCCGATCGCGCAATTCGACAAGCGACCTTCCCCCTGTATAACTCAAAACCAGGTCGAACGGTTCCAAGCCATACGACGGCACATACTCCACATCTTCGCCCGCGCGCAGTCTCTCCAACGTGACCGGCGTGTCGAGATCATAGAAAATGCGCATCGGCGCCCGCGAATCCAGGATCAGATCTGCCGCAGCGCGGGCATCCGGGCAGTATGAGGTCACAATGGCGGAATCGGCGCCGGCCGCCACTTCGCGCGCCACGGCCTGAATGTCAGCCCAGTCTTGATACAAGACCAGTTCGTAATCATCGGCATTCGAGAGGTCGCGATGATTCGCGTAATACGGGACATCACGTTCAAAAAAAGTAACCTGATGATTCTGGCGGGCAAGCGCGCTGCAGAGCCCACGCCAGATGGTGGCGTGTCCATTCCCCCAGGAAGAGCTCACGGTCAATCCGAATATGACCAGCCTCATCGTCAGTTATCTCTGCACGAGTTATCTCTGCACGCACCACCGAAGGAAGGACTGCGGCTATCCCCAACCCAGGAATTTACTTCAGTCACAGCAACTGCCAGAATTCGGAAAACAGTGTAATCAGAGCTGGAACATCCCGTAGAAATATCTTCTGGAGTCCACTGCTTTTGTGTCAGCGGCCGTGTTCTGACCGTGCCTGCAGCGACGGCGCTCCCAACATGGAAGCCGCCTGCGCCAGAGTCAGGTTAGAGGGCACTTTCGTGAAATTATCGGTCACTTCGTGTTGCTGTGCGTTGATCGTCCGGAAGAACATCGCTCTTCCGTGAATATTCACATCCAGCAAGGTTGTCTGCCAGGCTCCTCCCCCAACCTTTTGGCGCCGAACTTCAAAAGTGCCGCCCTTGCTCAAGTGTCCGAGCCAACCCAGACCGAAATCAACATCCTTGACCAGTTGACCTTTGATGGCCACCAGCCGTCTGGATTCCGGATCCACTAGCACGCTGCCCACCATGCCATGGAACACACGGCTTTCATGGTCGACCGGCTTGAAATTGGGATCAGGTCGAAACCGCAGGCAAACGTATCTTCCCTCCCTGCCGTCAAATTCGTAACTGAACGCAGCCGGAAGCATGTTCAACATCTTGAGCGCGCGATCTCCATCCTGCTGGCGCGCCTTCTGCTGTGCGCGCAACTTTTCGGGATTTCTCGCGAATTCTTGGATTTGTTGAATCTCTCTCTGTTGTTCCTCGGGCGTGAGCGGGTGACCGCTGCGAGACAGGACGCGACAAATTGTCCCCTCGCTGGTTTCCACGCACTCTTTCAATTCATTGCGGCGAGGATCCGTATGCTGCTGCCGATACATCCAGCGGCTGTGATCTGCCTCCGAGGAGTGCACTTCATTGTTGACAACCTCGCGGACCAACTGCTTCGCAGGAGCTTTGGTTGGGTCTGAAGTGGCCTCTGTTCCCGCCAGCGGAAACGAGGTGAGCAGCAGAGCGGCAGCTGGCCCCAAAGAAATTATCCTCGCGCTGGCACGGTGGAAATCCATGAGCATTCACCCGTCCACTTGGCACTGTGTGGGCACTCCACTTCAAAGTAGGAGCCGGAATGCAACAAAAACAATACAGACCATCGCGTACTTCATTGTGAACGCGACTGTACTGTGTTCTTCCGCGATCAAATTCTCCCTTATTATGTTCATCCTGAGCGACCCGAGCTCGGCGAGGGGCGGGCGAAGGGATCTCGCGTGCAGACCCGTGATTCCATGTGTCTGCCGGCGAACAGCCGCGCCAAAACCAGCTGCAACTCCCTCCGGAGCTGCATCTTTCCCTCTGCAAGCGCGGGCATCTTCACGAAAAATAAGGGCATCAGAACACCGTCCGGGTTTGTGAAGGTGTGGCGCGAGCGCAAAGCCATTTTGTGACGCTTATTTTTCAGGTCGTCATCCTGAGCAGCCATTAGGCTGCGAAGAGCCTGCCCTGAGCGATCCGAGCTCAGCGAGGGGCAGTCCAAGGGATCCCGCGTGCATTCTTACGAACCTTTGTGCTGCACGCCAAGTCATTCGCCGGACTGACGCCGGCTCAGGACGACCCCATGTCCGACTCTAGTGATGCCTTATGCGCTTCTGGATTCTCGCCACTGTTGCGGTCTTAGCTTTCTCCGCCCAGCTTCAATCCCAGGAAAGCAGCCAGGTTTCCTACGAAGGACAGAGAGTCGGTGTCGTCGACGTGGTCGCGAATCCCAAGATTTCCGTTGATCCATATCGGCCACTAATCCAGCTCAAGCCCGGTGAACCCTACTCCAACCGCAGCATCCAGAACACCGTCTATGCCCTCAAACAGACCGGACGTTTCACCCAGGTAAAACTGGATGTGAAACCCGATCCCGCAGGACTGCACGTTACCTTCACGCTGGAACCAGCTCTCTATTTCGGAATCCTGGACTTTCCCGGAGCTACCAAATACTTTTCCTACGCACGCCTTTTGCAAGTGGCGAATATTCCCAATCAGACTCCCTACAAGCAAGAGACCGCCTATGCCGCCGGGGGAGCGCTGCTGAACTTTCTTGTGTCCAGCGGATTTTTTCAGGCGCAGGTGCGCACCGAGCCAAGTTTCGATGAAGAACACATGCTGGCCAACGTCGTGTTTCATGTGAATCTCGGTAAGCGGGCGAAAATCGGCAAGCTGGAGGTACGTGGGCCAACCACTAAACAGGCCAACCGATTACTGGATGACACTCGTACGCTGCGGGCATGGGCAACCCGCGCTTCGCTGAAGCCGGGCAAGAAGTACACATCGAAGCGGATCGACAACGGCTTGTCGCTGATGAAGAAGGATCTTGCCCACCAGCATCGCCTCGCCAGCAAAGTGGAATTCGGCCTGGCGCAGTATCACCCGGAGACCAACCGCGCTGACATCCTGGTCAACGCCACGCTGGGACCGATCGTAAATATCAAACTCACAGGCGCGCGGCTCTCATGGATTCCGTTCTTGAGCGGCCGCCGGGAGAAACGACTGATTCCCATATTCTCCGAGGGCGCCATCGACACCGATCTGGTTGAGGAAGGGCGCAAGAACCTGGCCGACTTCTTTCAGGGCAAAGGCTTCTTCGACGTGCATGTCACTCCCAATTCTCAAGAACAAGGCGACCAGGTCAACCTGCTCTACACCATCGATAAGGAACACCGGCATAAGGTGCAGGAAATCACCTTCCGTGGCAACCAGCACGTGGATGAGGACGAACTCACCAAGCACGTTCTGGTCAAGCCGCATCGTTTCTTTTTTTCGCGCGGCAAATTCAGTGACAAGCTGGCCAAAAAGAGTGTCAAGAACCTCGAAACGTTTTACAAAGATCGGGGCTACGAACAGGTCAAGGTCGACAAGGAGGTCGTCGACCGCGAGCCGAACCTTTATGTCCGTTTCGTGATTGCGGAAGGCCCGCAGACCCTGGTGGATAACCTGTCGCTTCAGGGAAACCACCGTGTTTCCGGATTGGAACTCCAGGGTAAGGACGGTTTTCAGCTGAAACCGGGAGGACCCTTTTCCCCCAAGGCCCTGGCCGCCGACCGTTCTCAAATTGTGGCTGCCTATTTGGAACGCGGTTACCCCAATGCCGAATTCGATTCGCGAGTCTCGCGCCACCCCGATGATCCTACCAGCGTCGATGTTACTTACAGCATCCAGGAAAAACAGCGCGTACATGTAGACCAGGTAGTGCTCCTTGGTCAGAACGTTACCCGCTCCTCTTTGATCAACCGAGTTGCCAGCCTGCACACCGAAGCACCTCTGAGCCAAAAAGACCTCCTGGAGGCGGAAAGCAAGTTGTATGAGTTGGGCGTGTTTGATTGGGCGAACGTGAATCCGCGCCGCCCCATCACCAATCAGGACAGTGAAGACGTTCTGGTCAAAATGCACGAAGGCAAAAGAAATTCGCTGAATTACGGCTTTGGCCTGGAGATCGCACGCCGCGGCGGCAATCTGCCTACTGGTTCGATCGCGCTGCCTGGATTGCCTGTGGTAGGTGTGGGCAACAAGAAGTTCAGCTTTTCGGAGAAGACGTTCGTCAGCCCGCGCGGTTCGATCGAATACAAACGAGACAATGTCCGTGGCCTTGCCGAGTCGCTCTCGCTTTCCCTGCTCGCTTCGCGCCTCGATCAGCGGGCCGTCACAACTTACACAGTGCCCCACTTTCGGTTGTCGGACTGGAAATCTCTCTTCAGCGCTTCAATCGAACGAACCACCGAGAATCCGATATTTGAAGCCCGTCTCGGAGAAGGTTCCTGGCAATTAGAGAAGCCGCTCAACAAGGACGGCACCCGCCGCATTCAACTCCGCTATCGCTTTCGCCGCACGGTTCTGTCCAACCTGATCATCCCTGGGTTGGTGTTGCCGGAAGACCAAAGGCTGCGTCTCTCGACGCTTTCCTCCACCTGGATTCGCGACACGCGTGACAAACCTCTGGATGCCCACCAGGGTTTCTACCAGACGCTGGATTTTGGTATTACCCCCAAGTTCCTCGGTTCGAGTACAAATTTCGTCCGTTTCATGGGCCAGGGCGCCTACTACAAGCCATTGCTCGAAAAGAAGAATCTGGTGTGGGCTAATCGCCTGACGCTGGGATTAGCCAAGTCATTTGCTTCTAGCCACGTTCCCACCAGCGAGCGTTTCTTTTCCGGCGGGGAAACCACTCTTCGTGGCTTCTCCATCAACGGCGCTGGCCCGCAACGCACTGTCCCGGCTTGCTCACAACCCAACGATCCCACCACCTGTACCAACATTCGCGTGCCCATAGGCGGAAACCAGTTGTTTATGCTTAACTCCGAGGTCCGCTTCCCCCTCGGTTTTAGCCTGTTCGGACAAGAATTAGGCGGAGCGTTCTTTTACGACGGCGGCAATGTCTACGGCCCGGTCAACATCCGCCAACTGATTCGCAACTACACCAACACCGTTGGCATCGGATTCCGATATGCCACCCCGGTCGGCCCGGTTCGCTTCGATGTTGGGCGCAATCTGAACCCGATCTCCGGCGTCAAGGCTACGCAGTTCTTCATCACCCTAGGGCAGGCATTTTGATTGAGATTCGCTGATTGGGATTACTTATGTCATGGCAGAGAAAACTCGGTTGGACCGCAATAATCCTGGTTTCTTTTCTGGTCGTGATCGGACTCGCGGGCATCCTCGTGCTCCGCAGCACTGGCTTCCATAAGTGGGTGCTCGCTAAGATAAAGCAGACCGCCAGCGAGTCAATTGGCGGGCGTGTCGAAATCGAGAGCTACACATTCAGTTTTTCCACTCTGACGGCTAACGCCTACGGCATCACGGTTCACGGCACAGAGACCCAATCTGCCAAGCCTCTGCTGCAGGCCGACCAGTTGGAGATTACGTTGAAGATTGTCTCCCTGCGTTACAAGAGAGTAGACCTGAAAGAAATCATCGTTCGGCATCCGGTCGTCAATCTCTTGGCCAGAAAAGATGGCACTCTCAACCTGCCGCACGCTCCCCAAAAGAGCAACAGCTCAACCAGTATCTGGGATCTCGGAATTCAACATGTTCTTGTCAGCAACGGCGAGGTTTCCTACAACGATGTAAAGACTCCGCTCGATGCCGACCTCCACGACCTGCAATTCGAAACCAGCTCTCAAGGATGGACTCATACCTACGGCGGATCGCTGTCTTATCGCGACGGCCATCTCAAATATGGAACTTTTAAGCCCTTGCCTCATGCTCTGAACGCCCGCTTCACAGCGAATCCTTCACAATTTAATTTGCAGCCGTTGGTGCTGCGCGTGGCGTCCTCGGCCATTCAACTGGACGGCAGTGTCCAGAATTTCTCCAACCCAACCGCGAACGGACGCTACAAGATCACCCTGTATCCGCAAGACCTGCGCTCGGCCTTCAACAATCAGGATATCCCCTCTGGCGAGATCACCTTGGCCGGTTCGATGCGATATCAATACGATGCCAACCGCCCTCTGCTGCGCACGCTGCTCGTGGACGGGCAGCTCAACAGCCGTGAGCTGGCCGTCAATTCTCCCGACCTTCGCACCGTGATTCGTAATCTCGAGGGCAAATTCCGCCTGGCCAACGGCAATCTCGTGGCAAGAAGTTTTGTGGCAGACGTCCTTGGCGGACATTTGATTGCCGACGCGAACATGCAGAACCTGTACAGCACCAAGGCGGTTTCTACGGTGCGCGCTACTCTGCAGGCAGTTTCGCTCGCCGAAGCGCGCGCAGCCATGAAGACGGACAATTTTCGCCAGGTCCCCATCACCGGGCACATTGACGGAACCGCGGACGCGTCCTGGGTCGGAAGCACATCAAACCTGAAAGCCCATTCCGACATCACTTTGAAAGCAGCTCTTGCCAGCTCCCAAGCAGGCTCTACTCCGGTCCCTTTGGACGGGGCGGTTCACCTCACCTATGCCAAGGCCCCGAATCTGGCCACGCTGACGAACAGCTTCATCCGCACGCTGCGCACGCGCCTTGACTTGAACGGAACTGCCGGGCAGCGACTGAGCCTGCGTGTTGTCGCGCATGCCGCCGACCTTCGCGAGCTCGATACCTTGGCCGCTGCCCTGCAAAAGACGAATCCGCAGTCTACGGGCAACTCCACTCCCACCCCTTCCATCAACTTGGCGGGGGCCGCAGATGCGCAGATCGCTGTGCAGGGTACGAGCCGCGAT
>Ga0209055_1000041_pt1 | contig 74287 bp, 64 predicted proteins | sample GraSoiAngelo_110_FD_185875 | JGI IMG/M metagenome (GOLD analysis project Ga0209055, IMG submission 185875) | Grasslands soil microbial communities from the Angelo Coastal Reserve, California, USA - 14_0903_12_30cm (SPAdes) (version 2) | ecosystem: Environmental > Terrestrial > Soil > Grasslands ... | reverse complement strand
GCGCGATCGCGCCGCTCGGCTCGAGCACGATCTTGAATTCCTCGAAGGCGATGCGCATCGCCGTTCGCACCGTGTCGTCGTCGACGGTGATGCCGCGCGAGACCAGATGCGCCGCCGCCTCGAACGGCACCGCCCCCGGGGTGCGGTGTCGGCACCGTTCGGTCCGAAGGCGATGTTGGTGACGTACGGCAGTAGACGCCGCCATGGCCGTCGGATGCGAAGTCGTTGGGGCCACGCGCACCGAGCGGCTCCAGGGAGCGGAGAATTCCGCGAGAACGAGTGTCATGAGCGGAATTGTGTCCCGATTGCGGAGCGAGCGCGAGAGCCACGCGAGCCCGGGCCGCAAGGTACACTAGGGAACGCGCGTGCATCAGGCGAAGCGACGCGATCCGTCCGCATGAAGAAACTGAAGAACGAATCCGCACTGTTCAAGGCGGCGCTGCTCGCCGCCATCGAGTACGCCGAGAAACGCGGCGCGGTGGAATTCGAGCCCGGCGATTCCGCGAGCGAGAAACTCCTCTATGTGTACCGGCTGCTCGTGCACGACAAGCTGATCCAGCCGCTCCCGGAGTCTCAGGTGAGCGAAGCCGCGCTCCGCCACAAGCTGGCGATCTGGTACGCGCGACAGCTGCCCGCCGACCACCCCCTATTGAAAGCGTAGCCCGCGCATGATTCCCGACATCATCGCGCTGCGACGAATCGCCGGCGTATTGATCCTTGCGGCGCTCTGCATCGCGGGCTCGCCGGACGCCGCGGCCGCTCGTGACCCCGCACCCGATCAGCCGCGGGTACCAGCCCCGGTGGCAGCGGCTCGCCATGAAGCTACCCCCTCCCTCGCGTGGGTCAACCCGTACATCGGCACCGGTAGCGGCGGCGGCGGCGGATCGGACTACGGCGGCACGATGCCCTTCGTGACCACCCCTTTTGGAATGACCAACTGGACCGCGCAGACGCGCGAGAACCGCATCAGCGTCAGCTCGTACGCTTTTGAAGACGACACCATCGCGGGGTTCATCGGCACGCATCAGCCCGCGATCTGGATGGGGGACTACGGCTACGTCACGCTCGCCCCCGAGGTCGACGCGGTCAAGATTGCCCCCGACAGCCGCAAGCTGCCGTTCCGCCACGCCGACGAGATCGCGACGCCGTATTACTACTCGGTGCTCGTCGCTGCCGGACACTCGCGGCAGATCCGCACCGAGATCACCGCAACCGACCACTGCGGCCTCATGCGCTTCACCTTTCCCGAGAATGCAACGGCCAGTGTCGTGGTCGAGGCGACGCGCCCGCACATCGAGGGATTCGTGCGCGTGGATCCCGCGGCGCGCGAGATCGCCGGCTACAACCCCGACCGCATGGACGCGCACCTCACCAATGTATCGCTGCCGAACTTCAAGGGTTATTTTGTGGTCAGGTTCAACAGGAGCCTCGCCACGCACGGCGTGTACCTGCGCGAGGCGGCCGAGCCGGGTGGCACCACGGCCACAGGGCCGAATGTCGGCGCGTACGCGAGCTTCGATACCGCGGCCGGCCGGGTCGTGGAGGCGAAGGTCGGCACCTCGTTCATCAGCATCGAGCAGGCGCGCGCGAATCTGGAGGCGGAAATTCCCGCCTGGGACTTCGAGGGCGTGCGCACGCAGCTCGCGCGCATCTGGAACGGCAAGCTCGGCATGCTGTCCATCGAAGGCGCCACCGACGAGCAACGCCGCATCTTCTATACGGGTCTCTATCACGCGCTGCTCTATCCGAAGCTCATCTCGGAGCACGGACGCTACTACAGCGCCTTCGACGACCAGGTGCACGAGGGCGTGTCCTACACCGCGTATTCGCTGTGGGACACGTTCCGCGCCGAGAACAGTCTCTTGACGCTCCTTGCCCCCGAGCGCATCGACGACATGGTGCGCTCGCTCCTGCAGGACTACCGGGAGGGCGGCTGGATGCCGAAGTGGCCGAATCCCTCCTACACCAACATCATGATCGCCACGCACGCGGACGCGCTGGTGGCCGAGGCCATCAACAAGGGCTTCCACGGCTTCGACTATCAGCTGGCGTACGCCGCCGTCTACAAGGACGCGATGACCCCGCCGGAGGGCGATACGACGCGCGACTGGCACGACCGCCAGCCCGGTGTCCCCTATGAGGCTCGCCCCGGCCTCACCTACTACAAGCAGCTCGGCTACATCCCGGTCGACAAGACCGCGGAGTCAGCCTCGGAAACGCTCGAGGACGCCTACGACGATTATGCGGTCGCGCAGGTCGCGCGAGCCGTGGGCCGGAACGCGGATTACCGCTTCTTCGTCAATCGCGCGCACAACTACCGCAACATCTACAACAGCGCGCGCGGCTTCATGCAGGCGAAGCACGCGGACGGCTCCTGGGCGCGCCCCGAGGAAGGCTGGACCGAGGGCGACCAGTGGGTCTACACCTATTCCGTGCTCCACGACATCCCGGGGCTGATGGCGCTCATGGGCGGGCCGGACAAATTCAATGCGCGGCTCGATGAGCACTTCCAGGGCGGGCACAACCAGCACGACAACGAGCCGAGCCACCACTACGCTTATCTGTACGATTTCAGCGGTCAGCCCTGGAAGACGCAGCTTCGGGTGCACGAGATCGCCGACCGTTATTACAAAAATCGCCCTGACGGCGTGGCGGGCAACGAGGACTGCGGCCAGATGTCCGCATGGTACATCTTCACCGCGCTCGGCTTCTATCCGCTCGATCCGGTGTCGGGCGAATACATGATCGGCAGCCCGCTGTTCCGCAAGGCGACGCTCGATCTGCCGAACGGCAGGCGCTTCGTGGTGTCGGCGCCGGCGAGCTCCACGGCCAACCTCTACATCCAGTCCGCGCGCTTGAACGGCCGGCCGCTCGATGTCCCGATCGTCACCTACGCTCAGATCGAGGCCGGTGGGCTGCTCGAGTTCGACATGGGCCCGCAACCCTCGAAATGGGCCTCCCTCTGGAGGGGAAGCCCGCTGCCTTCATTCCCGCAGTGAGCGCCACGGCGCTCGTGTGCCGAAGCACCGATCGGTCAAGCCTTCGCCCGGGCTACGGCGCGGCGTTCCCGGACGGACTACCGTACACACCTCATTGCCGGAAGCGGCGCGGGCGCCTATAAGGCGGTGCGGGGAGCTTTCACGGAGGAAACACCCATGCGCAACCCCCTAGCGTCATGGCCGCTCAGGCCGTTCCTGTGTGCGCTGTTGGCCTCGTTGATCTGGACCGCTTCCGCCGACCGGAGCGTCGCGCAGACTTCCAATCCCGATCCGGCGAACGAGCACCTGTGCCCGAGCCAGACGGGTGCCGGAGGCGGCGCCGAGGCCATCCCGGCCTTCGTCGGTGCGGGCATCGACGGCTTCAGCCCCAGCCAGAGCCTGTGTCTGCCTCAGCTCGCTCCGGTTCCGACGGGGCTGAGCCCCCTCGCGTTCATCGTGCAAGGCGTCGAGCCCGGCGACCGCGTCGATTCCCAGGGGACGATCTACGTCGAGTCGATCCGCGGCGTGCCCGGGGGCGTCGATCTGTGGCGCTGGGATGCGTCCATCGACGGCTCGCCGAATGCTAACGGCACCTTGCCTTTCAAGTACGAGGGCCAGCCCGACAACTGCGGCATCTTCGGACTGAGCGGCGGCGGATGCGCCCAGAACGTCGGCAGTCCCACCAACCTCGGCGTGGCGCCCGGAGGCGGTGACGCCGACATCGCCGTGAACGCCCCCGACCCGAACAACTCCGCCATTCCGAACCTCGCGTTGACCAGCCTCGCGCTCGTTCCCGGCGTGACCGCGACCCGTTCCAGGAATCGCGGTGACACCTTCTTCACTCCGCCGAACCTGCTCAGCGCGGCGGTTTCGGGCGACGACCGCATGTGGAACGATGCGGTCGACGATCCTTCCACGGTCTACATGAGCTATCACGATGTGGCCACTTTCAACATCGAGGTGCAGCGCTCGAGCGACGGCGGACTCACCTACGCCGCCGGCGCCGGCGAGGCCATCGACGCCGCGACTCTCCCCGCCGCCGGCAGCATCGTGCTGACGGACAGCGCGAACGTGGCGGCACAGATCAAGGTCGACCGCAACACGAGCGGGTGCCCCAGCAAGGGGAATCTCTACGCCGCATTCGTGGCGCCCGACAATGCGATCGATAACGCCCACAGCGCACCGCTTGGCACCGTCTACGTCGGCGTGTCCACCGACGCCAAGCTCGGCGCCGTGTCCTTCACCTTCACGGACCACAAAGTCTTCACGAGCCCCGCCGGCTCGCCCGGAGCCACCACCGGCACCGCGAACATCTTTCCGGCGCTCGCCGTGGACAACTTCGGCCACGTCTACGTCGTCTGGTCGGACAACCAAAGCATCTTCCTCTCGTCGTCCTCCGACGCGGGAGGACACTGGACCGTGCCGGTGCGCGTGAACGGCGGAGCGACCGCCGGCAAGTCCAACGTCTTTCCCTGGGTCGCCGCGGACGCGAACGGTCACGTGGTGGTCACGTGGCTCGGCTCGAGCCTTCCCGGGAATTCGAACAGCGTCGCCGCGATGCAGCCATCCTGCGCCGGCGGGACCACCGACTGCTGGGCGAAGTGGAACGTCTACATGGCCGAGAGCGTCAATGGCCACGACGCGGTACCGTCGTTCGCGCAGCACGTCGCGAGCGACCACATCATTCATTCGGGAACGGTCTGTACCAGCGGCACGGGCTGCTCGGGCGGCGACAGTCGCAGTCTTGCGGACTTCTTCCAGGTGGCTCTCGATCCGCAGCATCGCGCCAACATCGCCTACGCGGACGATCACCTGGCGAGCCCGCTCTGCTCGCAGCAGAGTCCCGGGCACTGCGCGAACAACGATCCGCAGACCTTCCGCGTCGCAGTGCCGTACTTCACGTACCAGCTCAAGCCCAACAAGAAGGTCGTCACCACAGGGTCCTGCGCCGGCTGACCGCACTGCCCATGGTGGTGAGCCCCGAGGCCGGGGCGCGAGACTCGTGCCCCGGGCTGTTCGGCCTGACCGGGTTGGGAGCGCTGCTGCACCTGGCCCATCGCCTCGGCACTACTTCCGAGGGGCTGGTAGGCAGGCTCGAAGGCGGGATCGATCGCGTTCGTGCCGCCACCCGGGCGAGCGCCTCGGGCGGCGAGGTCGCGCCGCTCAAGGTCTCGATCCGGCACGCCATCGCGCTCATTCTCGAAGAGCACAAGGACTGGTATCTGCTCGTGCAGCCGCATCGCTTGCACCTCGCCTGAGCGTGCCGCAGCATCCATATCGAACAGGAGTCTGCCCGCGCGTGACCCACATCCTGGTGACTGGGGCATCGGGCGGCATCGGGGCCGCCATCTGCAGGGCGCTGGCCCGGCGGGGCGTCACGGTGCTGCTGCACTACCGCTCCAACCGGACCGCGGCCGAGGCCACGCGGCAGGCTCTCGAGGGCGGCGGCCACAGCCTCATCCAGGCCGACCTCGCCAATCCGGAATCGATCGAGCGGCTCTGGCGCGAGGCCGCCGCGCGTCAGCCGATCGACACCGTGATCAACAACGCGGGCATCTATTCGCATCACCCGCCGCTCGCGACCGCCTACGCGGACTGGACCGCGGCGTGGCAGCGCATGCTCGCGACCAACCTCTCGGGTCCCGCACACCTTTCCTATTGCGCGGCGCGCACGATGGCGGAGCGGGGGCACGGCCGGATCGTCGGCATCTCCTCGCGGGGCGCCTTTCGGGGAGAGCCCGATGCGCCCGCGTATGCCGCGAGCAAGGCTGGCCTGAACGCCCTCAGCCAGTCTCTCGCCAAGGCGCTCGCGCCGAAGGGCGTCTACGTGTTCGTCGTCGCTCCGGGCTGGGTCTCGACGGAGAGAGTCGCCCCCTTCGTACGCGACCCGGCAGTGCTCGCCGACCAGCCGCTCGGCCGCGTCGCGACGCCGGAGGAGGTCGCGCAGGTGGTGAGCTACCTCGCGCTCGACGCGCCGGCGAGCATGACGGGCGCGATACTCGACGTGAACGGCGCCTCGTACCTGCGAAGCTGAGGCGCGGCGCCGGACGGGCGGCCCCAAGTCAGATCGGCTGCTCCATCGACTTCGCCAGCGGCGTGAAGGTCTTCGGCCCCGACTCGGTCATGTACCAGCAATCCTCGAGGCGGATGCCGAACTCGCCCGGGATGTAGAGTCCCGGCTCGTCGGAGAAGCACATGCCGGCCTCGAGCGCCGTGCCGTCGCTTCGCACGAGGTAGGGCGGCTCGTGCACGTCCATCCCGATGCCGTGGCCGGTGCGATGCGAGAGCCCCGGCAGGCCGTAGTCCTTGCTCCAGCCCTTCTGCTCGTAGAAGGCGCGGACGGCCTTGTCGATCGCCCCGACCGGCGCGCCGATCTTCGCCGTCTCCAGCGCGAGCTCCTGTCCGCGCTTCACCGTGTCCCAGAGCTCGCGCTGGCGAGGCGAGGGCGTACCGGCGACCCAGCTGCGGGAGATGTCGGACTGGTAGCCGTGGACCGAGCAGCCGGCGTCGATGAGGATGACCGAGCCCTCGTGGACGCTCTGCGGCTTGATCGAGCCGTGCGGAAAAGCGCTCGCCTCATTCAACAGCACCAGGGCGAACTCGTGCGTGCCACCGAGGGCGGTGTGCGCCGCCACCATCAGGCTCGCGATGTCGGAATTGCGCATGCCCGCCTCGATGCGGCCGTGCACGTAGCGCAGCGCCGCGATCGTGACGTTGTTGGCGGTTTGCATCAGGGCAAGCTCCGCCGGTGACTTGATCATGCGACAGGCGCGCACGAGCGCATCGCCGGGGACGATCTCACGTGCACCTCCCGAGGCCTTCCTCAGCTCATCGAGGATGAAGTAGCGCGTGGTCGCCTCCACCGCAAGGGTTCCTTTGGCCGCGGCGCGCTCGCGCAGTGCGCCGGCGAGCAGCTCGAAGGGGCTCTCGTCCTCCTTCCACGGCCGGAGGTCCCCGGGGATTCGCAGGGTTTCGCGGATCGAGGGCTCCTCGAAGAAGGGCGTCACCACCACCACGCGACCCTCGGCGGGCACGAGCGCCGCGGTGGTCCGCTCGGATCTCCACCAGCGGACTCCCGTGAAGTACTCGAGCGTGGATCCCGCCTCGACCAGGAACGCGGCGATCCTCAGCCGCTGCATCAGGCCCTGGAGCTTCGCCAGGCGCGCGAGGTGCTCCTCGGGGCTGATCGGCGCCACGCCGGAGGTGATCGGGCTGAGGCCGGTCGCTTGCGGCGGCTCGGCTGCCTCAAGCCTCGCGCCGGCGGCGGTAACGGCCGCGGCGCCGGCAGCGGCGCCGAGCAGGGCACGTCTCGAGACGCTCATGCGTTTTTTTCCCGGGGAGTCCAAGTCAGGATGCGGGCGGGGCGCCGCCTTCGCGACGGCGCCGCTCGACGAACGCAGTGAGCGCTTCGCGCACGCCCGCATCGAGCGCAGGCGGCTGGAAGGACGCGAGCGTCTCGCGCCAGCGCGCGTTCGCTCGCTCGGTCGCGGTCTTCGCGCCATCCGCCGCCCAGGTGCCGTAATTGCGCCAGTCGGAGACGAGCGGGACGTAGAAGGCGTCACGGTAGCGCTGCATGGTGTGTGCGGCGGCAAAGAAATGCCCGCCGGGCCCCACTTCCGCGACCGCCTCGACGCCGATCTCCTCGGCAGAAGCGAGCACCGGCTGGAAGAGCTCCGCGAACATCTGCAGCATTTCGACGTCGAGGATGAATTTCTCGAGCGACGCCGTCAGCCCGCCTTCGAGCCAGCCGGCGGCGTGCAGCATGAAGTGGCAGCCCCCGAGCAGCGCCCCCCACAGGCTCATCTGGGACTCGTATACCGCCTGGGCATCCGGGGCGTTGGAGGCCGTGGCACTCGAGCAGCGCCAGGGTGCGCGAATGTAGCGGGCCAGCTGGCCGGCGCCGAAGGCCGCCTTGGCGTACTCGGGCGTGCCGAAAGCCGGCGATCCCGACTTCATATCGACATTCGAGGTGAAGCTGCCGTACATCACCGGGGCGCCCGGCCGCACGATCTGCGAGAGGGTGATGCCGAAGAGCGCCTCGGCGTGCGAGAGCGTCAGCGCCCCCGAGATGGTGATCGGCGCCATCGCGCCGGCGAGCGTAAAGGGGGTGACGATCATCAGCTGCCCGTTGGCCGCGAAATCGATGATGCCGTCGGTCATCGGCACGTCGAGCTGGAGAGGTGAGTTGGTGTTGCAGATGCTGTAACAGCGCGGCGCGCTGCGAAACGTCGCCTCGTCGATCCCGTTCGCGATGCACAGCATCGCGAAGCAGTCCGCGAGCTGCGCCTCGCCCCGGCAGTAGAAATGCGGCACCTTGTCGCCGAGCGTGAGCTGCGCGAGCGAGGTCTCGAGGTGACGCTCGGACACCGAGGTATCCTGCGGCTCGACCATCTGCCCGAGCACGTGGATGACGTCGAAGGCCTGCGAGAGCCGCACCAGGTCGCGATAGTCCTCGAGAGTGGCGGTGCGCTTGCCGCGCTCGAGATCGCTCACGCTCGGAGGGCCCGCGACCGGCGCGAACACGACGTGCCGTCCGCCCACGCGGCAGGAGCGCGCGGGATTGCGGGCGATGAGAGCGACTTCCGCCGGGATGGTCGAGATAGCCTTGCTGACCATGCCGGGGTCGAGGCGCACCATCTGGCTCGAATCGTCCACCCGGGCCCCGGCCGAGCGCAGCACCGAAAGCCCGCGCGCCGACAACACCCGCATGCCCTGGTGCTCGAGAATGTCGAGCGCCGCGCGATGCATGCTCGCGACCTGATCGTCGGAGAAGATCCGCACCGGCTCGAAGGGGTTGACGAGGTTTCGGTAGCGCGTCGAGCGCGGCTCGGGTGCCGCGGCGCCGGCTCTCTGGGCTTCTCGCCTGCGAGGTCTCATCCCGTCAAGTCTATGCCACCCCTCGCCGCCAGACGAGCAGCGTTCCCGTGGCCTCCGCTCGGGCGTTGACGATAGTATCAGTTAACTCGAGCATCCCGATCGGACTGCCCATGTCATCCCTCGCCAGCCCCTCCGCGGCCGGCTCGTCCGTCGCCGGCGTCGAAGAGATCCGCGGCCACTTCCCCGCGCTCTCCCGCAGGCACAACGGGTTCCCGGTCGCCTATTTCGACGGTCCCGGCGGCACGCAGGTCCCGCGCCAGGTGGCGGAGGCGATGACCGACTACCTCCTGAATCACAATGCCAACACGAACTGGGCGTTCCCGACCAGCGAGGAAACCGACCACGCCATTCTCGAGGCGCGTCGCGCGCTCGCCGACTGGATCGGGGGCTCGCCCGAAGAGATCGTGTTCGGCGCCAACATGACCACGCTCACCTTCCACCTCGGCCGTGCGCTCGGGCGCGAATGGCGGGAGGGGGACGTCGTAGTCGTCACCGAGCTCGACCACCATGCGAACTCCGACACCTGGCGGGCGCTCGCGAAGGAGCGCGGAGTCGAGATACGCACCGTCAGGATGCGACGCGAGGACGGTCGGCTCGATGAGGAAGACCTCGCCGGCAAGCTCACGCCCGGAGTGCGTCTGCTCGCTCTCGGCGCGGCCTCCAACGCGCTCGGCACTATCAACGATGTGCCGCGACTGACCAGGCTGGCGCATGCGGCGGGGGCGCTGGTCTTTGTCGACGGGGTTCACTACGCGAGCCACCACATGCCCGACGTGCGCGCGTGGGACTGCGACTTCTTCGCCTGCTCGGCCTACAAGTTCTACGGTCCGCACGTCGGGGTGCTGTGGGGCCGGCGCGAGCTGCTCGAGAGGCTCGACTCGCCGAGGCTGGCGCCTGCCTCCGCTCAGGCGCCCGATCGCCTCGAGACCGGCACGCTCAGCCATGAAGGCATGGTCGGCGCGGCAGCCGCTGTCGACTTCCTCGCCTCTCTCGCTTCGGCCCGGCTGCCGAGGCGCGAGCGCCTCAGGCTCGTATCGCAGAGCCTCGAGGAGCGCGGAGCGCGGCTCCTGGGGCGGCTATGGCAGGGGCTCGAAGCGATTCCCGGTGTCGAGCTCTACGGGGTGCCGCCGGGCGGCGAGCGCACTCCCACCGTTGCGTTCACGCTCCGCGGAATCGATTCCGGCGGCGTCGCGCGCTCGCTCGCCGGGCGCGGCGTCTTCGTCTCGCACGGCGACTTCTACGCGGCCACGGTTGCGCGGGTGCTGGGCCACGAGCGCGACGGATTCGTGCGCGCCGGCTGCGCGGCGTACACCACCTCGGACGAGATCGAGCGGCTCATCGACGGCGTGCGGCGCACCCGCACGTGAGCGCGCCGCCCTCGAGCGCCGGCGCAGCCGCGGCGTAACGGCACCGTCGGCGCACGCCGATACCTCGTCATCCGCCGGGGGTTCAGTTACAATTAATGGTTTTCGCGGAGCTAGTCGCGAATTGCGCGGTCATACGTTGAATCTCCCCCGCGCAGGGTGCCTTGGGATGCCTCTGGAAGCCGGCCGATGAAGCTGCGTGTTCTCATCGTGAGCAACGTGCGAGTCGTGCGAGAGGGCTTGACCTCGATCCTGGCGCAGCGCGATGCAGTCGATGTCGTCAGCACCGCGGACCTGCCGCACGCCGGGGATCGGAGTGCTCGGCTGCGCCCCGACGTGATCCTCTTCGATGCCGCGCGCCGCGACAGCGTCGAGTTCGTGAAGGACCTCGTTGCGTCCGCGCCTCACTCCAAGGTCGTGGCGTTCGGAGTGAGAGAGACTGACGAGGAAATTCTGGCGCTGGCGGCGGCGGGCACGGCAGGCTATGTGAGCGAAGGCGCCGAAAGCGGCGACGTCGTCAGGGTACTCGAGCAGGTGATGTGCGACGAGCTGCCGTGCTCACCACGAGCCGCCGCGTCGCTGTATCGACGCGTGGCCGTGCTGTCGCAGGGTGGCAACGAGCCGGCCGGTGTCGGCAGCGGCTGCGCCGGCCCCATGGGGCTGTCGCGGCGCGAGCTGCAGATCGCGCATTTGATCGATTGCGGGCTCATGAACAAGCAGATCGCGAGCCGGCTGGGAATCGAAGCTGCGACCGTCAAGAACCACGTCCACAACCTGTGCGAGAAACTCGAGGTACATCGGCGCGGCGAGGCGGTCGCGCGCATCCGCGCCATCTCGCGCGCACTCGCGACGTCGCCCGATTCGGCGCCGGAGGCGAGTCCGACCCTCGAAGCGAAGTATCAGTAGAATCCCGGCGCCGCCGGCATCACCGGCAGCCATGTCGGCCACCCCTGGACCGATACGGGCCAGTAGCCGGGCATTGCCACACGCTCCGCGCCGTCCGCGGGCGCAAGCCCCATGGTGAAGCTCTGGCCTGCCGGCACGCGCGCCAGATCCGGCACGCCCGCGCCACTGCGCTGCGGATCGGGTACACGGGCTACCGCGCACGCCCGGATCAGCTCGAACAGAGCCTGCACGCGCTGCTCGGAGCGCCCCCTGAACGGTCCGTCGCGAAACAGGGGATGATGCGCCAGCACCAGGGCGGCGAGACCCGTCACGTGCGCCGCCGCCACGGAGGTGCCGTCCGCAGGCGCGTAGCCACCCCCGGGAACCGTGGACACGACCGACACCCCGGGCGCGGAAACCGCAACCTGCGGCACCACGGCGCTGAAGCTCGCCGCGAAGACCCCGTCACCGCCGATCAGTTGCGGAATCACGCTCAGAGCGTGAGAGCTGTCCGCGGGGAATTCCCCGAGCCTCCCGACCGCAGCGACCGCCATCACCGCGGGCAGCATCGCCGGGAATGCCGGCGGGCCACCGGAGTTGCCCGCCGCCACGATGCAGGCGATGCCTTTGCGACGCGCCTCCTGCAGCTTCTGGCTCACCAGCTCGGAGAAGCCGTCGCTCACGACGCTGATGTTGATCAGATCGAGCTCCCGCTCGATGCATTCATCCAGCGCGGCCAGCAGATCACTGACGCGGCCTTCCGGAATGACCTTGAGCACGTGCAGCTCGGCCTCGGGCGCGCAGCCGACGACGCCCTGCTCGGTGCTCGATGCGTTGATGATGCCGGCGCAATGTGTCCCGTGCGACGCGAAGTCGTGGGTCCAGCTGTTGCTGTCTGCGCCGCCGCTGGTGAAGTCCTTGCCCCGCGTGACGTGGCGCAGCAGCGGATGTGAATTGTCGCAGCCCGAATCGATGATCCCGATTCTCACCCCGCTGCCGGTGAAGCGGCCACCGAGCGGATCGACCCCCATCAGGCGCTGGCCCCAGCCGTGCAATCGCGCAGCCGGGAAGCCCGGGTAGGTCTCGGACAGAGGTCGCAGCTTGACCGTATTGGTACCAGAGCTGAGGCGCGGCGAGGATATGAGGCGATCCCAATGATTGGCGGCGGCCCTGATGAACAGCGTCTGGACCGCCTCGACCGTGCCTCCGAAGAAGGTGAGTCGCGCGGTTCCGGTCTCGTCCGTGAGCGCCTGGGCCGGCAGGCCGCCTCCATCGATGACTACCGTCGCGCTGGCGAGCGGTTGATCGCGCTCGCCGATCACGCGAATGGAAACCTCCGCGGGGACGGAGCGCAGCGGCAGCAGCGTCCCGATCGGCACGATCCGCGCCGGCAGTGACAGGTAGTCGCTACAGGCCAGCAACGAGTCGCGTTCGATGATCAGATGCGGTGGTGCAGCCGCGCCCAGTCGCTGCGCCTGGTCCTCGTCGATCTTGGCCACCACCACTTCGCTTGCACTGCCGCCATCGGCCATGAAGGGCTGCGTGCCGCCGAGCTTGATGCGCTTGAGGACTTCGACGTTCTCCTGATGAGTGAGGTACTCGACAACGCTGTCCATGGAAAACTGGGGATGGGCGAACGGCCGGCCACCGGGAGCGGTGCGGGTGCCGATCAGGTAACGCCCCCGGCGCCTGCCGGGAATTGACGTGTCCGGTCCGCCGCTTGCCGGCTCCCGGTACCGGCTTTGCGTACCCGTGCTCCTCCTTATCGAGTCATCGGCCGCCTCACTCGTTTTCTTGGCCGCCGCGCCGTGCCGCTCCTCTTTTTCCTGAGCCATCGAACGTCCTCCATACTGCTTCGGTCAGGTCGCTGCGTCGGGTCGCGCCTCGGGGCGCCGGCGGGCTTCACGCCCATCGCGGCGCCTTGCCGAGGGACGCGGCTTTGGCGCTTATTGAATGGTCTGTGCTCGATTGGCCCCCCAGACTTGGGCCTGCGGGGTGAATCCGCCGTATGCGCCCTGGCCGTATGCGCCCTGCGTGGCGCCAGTGAAGGGATTCTGCGCGAAGTACTGACCACCGAAGGCACCCAGGCTGGCGCCCGGATGAAGGCCTTGCACAGCCAGCTGTTGAACGAGCTGTTGGAGCGCGATGCTGATCTGCTGTGTCAAGGCGGTCTGGACGGAGATCTGCTGCGCCAGCTGTCCGAGGACCAGGACGATCTGTTGTGCCGGATGGTGTGCCCCCGCATAGCCCGCCAAGGACAGGAGCGGGTTGTACGCGATCGCGGGCGCGAAAGGAGTCGGCGCGAAAGCACCCGGCCCGAACGGAGTCGGCGCGAACGGAGTCGGGGCGAAAGCACTCGGCCCGAACGGAGTCGGCGCGAAGGGAGTCTGCAGGAACTGGCTCGGATACATGCCCGTCAGTGCGGGCTCGTGAGCGAACGGCACATAGCCGGCGTATGCGCCGGGCTGCAGTCCGGCAAACTGAGGTATGAATCCTTGCGGCGAATACGGTGAAAGGTTTGACAGCATTGGAAGCTCTCCATGTGATTCATCGAAGGCTGAAGCGTCACCGACGGGGCTGTTTCGTCAGCAGCTGCGCATCTTCGGCAAAGCGCGGCCGCGCGGGAATAGGCCGAAGATCCCACTCAGGGTTACAGGGACGCGCCAGCCCCGGTCTAGTGAGCATCCGCATGCGGCCGCCGCCCTCCCGGCAGCCCCTTCGGCCGTGATACCTTCGGGAGCGGGAAGCCTTGCTCCCGCAGCATTAATAAGGAGTCGGTGCCGGATGCCGAGCAGAGTTCCCCCCGGCGGGAAGCGTGGCTGGATCGTGCCGATCGGCGGCGCGGAGAACAAGGAGAATGACCGCCGCATCCTCGAGCGCTTCGTGCGCGAGTCGGGCGGGGGTGAGGCCGACATCGTCGTCATCCCCACCGCGAGCCGGGTGCACGAGACCGGCGCGCGCTACGAGGAGCTGTTCCGGGACATCGGCGCCGCGCGGGTGACCGTCATGGATTTCGACACCCGCCGCGACTGCCGCGAGCCGGGGCGACTCGAGCGAATCGAGGAGGCGAGCGGCATCTTCTTCACCGGCGGGAACCAGCTGCGGCTCACGACGCTTCTCGGCGGCACCGCCGTCGCGAAGCTCATCCGCTCGCGCAACGCCAGCGGCGTCACCGTCGGCGGCACGAGCGCCGGCGCCAGCATCCTCTGCGAGCACATGATTGCCGCGGGCGATGAGGGCTCGTCGGTGATCGCCGGGAGCGTACGGCTCGCGCCGGGCTTAGGGTTAACCAACCGCTTCATCATCGATCAGCACTTCCGCCAGCGCGACCGCTTCGGGCGGCTCCTCACCGCGCTTGCCTACAACCCGTTCGCGGTCGGCATCGGACTCGACGAGGATACCGCCGTGTTCGTCGCGAGCGACGAGACCGTCGAGGTCGAGGGGAGCGGTGGAGTGACGATCGTCGATGGGGCGGAGGTGAGCTACTCGTCCATCCACAGGTCCGAGGACGGACAGCCGGTGTGCATGCTGGGCCTGCGCCTGCATGTGCTGGTTGCGGGCGCAACCTTCAGCCTCAACACCCGCCAGGCCAGCGCCGGAGCCCTCACTGCAGCCAGGGAGTGATTGACAGGGAAGATGAGGATCACGCGCGGGGCCGCATCCGAGCGAGCTCGAGGCCGTGCATTGCGCGCTCGAATGGGCGCAGCCCCGGCGACGTGCTGGCGCTACCGGTGCACTCCGCGGCCGCGCGGGCCGACGTGCTCGCGATGCTGCAAACGCCGAGTCCGCATCCGTGATTGCCCTTGCCTATCCGTCGAACTCAAGTCCGGCTGTGCGGCCGCTCGGGTTTCCGAGGTGGGAAATCTCGGTATCTGCAGACCGCAAGCTGCGTGATACGCTCGAACGAGGATTGTGGGACGCTTCGGGGAGGCGCCGGTGCAATGGCCCCTTCGGCACGCGATGCTCGGCGCATGGATGTTGTGCGCCGCGGTGGCGTGCGGGGGCGGCGGAGGCGGCGGGGGAACGCCCGGAGGGGGCGGCGGCGGAGGCACGTCCTGGACTCCCGGAGTGTTCCTGCCCGAGTCGCACTTTGCCGCGCAGTGCGCCGCGCCGCGCTCAGGCGTCGACCCCTACACGAAGCAGCCCTACCCGGACGTCATCGGCACCTCGGTCGATGAGAACAACTGGCTGCGATCCTGGACGAACGATCTGTACCTCTGGTACAGCGAGGTCCCGGACCTCGATCCTGGCCGCTACACCACCGCGAATTACTTCCCGCTGCTGAAGACCTCGGCGACCGACGCTCAGGGGCAGCGGAAGGACAAGTTCCACTTCATCTATGCCACGGCTGCGTGGGAGGCCCTGGCCCGGTCCGGCGTCAACGTCAGCTATGGCGCGCACTTCGTCGTCCTGCAGCCGACACCTCCGCGCAAGATCCTGGTGGCGTACACCGAGCCCGGATCGCCCGCTACGGCTGCTCCCGCCAACCTGGCACGCGGCGCGAGTGTGCTCGCTATCGATGGAGTCGATGCGGTCAACGCCAACACGCAGGCGAGCGTCGACATCCTCAACGCGGGCCTCAGGCCTGCGGCTGTCGGCGAGTCGCACACGTTCTCCTTCCTCGATCAGGGCGCCACGAGCCCGCGCACGGTGACCCTGCAGGCAGCCGACGTCACCGACGTTCCGGTCCAGCAGGTCGAGGTGTTGCCGGGCACGGCCGTGCACATCGGCTACATGCTGTTCAACGACCAGCTGGCGACCTCGGAAGCCGCGCTCATCAGCGCCGTGAATACTCTCAAGGCCGGCGGTATCACCGACCTCATTCTCGACATCCGTTATAACGGCGGGGGGTTTCTCGATATCGCCAGCGAGGCCGCCTATATGATCGCGGGCACCGGACCGACCGCCGGCCAGACCTTCGAGCTGCAGCAGTTCAACTCCAAATACCCGAGCACCAACCCGGTGACCGGCAACCCCATCACGCCCACTCCGTTCCACGCGACCGCGCAAGGGTTCTCGACGAGCTTCGGCCAGCCGCTCCCCACGCTCAATCTTCCCCGAGTGTTCGTGCTCACGACGCAGGCGACCTGCTCGGCGAGTGAAGCGATCATGAACGGGCTCGCCGGCGTCGGAGTACACGTCATCCAGGTGGGCAGCACGACCTGCGGCAAGCCCTACGGCTTCTATCCCCGGGACAACTGCGGCACGACCTACTTCTCCATCCAGTTCCAGGGCGCCAACGCGCAGGGCTTCAGCAACTACCCTGACGGCTTTACGCCCGGCGCGACCGTGGGTGCGGGCTTCCCGGGCTGCCCGGTGACGGACGACTTCACCCATCAGCTGGGAGACCCGAGCGAGAGTCTGCTGTATGTGGCGGAAGCCCAGGCGACGGGCAGCGCCGCGTGCGTGATACCGCCCGCAGGCACGGCGCCGCCGGGACAGACGGCTCCCCGAGGCATCGCCATCCGCTCGCCGCTGCGCGAGATGCGCCTCATGCGGCATGATTCCGGACCGCCGCGCTAGAGCACCCCGGGAAATCGAGCATCTCGCGAGCGGCGAGTGATCGCCGGGAATCAAGACGCTCGATTTCCCGGGGACCCCCGCCAGCTCAGTGCGGGGCGACGAGGGCGCTGTAGCCGTTCCAGACGATCTCGATCCCGATGCACATCAGGATGAACGCCGAGAGGCGCACCAGCACTTCGAGCCCGGTCTCGCCCAGGAGTCGCGCGATGTGATCGGCGAAGCGGTACGCGAGATAGATAGAGAGAGCGATCGCGACCATGCCGAGCACGGCTCCGGTGGCGTACTCGGCGAGCTGCGAGAGCCGCGGGGGCCCCGCGGGCTTGCGGCTGCCGATGGTGATGGCGACCGACATCGAGCCCGGCCCCACGGTGAGCGGCATCGTGAGCGGAAAGAAGCTGCCGACCTTCTTACCCGGCCCGCCCTGAAGACCCGAGCCTGTGTGGTCGGACCATTGCTCCTCAGTTAGAAGCTTCCAGCCGAGGGCTGCGACCACGAGTCCTCCGGCGATGCGCACCACCGGCAGCTCGATGCCGAAGAACTCGAGCAGCCAGGGACCGAGCGCCATGGAGCCGAGCAGCAGCGCGAACCCGTTGACCGCCGCCTTGCGCGCCAGCACCGTCCGCTCCGCCGCGGACAGATTCGCCGTCAGCCCGAGGAAGAACGGCGCCCCCTCGAGCGGATTGACAATCGGAAAGAGTCCCGCAAAGGTGAGCAGGAACGCGCCAATGACGGCGTTCACGGTTCCCGCGCCTTCAGCAGCTGATCGATGGCGGCTTCCACTTTTCTCGCCGACGCCTCGCCCACGTGTTCACCAGTATGAACGGCAGGATCTGCCTCGTCACCGGGAGCACACACGGCATCGGGCTCGCCACCGCGCGCGCGCTCGCCGAGATGGGCGCGACGGTGCTGGTCCACGGGCGCGACGGGGTGCGCGCGCGCGCCGTGGCCCGGACACTCGGCCGTGACACCGGCAGCCTTAACGTGCGCAGTGTGCACGCCGACTTTGCCGAGCTCGCGCAGGTTCGCCGCCTGGCGCAGGAGCTCGAGTCGGGCCTGCCGCGGCTCGACGTGCTGATCAACAACGCGGGAGTCATGGGCGCCCCGGGCGCGCGGAGCGCCGACGGATACAACCTCACCTTCGCGGTGAACCACCTTGCGCCCTTCCTGCTCACGAATCTGCTCCTCGGGAGGCTCCGGCAGTCCGCACCGGCGCGCATCATCGTGGTAGCCTCAGAGGCGCATCGGCGCGCCGCGCTCGACTTCGGTGATCTCATGAACGCGAGGGTCCCGGGATTTCTCACCGCCTACGAGCGCTCGAAGCTCGCCAACCTGCTCCTCGTGCGCTCGCTCGCCCGGCGTCTCGCAGGCAGCGGTGTCAGCGTGAATGCGCTGCATCCCGGCCTGGTCGCGAGTCAGCTGTTTCGCGGCCTGCCGCTGCTACTCAGGCTGCTGCTGCTCGGCCCCGGGCGGCTCGCCATGATCTCGACCGAGCGGGGTGCGCGCGGCAGTGTCTACCTCGCGAGCGCCCCCGGGCTCGCCGGTGAGAGCGGCGGCTATTACCGCCGCTGCCGGCGCGTGGCGCCGAGCGCAGAGGCCGAGAGCGATGCCGACGCCGAGCGGCTGTGGTTGGAGAGCGCGCGGCTCACGGGACTCGCCGCATGAGCCGCGCGTTCGTACGCGAGTCGGATGCCGATCCCGCGACGCTCCCCGAGCGAGCCGTCAGCCCGCATCCGAACTTCGTCACCCCAAGGGGCCTGAAGGCCATCGAGGCGCGCGTGCGCGAGCTCGAGGCCGAACGACAGGCCGCGCGCGACGGCGGCGACGAGGCGACCCGCGCGCGCGTCGAGCGCGACCTGCGCTACTTCAGCGCACGGCGTGCCAGCGCCCGCCTCGTCGAGCCGGCCGCCACCGCGCAGCGGGTGCGCTTCGGCGTGCTCGTGACGCTCGAGCTCGAGGGCGGCGCGCGCCAGCAGTTCCGCCTGGTGGGCGAGGACGAAGCGGACGCCGCCCAGGGACTGCTCAGCTGGGCCGCACCGCTCGCACAAGTCCTGCTCGGCAAGCGCGCCGGAGACAGCGTGCCCTTTCAGGGAGGCGAGGCACTCATCGTCAGCATCGAGCCGTGAGGCAGCTGCGCCAGCACGCGCTTGACGATGCGATCGAGCCGCTCGGGGGCGAGCTCGAAGAGGCCCTGTGCCAGGCGCAGGCGCTGCACCAGCTCGGCCCCGAGCCGCCGCTGCGCGCGGTACATGCGGGTGCGCACGGTCGTCTCGTGCACGCCGAGCGAGGCGGCGGTCTCGATGCCGCTGATTCCCTCCACCGTGCGCAGCACCAACACCGTCCGGAAGACTTCCGGCAGAGCCATGATCGCCTTCTCGAGCTCGTGTCGTTCCAGCGCTTCGCGCGCCTCGGCCGCGCCCGGCTCCTCCGCCGCCAGCTGAAGCGGCGTGGCCGGCTGCCCGGGCCGGGTGCCGGCGGCGGGCGCGCGCGCCTGCGTGAAGGTGAGCCGCGTGAGCCAGGCGGCAAATTTTCCGGTGGGCGTGTAGCGACTCAGATCGGCAAATGCCGCGAGATAGGCATCCTGCACGGCCGACTCCGCCGCATCCTCCTCGACGAGCACGCTGCGCGCGACGCGGAACAACCGGCGGCTGTAACGGCGCACCAGCGCCTCGATCGCACGTTGCTCCCCGCCCCGCGAGCGCTCGATGAGCAGCAGATCGGGCAGGCTGTCCACCGCGGCGTTGTCCCCCGGGCGCCTGCCGTACACGCCGTTCGGCGCGAGGCTCTGGACCTGAGTCAGTGGTAGGAGCATGGGCGTCGACCTCCGGTGTGTATCCTATGAATCAGCACGCAAATGAGACCGGGCGGCATCGCGCACTATTGCGCGCCGTACCTCGGGGCGCTGTGCCTCCTCAACCCGCCGCTCGGGCGCGCGGCGGAGACTTCCGCCGCGCAAGCGCTGCATCCGGAGCGCTGGCCGCGGCTCAAGCCGGCGCTGCCGCGCGATCCGGATCTCGAGAGCCGCATCGAGGCACTTGTCGCGCGCATGACGAGCGCGCAGAAGGTCGGCCAGCTCATCCAGGCGGACATCGACAGCATCACGCCCGATGATCTCGCTCACGATCCCCTCGGTTCCGTTCTGAACGGCGGCAACTCATCGCCCATGGCGATAAGCTCGCTCCACCGGGTGAGTGGCTCGCGCTGGCCGACCGGTTCTATGACGTTTCGCTCGGGGCAGGGGGCTCCTCCGGGATCCCCCTCCTGTGGGGTACCGACGCGGTGCACGGCCACAACAACATCCCCGGCGCCACGATCTTCCCGCACAACATCGGCCCCGGCGCGACGCGCGACCCCGCGCTCATCCGCGGCATCGACGAAATCACCGCTCTCGAGGTTCGGGTCACCGGACTCGATTGGGCGTTTTCCCCCAGCGCGGCGGTGGCCCGGAAGGCGGCGGCGTCACCGAGGTGCTGTTCCGCGCACCTGGCGGGGCGGTGCGCTACGACTTCTCGGGCAGGCTGCCCTTCTCGTGGCCGCGCTCGGCGCGCGTGCCGGCGGTGGACGGCGGGCCCGGCGAGCCGCCGCTCTTCCCTTACGGCTACGGGCTCACCTACGAGGACGACGGCGAGCTGCCGCAACTGCCCGAGGGCGAGGCCGGCGGCCCCGGCCGCGCGTAGTCAATCCGCCGCGCTGGCGCCCACCGCCACCCAGGCAAGGTCGGCGTTCGATACCGAGCCGAGATTGAAGCTGCGGGCCGCGGCGGCCATGCGCGTGAGGGCCTGCCCGAGCGGCATCGGCGGCTTCGTGTCTCCCTTCTTCGCCTTGTGAAAGCGCACCGGATTGATGCGGGCCACCACGTAGTTGCGCAGGTACGGGGACTTGAAGCCGCGCGCCTGCAGTGCGCTGATGAGGGACTTGACGCGTGCGTCGATCTCGATGAGCCGCGCGGCCGAGTCCGATCGCTGCCTGAGGCTTACCGCGAGCGTCTGGTCGCTGAAGCGGTCCACCTTCTTCAGAAACGAGCTGTAGGCGCCGCCGGCAAAGCGCGGCCACTTCTCGTAGACGATGCCGAGGGTCAGGAGCTCGGGGGCCTCGAACTGCGCGGCAAACTGCGACTCGCGCTCGCGGGCGCGATTTCGGGCCAGGTTGCGCGCCATGCGGATCACTTCGAGGCTCCGGTCCCTGAGGTTGTGAGCCTTCTCCGTGTTCAAGGCCAGTATCCGGTAGGCGAGCGACTCGTCGGGCGATATCAGCGCCGTGATCTGTTTCATGCCGAGCACCTTGGCCGCGGCGAGCCGATGCCGGCCATTCGGCGTCCACAGCCGCCCGTCGTCGCCCCGCACCACGATCAGGGGATCGAGGAATGCGGCGGTCTCGTCGATCTTCGCGGCGAGCCGCTTGGCGTGCGTCGGGGACAGGTCGCGCTGAAACGGAGTCGGCTGCACCGCATTGAGCGGCAGGCTCGCGAGCAGCAGGGGGCGTCCGCCGAGGGGCTCCTGATAGGCGCCGATGACGGCGCCGCCCGCCGCGCGCACCAGCGTCGCGAGATCCGCGACGTGCTCGCTGTCGAGCGCGATGGCAACCTGCGCGGCCTCGAGTCCGCGCGCTTCCTTCCCCGGCGCGAGCCGACCGCGGCGGCCGGCGCCCGCCGGGCGGCCCCGCGTGCGTGCGCCGGCGGTCCTCGAGCGTGTTGACATGGCCTCACTCTTCGAGCGCAGTCAGTGTGCGAGAATGACCGATTCCGCAGGATGTTGCCATGGATTCCTTCACCGCGATGCCGCCCGCGAGCGCCGCCGGGCACCTTCCGGCCCAGCGCATCGACGCCGCCGGACGCACGCACGTCGATCAGCGTGCGGTGCTCGCGCTCGCCCTGCCGCTCATGGCCAACAGCGCCGTGCAGATCGTCCTCAATCTCACCGACATGTGGTTCATGGGACGCATCTCCACCAGGGCGCTCGCCGCGGTGGGAGCGGTGCAGTGGCTGGTCATCGCCGTGATGCTGGTGCTCGGCGGCGCCGGCACCGCGGTGCAGACGCTCGTCGCGCAGCACTTCGGCGCGCGCCGCTACCGGCGCGCCGGCCAGTCGGCGTGGACCGCGCTGTGGGCCATGGCCTGCACCGCGCCGCTGTTCGTGCTGGTGGGCGCCGCGCGTCACCTGATCCTCGCGCCTTTCGGCTTCGACAGCCGGGTCGAGCAGCTCGCCTCCGCGTTCTGGTTTCCGCGCGTCGGCGGCGCCTTCCTCGCCGCCGCCGTGTGGGCGATGTTCGGCTTCTTCAACGGCATCGGCCGCCCGCGTGTGACGCTCGCCATCAGCATCGTGGCCACGGTCACCAACGCGCTGCTCAACCCGCTGTTCATCTTCCGCCTCGGCTGGGGCATCGCCGGCTCGGCCTGGGCGACCAACGCCGCGCAGCTGGTAGGGCTGCTCTATGCGCTCGCGATCTTCATGCGCGCCGACTACCGGCGCCGCTATCGCTCGAATCTCACGTGGCGCCCGCACCGCCGCGTGCTGCTGCAGCAGCTGCGCCTCGGCGTCCCGATGGGGCTCTCGCCCGCGGCCGACCTGTTGGGTTTCGCCGTCTTCCAGATGATGCAGACGCGGCTCGGCACCGCCGGCGGGGCCGCCACGCAGATGGTGGTGATCCTGACCTCGATCGCCTACATGCCCGGCTTCGGCATCGCCTCCGCGGGCACGACGCTGGTCGGGCAGTCGATCGGCGCACGCTCGCGCGACTGGGCGCTGCAGGTGGGCGATCGCGTCATCCTGCTCGCCGCGCTCTACATGGGCGCCATCGGCGTGCTGATCGCCCTCGGCGGCCCCTGGGTGCTGCCGTTCTTCATCGGCTCGCACGACAGCGAATCGGCGCAGGCGGTGGTCATCGGCACACAGCTCCTGTGGCTCGCCGCGGGTTACCAGTTCTTCGATGGCCTGAACCTGGGCAGCAGCATGTGCCTGCGCGGCGCGGGCGATGTCAGGATCCCGGCGGCTCTGGTGCTCACGGTGTCGCTGCTGCTGTTCGTGCCGCTCGCCCATGCCTTCACGTTTGCCTCCGGGCAGGGCTGGGTGCGTTTCCTGCCGCAGTTCGGCTGGGGAGCCGTCGGGGGGTGGGTGGCGGTGCTCATCTACGTCATGGTGCTCGGCAGCACGCTGTTCCTGCGCTGGCGCTCCGGCGCCTGGCAGAAAATACGACTCTGAAGCGCACGCTCCCGCACCGCCCCTCATGCTCGTCATGCTGAAGACGCTGTTGCACACGGTGCTCCTGCCGCCCGGTGGCCCGCTGCTCGTGGCGGGCGCCGGCGCCTGGCTCGCCCGCTCGGGCGTCACGGCCCGCGTGCGCCGCGCCGGGTGGCTGCTGCTCGCCGCCTCGCTCGTCGTCTCGTGGCTGCTCGCGACGCCGGTGGTGGCGGACTGGCTCGAGAGGGCGGCCGAGCGCTCACCTCCCCTCGATCTCACCCGGCCGGTCGCGGCCGAGGCGCTCGTCATTCTCGGCGGGGGCGATGAGCGTGTCGCTGCTCCAGAGTACGGCGGCGCGCCGGCGCCCGGGCCGCTGCTCCTCGAGCGGGTCGCCTATGGCGCCTTCGTCGCGCACCGGACGTCGCTCCCGGTGCTCGTCTCCGGCACCGCGCAGGAGGCGCTCGCCATGCGCACCTCGCTTGCGCGGGACTTCGGCGTGGAAGTGCGCTGGGTCGAAGGGCGCTCGCGCGACACCTTCGAGAACGCGCAGTTCTCGGCGCCGCTGCTGAAGGCGGCGGGGGTATCACGGATCATTCTGGTGACCGACGGCGCTCACGCGTGGCGCGCAGCGCACGAGTTTGCGGGCACGGGACTCGCCGTCGTGCCGGCGCCCGTGGGACTGTGGGCGCCGCGCGAGACCGGGATGCAGCGCTACCTGCCCTCGACCGCCGCTCTCAACCGCTCGAGGAGCGCGCTCTACGAGCTCCTCGGGGACCTGGTGCGGCGCGTGCTCGCCGCGCTCCACCTGCGCACGCACACCGCATGGACGACGCCGGGCTGACCATCGTGTTTCGATCGCGGCGCCGGCGCGAATGCGACGAGCGGCTGCTGGTGCTGACGGCGGTTGGCGTCGAGGGGTTCGTTGCCCCGGCCCCCGACTGGAGTGAGTTCCTGCTGCAGGTCGACGTGGCGCAAGCTGAGCTTGCGGTGCGCCACCTCGCGCAGTACGAGGCGGAGAACCGCGCGCCGCTCCCACCGCCGCCGCCGCCGAGCCTCTATCCGCACGCCTGGATCGGCTGCGCCGCGTACGTCCTGGTGCTGCTCGGTGTCGCGTGGGTGCTCTCCAACGGTCTGGTGCGGCTCGACGCCTTCGATCAGGGCGTGCTCGATGCCGCCCGCGTGCAGGGTGGCGAATGGTGGCGCGCCTGGACCGCCCTCACGCTGCACCTGGACGGCCCGCACCTCGCGGCGAACCTCGGCGCGGGCGTCTGGTTCGGATACCTCGCGGGCCGTCAGATGGGCGTCGGCACGGCGTGGCTCCTCACCGTGACGGGTGCAGCGCTCGCGAACCTGCTGGAGGGCCTCACGGGTCCGCCCGAGCATCAGGCGGTCGGAGCCTCGACGGCGGTGTTCGCGGCGCTCGGAGCCATGTCGGCTCACTCCTGGCGCGAGCGCCTGCAGTTGCCGCAGCGCTGGGCGCGGCGCTGGGGGCCGCTCGTCGCCGGCGTCATTCTGCTCGGCTGGACCGGGTCCGCGGGGGAGGGCACGGACCTCGTGGCGCACGTGGCGGGATTTGCCGTCGGGGCCGCGCTCGGCGCGCTCGCGGCGCTGCCGGTCGTGCGGGCCGCGTTGGATCGGACGCCGCAATGGCTCACCGGGGCCGCGGCGCTCGGCTCGGTCGCGATCGCGTGGAGCTGCGCGCTGCTCGACTGAACCGCCACCGCGCTCACGGGCCCTCGACGACGTACCCCTTGGCCCGGAGCGCGGCCAGCCCGCCGTTCTCTCCCAGCAATCTGTCCATCGACTGAACGGCGAGAGTTCCGCGATTGCGGGTCAGGCTGTCCTCGACGGCGATCAGCCAGTCATCGAGCGCCCGCGAGATGAGCTTGCGCACCCGGTCGGAGGTCGAGACCGCCGCGACGCACGCGGTGCGGTCGTCTACGTGGGGAAGCCGGCGCAGCGTATCGACATCCCCCAGCGCCCAGGCGCGCGCCTTGGCCTGCATGGGAGCGAGATCGGTTTCCAGGAGCGTCACCACGGCCTCGAGACACGCGACCTCGCTCGTCAGCGGCGTCGCCTCCACATCCTTCAGCACCTTGACCGGATCTTCGATCCGGAGCTTGTCCTGGTGCACGCGTACCCCCTGCGAGCGGGCGAGCTTCAGCACCTCTTGCTGCACCTCGTTCTGCACCGCGAGCCCCGAGGCGTCGAACACCCGCAGCAGCAGCTGCCTGGCGGCGAGCATCGGGCGCATCTCCTCGAGCTTTCCGTCGTTCGGGTCGAAGCGGGCCTTGAGGGTCTCGACCCGCGCATAGAGCGGCGGCGGCAGCGCCTGCTCGAGCGGCATGTGGTCCGGAGGCTTCTGCAGGTGTCGCCATTCGATGTACACCCTGAGCGCCGTGAGCGGATTGGCGCCGATGCTGTAGGCGGGCCATGCCGGGACCACCTCCTGGACGTTCCGCAGCACCTCCTGCACCGCATCGGGCTGCCACACCATCCTCTTCGGGAGGGGGGAGAGCGTGCCGAGGATCCACAGCGTGTGGTCGCCCTTGCGCACGGTCCACATTCGCGGGCCTTCGTGACGCCCCTCGACCACGACCTCCTCGGGCGGCGGAGTGCCTGCGTCGACGCCCGACGGCGGCTGCTCGCGCGCCGCCGTGCCGAGCGGCGAGAGGAGCCCCCATCCCGCGATGAAAGTCAGGGCCGAACGCATGGCAGGTGAAGCTCGCCGCATCGCGCCCCGCTCAATCGTTGGTAGGCGTCTGCCGCGGGGCGGTTTGGTCGGTCGGATCGTACACTCGTGTGAGATCGACGGCCGACAGCTCCTCGGGCGCAATGTGCAATCTCTCGACGAGATGACGGCCGTCGCCCGAGAGGGCGTAGCGCTCGGTCACGTCGGGACCCGCCTGCGCGCGTACCTCGATGACGTACTCCCGGCCCTTCCAGCCGCAGCTCTGATCCGCCACGCCGCTCTCGGCCGATACCACACTGTGCGCGCCGGGTGTGAAGCGGCGCTGCGAGTTGCCGTAGTCGAGCACGAGCTCTCCGGATGACTGCCGCACGGTGAGGAAGTCGCCGCGGCCGATGCTGGCGAGCAGCGCGCGCGCCATGGGCGATCGCTCGAGTGGATCGGGCGGCACGCCGCGCCCCATGGGCACCGGGACGGGGTCTGCAGCGACGGCGGGATCCTCCGGCTGCGCGGTGCGGGTGGGCGCACCGCGCGCACCCCCGCGCGGCGGCCCGGTCGCGACCACCCTCTGTGCCATCCGTCTCAGGGCCTCGGCGCGCATGCGCGCGAGCACTCTCTGCGGGTCGTCGCTCGCGGCGCGATCGAGCTTCCACGCGCCCGCGAGCGAGAGACCCGCCGGTGGATCGGGGGCCAGCCGGCTCCCCGCACACCCCAGGAGAGAGGCGGCGGCGCACACGAGGAGCGTGCCCGCCCGGACCATCCGCATATTGGCGTATCCTCGGGCTGTTCAAGAGCTGAGCGCAGCATCGCAGTTAGGCGCACCCCCGCGCAAATCGCCCCGTCCCATGAAGTCACGCAATCTCACGCAACTCGAGCTTCTCCGACGGCGGATCACCCGTCTCGACGAGGCGAGCGTCGATCGGCTCTACGGCCTCGAGCCGGTGTGGGAGCCGGGAAGCGCCGCCCCGGGCGTCGCGCTCGAGGAGTTCGTGGCGGTGCGGTGCCCGTATTGCGGCGAGCGCCTCGAGACGCTCGTCGATCTGACCGCGGACGAGCCGGCGTACGTCGAAGACTGCGAAGTCTGCTGTCGGCCGATCGAGTTTCACGTCGAGCGCGACGACGGCGGGACCTTTCTCGCGCTCGAGGTGAGACGCATGGATTAGGTCGCCGCGCTCTGTCGCCAGGCGGCGACATTTATCCGGAGCTTTTCCCGCAAATCGGCACCATTCCAATGGAATATTGCTGCGGCATCCCTAATATCCGCTGCGGCCATCGGGTGCCACGGAGGAAGTGGAGAGTATGAACAAGTCAGCCGTAATCGGGTCGGTGATCGGCGCCGCCATCGTGACCACGGTCGGTGCGGTCGCCGGCTATCGCGTTGTCGAGGCCTCACGCGGAGCCGAGGTAGTGAGCGTCAAGGCCGTGAGCAGGACAGTGAGCACACCGCGGCAGGAATGCCACGATGAGCAGGTGACCCACACCAAGCCGGTGAAGGACAAGGACCGTCTGCTCGGCACCGGAGTCGGTGCCGTGGTGGGCGGGCTTCTCGGCAATCAGGTCGGCGGCGGCAGCGGCAAGGTGCTCGCCACGGTCGCCGGAGCGGCCGCCGGCGGCTACGCCGGCAACAAGATCCAGGAGAAGGTGCAACAGGGCAACACCTACACCGCCACCGAGCAACGCTGCACGACCGTGTACGACCGGAGCGAAGCGCCGAACGGCTATGAGGTGGAGTACGTGCTCGACGGCAAGAAGCACCGCGTGCACATGAGCCATGATCCCGGGAAGCGCATCCCGCTGAAGAATGGTCACATCGTGACGGAGGAGAGCGGCCGCAACTCGGCCGCCTCCTGACGCGCTTCGGCAGGGCGCGCTCGTCCCGCTCAGCGCGAGGCCGCCACCGCGGCCTCGAGGAACGTGAGGGTGCGCCGGTCGGCGTCGAGCCGCACCCGCGCGCCGAGCGGGAGGGGCTCGTTGACCTCGCCGTGGCCCACGGGAAAGCCGCCGGCGCACGGGAGCCCCGTGGCGCGGGCGAGGTCCCCGAGGACCTCGTCGCTCGTGTACGAGGCGTCCTTCTCCTCGCAGCCGGTGAAAGAGCCGAGCGCTATGCCGCGTACGCGGCTGAACACCCCGGCGAGCTCGAGGTGCGTCCACATGCGGTCGAGCCGGTAGGGACGCTCGCCCTGATCCTCGAACAGCAGGATGGCGCCATCGAGCGCCGGCATGAAGGGCGTGCCGAGCAGGCGCGTGAAGACCGAGAGGTTCCCTCCGAGCAACGGCCCTTCCGCCACACCGCCGACGTGGGTCAGCGTTCCCGTGAGCGGCGGGGGCGGCTCCGCGGATTCGAGCAGCGAGAACAGACGCTCGCAGGTCGGGGCGGGAAGCCTGCCAAGCTGCGTGAGGACCGGACCGTGCACGCTGATCCGGCCGCGTGACTGCATCCACAGGTGCAGTGCCGTGATATCGGAGAAGCCGACCAGCACTTTCGGCGGACCGGGCGAGCCCGCCGCCGCGAGCCGCTCGAGCAGCCGCGTCGCGCCGTAGCCGCCGCGGGCACAGAATACCGCGCGGATATCCGGATCCGCGAGCGCCGCGGTGAGCTCGCCGAGGCGTCGCGCATCATCGCCCGCGAGATATCGATGCCGCTCGAAGACTCCGGGCCCGTGCTCGGCGCGGTAGCGGGCGTTGATCAGGGCGAGACCGGCCTCGAAGGAGGCCCGATCGAACGCGCTCGCCGGGGCGATCACGGCGACGCGGTCGCGCGGACGCACTGCGGGAGGCGGCTTCAATCTCTCGATCAAGGGTGGGTCCCTTACATCAGGCGTGGGGCTACAATGAGCCGCAGCGGACTCTAGGCACGACCCAAAAGGATCGTCAATGATCGCCTTCCTCCTGTGGCTGTTGCTGCTGGTGCTGTGCTGGCCGCTCGCGCTCGCGGCGCTGGTGCTGTACCCGATCGTGTGGCTGCTGCTGCTGCCGCTGCGGCTCGTCGGGGTCGTCGTCGAGGGTGTATTTGTGCTGCTCCGGGCCCTGATCCTGCTGCCGGTGCGGGCCCTGGGGGCGCGTCGCTGAGGCACGCACGGGGCGCGGTGCGCCGCCGCGAGGGTGAGCCGGGCGGCTCTAGTCCGAGAGCGCCTTCATGTCCGACATGAGCGCCGCACGACCGCGCTCGAGCCGGTCGAGACGGCGGGCGGCATCGCGCAGTGCCGGCAGATCCGGCACCTGAGCGTCGTGCAGCCGGCGGCAGGTATTGGCCGCGGTGCGCCACCGGCGCGTCACACGCGCGTAGCGCGCCGCGACTTCGCGGCGCAGGGTGATGAGCTCCAGGGCGTGCGCTTGCATCGGCCTCATCACGCTCGAAAGCGCAGCGTCACAACAGTGCAGCCGTCACAGTTCGGGCGCCTCGGCCCGCGTTTCCTCACGCGGCCCTCACAACGGGGGGCCGGCTAGTGGCCGTCAAGGGAGACCGAGCGACAAGCGATCAGGTCCTCCATGCACAAGCGCACGCCTTCCCGCCAATCGGGAAGGCGCAAGCCGAATCTTTCAGCGAGTTTGCTCGCCAGCAGCATCGAATTGGCGGGCCTACGAGTAGCGCTGCGGTACTGCGAGGTGGGGATCGGAATCACCGGCACCAGAGGGCAGAGGTGCATCGCCGCGCCGAGTGTGACGATTTCCTGCGCAAATCCATGCCAGGATGTCCCACCCGAGGAGGCAAGGTGATAGGTTCCGCTGCATTCGCGCAGCGAGCCTCGAGTCGCAGCCAAGAGAATCGCGGTCACTTCTGCGATCAATCGGCTCCAGTTAGGCGTGCCTAACTGGTCGTCGACCACACGCAACTCCGGCTGGCTATTGGCGAGACGCAGCATCGTTAAAAGAAAGTTGCTACCGCGCGCCGCATACACCCAGCTGGTGCGAAGAATGAGGTGCGCACACCCCGACGCTTCTATGGCGAGCTCACCGCCTCGCTTGCTGCGCCCGTACGCCCCGAGCGGGTTGACGGCATCCTGTTCGATATACGGCCCTGACTTCGCGCCGTCGAAGACGTAGTCCGTCGAATAGTGTACGAGCGATGCCCCGGTCGCCGCGGCCTCGGACGCGAGCACACCGGGTGCTTCGGCGTTCACCGCAAATGCCGCCGCCTCCTCAGCTTCGGCACGTTCCACGGCCGTGTACGCCGCCGCATTCACGATGACGGTTGGTCGCGCCGCCCGAACCGCCCTGCGAATGTCCTGCGGGTAGCTCAGGTCCAGATCGGCGCGCCCCAGCGCAATCACCTCGCCAAGAGGGCCGAGGGCCCGCAGCAGCTCCCAGCCAAGCTGGCCATCCTTACCTAAAAGCAGGACACGCATTACTCGAACAAATCCGCGTCACGCAGCGCAACGCCCCGCCGGTCGTTGAGCGACAGAATCGGTGCGCTCATGCCATGCGGCAGCGGCCAGGGGATGTTGAGATCGGGGTCATCCCACCTGATCGTGCGGCTATCATCCGGCGAATGGTATTCCGTGATCTTGTAGAGCAGATCCGCGTGACCTGACACCACCAGGAATGCGTGTCCGAAGCCCGGTGGTATCCACACGCTGCGCCTGTTCTCGGACGACAATTCAAGACCGACCCAGCGAGCAAAAGTCGAGCTGCTGCGCCGCAGGTCCACGACGACATCCAGCACCTTGCCAGCCAGAACGCTGACAAGCTTAGTCTGCGGGCGTCGCAACTGATAATGAATTCCGCGCAGCACTCCTTTCTTGGAGCTCGAATGCACATCGACCACGAACTCAGCCGACGCTCCAGTCGCTTTGGCGTGACCATCGCGGTTGTACCCCTCGAACAGGAAGCCGCGTTCGTCACGGAATAGCTCGGGCTCCAGAAGCAGCACAGAGTCAAGCTCAGTACGGGTCACGCGCATGTCAGACGATGTGTACCGACGGGATTGGAAGGATGAAGCGGCTGCGGCGATTCCCCGCTTGCCGAACCTTCGCGATGATCTCCTCCTTGTAATTCCACGCAGTTAGCAGAAAGTAGTCCGGCGCGCTCGCGTAAGCGCTCTCCTCCGAGATTACCTCGATTCTCGACTGCGGCAGGTACTTCCCTTGCTTGATCGTGGTGCTGTCCACGCAATAGCGGATGTCCTCGCGCGTCAGTCCGACATAGTTCAGAAGGGTATTGCCCTTCGCAGTCGCGCCGTAGGTATAGATGTCGTGGCCACGAGAAGTCAGCTCGGTGATGAGCGTACGCAGCGATCTGCGAATGCCGGCCGCGTTTGCGGCGAAGCGCTCGAAGGCGGTAGCGGTCAGCGCCTGATCCTCTCGTACTGCGAGACTCTCGACCTCGGGAGCTAGGTGATCATCGGGAGACTTTCTCTTGGCAATGAAGACGATCGATCCGCCATGCACCGGCGTCAGGAACACGTCCACCAAATGCATCCCATGGCTGGCCAACAGCGTCTGCATCGAGCGCACGCTGTAATAGAACATGTGCTCATGGTAGATCTGGTCGAACTCGTTGTTCTCCACGGTGTTCAGCGCGTATGCATTCTCGATGACAAGGTGAGCGGATTTGTCCAGCAGTTCGGCGGCGGCGGCTATCATCGCGTGAGGATCCGCATTGTGCGCGAGACAATGCCGTGCGATGAGCAGGTCCGGCATGCCGTAGGTATCCCGTATGGCACGGGCGGACGTGACGCCCAGGAACTCACATATCGTGTTGACACCGGCGTCCCGAGCCATCCTGCAGATATTCGCTGCGGCATCGATGCCCAGCACCTTGAACCCTTTTCGTTGCAGATACTGCAGGAGCAGTCCAACGTTACTCCCCACTTCCAGCACGAATGCCTGCGGAGCGAGGTAGCCCCGCGCCGTTAAATAGTGATGCAGCTGCTCGTAGTGCTCCTGCAGAGCGCGCGAATCTGGCGTTACGTACAGATAGTTCCGGTATAGCTCAGTGGCATCCAGGCAGTCGCGCAGCTGGAGATTAGCGCAGTGGGGACAATGCTCCAGCACCAGCGGGAAGCAATTCTGAGACTCGTCGGGCCGATCCAGTAGCGAGTTCGCAGGGGGTGAGACGCCAAGATCCAACACCGTGCGGGTAGCACTGGCACCACAGATCCGACAACTCATGTTCCAAGCCGTGGGACAACTTCCGGCCAATAGCCCGCGTGCACGTTCTCAACGAAGTATAGCCCCGGACTCGTCAAAGGAGGCGGCCGGCTGGCCGCTGGCGGGCCGCGAGTGGGCGGTGCCCCGTGCGGCGCTGCGCGAGCCGCGCCCTCAGGTGAGCGACACGATCAGCTTGGCGGAGTGACTGCGCCAGTTGATCGGGATGATGAAGGAGCGCACTCCCGGCTTCTGGGGTATCTGCGGCTTCTCGCCCGACAGCACGCTCGGCACCGAGATCACGAAGTCGCGGCCGAAGTCGCGCCTGGCGTTGCCCGAAATGGTGTTGGCGACTTCGCCCACCAGATCCTTCATGGTCTCGTGGCTGAAGTCGTTCTCTTGCATCTTCATCAGCAGCACCGTCAGCATTGCCTTGGGGGCGGTGAAGTACACGACCCCCTCGCGCTTCCCGGAGATGTTGATGACCCCGGTGTACTCGTGCACCGCGGGAGAGCCTTCCATCAGGTACGGCGAGCCGATCGAGGCGGGCTGCTGCGCGGCCACCTCGAAGAAGTTCGTCGTCCCCTCGACGAAGGTCTTGAGCTCCTGTTCGTACAGCATGGTCGGATGCTTCCCTCGCGCCCTAGCGCACGAGCTCTGCGATGGCCTCGTTCAGCTGCCGGTCGGTGAAGGGCTTGTTGAGGAAGCCGTTCGCGCCTCGCTCCATCGCCTCCACCGCGGTCGCCTTGTCGGCCAGAGCCGAGACCACGAGGATGCGCACCGCGGGCTTCATGGCCACGAGTCTCGCGATGCACTCGATGCCGTCCATCTGCGGCATGGTGATGTCCATGGTCACGACATCCGGGTCGGTCTTCTTGAAGAGCTCGAGCGCCTCGAGCCCGTTGCCGGCGGTGCCCACCAGCTCGAGCTGCTCGAACCGCTGCGAGCGCTCGATACGCCGGCGCATGATGTTCGAGTCGTCGACGATCATCAGCTTGAGCGTGCGCTTGCCGCCGTTCTTCGCTACCGCTTTGCCGTTGCGCATGGAATTCGCCCTTGGGTCCTCAGGCGACCGCGCTGCTCGCCGCCCGCCCGGCCGGCAGCACGATCTTGAAGCGGGTGAATCGGCCGGGGTGGGTGGTGACGCCGATCTTGCCGCCGAGCGCGTAGACGCTGCGCGCCACGATGTCCATCCCGACGCCGCGGCCGGCGTCCATCGACACGTCCTCGCAGGTCGAGAAGCCGGGTCGGAAGATCAGCGCCATCGCGGCGCGCGTGTCCATCTCGGCGGCTTCCTGCTCGCTGATCAGCTGCTTGCGGACCGCGGCGGCCTTGAGCGTCTCGGCGGCGATGCCCGCGCCGTCGTCCTCGAATACCAGCTCGTAGCCGTCGCCGTTCTTTCGGAAGTGCACGCTGACCAGGCCGATGTCCTGCTTGGTGTTCGCGCGGCGCGCCTCCGGCGGCTCGATGCCATGCACCGCGGCGTTGCGTAGCATCTGGATGATGCAGTCCTTGATGGTCGCGGCATAGGACGGCGGCACGTCGGCGAGTCCGCCCAGGGTGAGCCGGAAGCGCTTGGAGTTGTCGGCGGCGAGCCGCTCCGCCATGGCGAGCAGCGTCGGCGAGAGGTCCTCCACCACCCGGGGCTGCGAGCGCCCGGGGGCGTCGGCGCCGCTCGCGGCCGCGGCACCCGCCGCGGCAGCCATCGCCGCCGCGCCCGGGGCGGTGTCCTTGAGCGCCGTGAGGCGGGCGGCCATCTCGCGGACGCTCCGCAGGTGCGCGAGCAGCTCATCGAGCTTCAGCACCATCGGCAGGAAGTCGTTGCCGCTGAGCTCGGGCTTCTTCTTGCACTCGCTCACCATGTCCTCGAGCGTATGCACGCGGCCGGCGATGCTCTTCAGGTTGAGCGCCTGGGCCTCGCCCTTGATGCCGTGCAGCTCGCGGAACAGGCCGCCGAGCTTCTTGCGGAACTCGGCGTCGGTCCGCGCCGGCTCCTTGAGGATGGTGTTGACGAGCTTCAGGCTGCTGTCGGCGGTGTCGAGGAACGACACCAGCTGCAGCGGGTCGACGTGCAGGAGTCCCAGCATCATGTCGACCTGCGCGCTGGCGTTCTCCTGCGACTCCTCGAGCTCGTGCGCCAGCAGCACGCTGGAGGTGATGTCACCGACGGCGCACAGCACGTGCTTGACGCCGTCCTGCCCCATGACGCGGTGGAAGTCGAACTGCAGGTAGCGGGTCTCCCTGCCGCCGTGCCCGTTGTCTATCTTCACTTCGAGCTGACCGAGGGGATTGATGCTCTTCATCAGGTTCTCGTGGGCGCGGTCGCCCCACAGGAGCTTGATGTACTTGGTGGCGGTGGTGAGGGTGGCCGGCGGCACCAGGTCCTTGAGCAACCGCTCGAAGGAGAGGCCCGCAAAGTCCTGACGACTGAACATGCGTGTCAGCGCGTCCGACCACACCGTGCCGATGTGATGCTCCGAATCGAGCAGGAACAGTCCCTCGCGCACCGTCTTCAGGATGTCGCGCGTCTGCTCCTGGGCTTCGAGCGCGGCGCGCTCGTGCTTCGAGCGCGTCAGCTGGAAGTAGCCGGCCGCCCCGGCCAGCGACAGCGCCGCGAGCACGCCCGCGAGGAGCAGGGTCCGCAGCCGCGCGGCCGCATCCGAGGAGCTGCGCTGCAGCGTCGCGCTGAGCGCCGCGAGCTGGGCCTGCAGCGGTCCGGCGCTGTCGCTCGCGAACAGCTGCGCGCGCTTGACCGCGGCGTAGTGCGCGCGTCCCTCGCGCGAGAGCGAGCTGCCGGCGGTGTCGGAGTCCACGTACGGCTGCCCGGTGAAGGAGACGACCGGATCGAGCACCGGGGCGTACTGATGCCACAGCAGCAGCGGCCGGCCGAGCTGCGGCGAGTCGGCGGCGTGCGAGCCGGCGAGCTGGTTCAGCTTCTGGTCGAAGCGGCTGACCGTTCCCTGGAGGTCGGCGAGCGCCTGGCCCGAATAGGCGCGCACCTCGAGGCGGTCGCGCAGCGTGCTCAGCTGGCGGGAGATCTCCTCCGGATAGGTTTGCAGGGTGCTCGCGGCCTGCAGCGCGCCGATGCCGGCGCGCATGTTCGTCGCGAGCCGGAATCCCATGACCAGTACCGCGCCCATGACCACGGTGAGCACCGTGCCGAGGCCGGCGGCGGTGACGAGTTGGCGGCGGCGTGTTGTGCCTGCTGCGCGGGTCATTCCTCGGCTCTCCTCATATTCGATTAGTTCGGCAGCTCGAAGCGCATTCGCGTCCTCACCGGCACCTCCATCGCGGCGCCGTTGACGAGCAGCGGCGCGTAACGCCAGTGCTTCACGGCATTGATGGCCGCCTGGTCGAAGATCCCGGGAGGCGTCGCCTCGACGACGTGCACGTCGCGCGGCTCGCCGCTGGTGCTCACGGTGAATTCCAGCGTCACGTTGCCGGTGATGCGCTGGGTGAGCGCGCTCGGTGGGTAGTCGGGCGGCGAGGCCCGCAGACGCTTGAGACTCGAAGCGAGCGATGCGGTGTCGACGGTCGTCTTGGCGACCGGCGCGCCGAGCTGCTGCACCGCCTGCACGTCCTTCGGATCCGCGCCCCAGCGCTTCGCCTGGGCGAGATCGGCGTCGGCGGACTTGCCGGCGAGCACCGCGGCGCGGGCGCGCTCGAGGAGCCTGGCGGCGAGCTCACGGCCGAGATCCGGGAGCGCGGCGTTGGCAGGATCACTCGATTGCAGCTGGGAGAGGTACGAGGCGGCGCTCCCCTCCCCGGGATCGGTCAGCCGCCCCTCGCGCAGCGCAGCGCGCGCGAGCCGCAGCGCGCGCTCGGCATCGGCCTGCACGGCCTTCTGCCGCGCACCCGCCAACTCGCGCTGCAAGACGCCGATATCGGCCGGCTTCATGCCGAGGCCGCGTGCCTCGTTGAGCCAGCGTTCCTGCTCGGTGCTGTTCCCGGCGATTGCCGCATCGCGCGCCTTCTTGAGATACGCGGCGCTCAGATCGTGCACGGCGCGCTGTGTGCTGGCGCTCGAAGGGGCGCTCGACTCGAGCTGCTGCAGGTAGATCTTGGCGCTGTCCTCGGCGTCGGTGAGCTTGCCGTCGCGGATGCGATCCGCGATGAGGCCGGCAAGGCGCTGCACGCGGGCCTCGTCCTGGCGCCGGGCGAGGTCGCTGCGCCATCGGGCAATCTGGTCCGGGGCGGAGCTCCCGGACTGCTGGGCCTGGCGGAGCAACGCGGCCGCGCGCTCGAAGTTGCCGTCCGTCAAGGCCTTGGACATCTGCGCGGAAGACAGACGCTGCTCGAGCGGCCCGCTGCGCAGGTCGTTCGGGGCAGCCGATTTGAAACTGGCCAGCGTGAGCGCGGCTTCATCGAGATGGCCGCTGCTGATCGCGTCCTCGACCCGGCCAGCGAGCACGCCGGCCACGCGGCTCAGCCCATCGAGTGCCTCGCCGTTGTGCGGGTCCTGCGCGATGGCCGAGCGGTAGTAAAGCAGGGCATTGTCGCCGGCGGGCTCGGTGTAACGTCGCTCGTGCATGGCGAGACGCGCCTTTTCCAGGAGATCGTCCACCTTGCCCTGCACGAGGAGGGCCTCCGAGGCCGCCGCGGACGCGCCGCCCGGGCTGTCCGTCGCGGCAGCGGCGGCTGCGGCGGGCGGCGCCGCGTGTGTCGCCGCTGCGGGCGCAGCGCCCCGCGTCGAGAAGCCGCTCCCGGGCATGAAATACCAGAATGCGCCTCCCACCACTGCGGTTGCGGCCACTGCGGCGCCAATCAACACCAGATTCGGTTTTTGCGCGCCTTCCTCATCGTCGGTTGACGCGCCCCGGGGCCGGAAGGCGCCGATGGTGAGGGGCACGTCCGCGGCGCCGGCGCGAAGTGCCGCACCGGCCTTGCCCTGCGCCGCCTGGGCCATCGCGGCCTCGAGCACTGCTTGAGTCTTGCGCGCCTCGATTTCCGCCGGCAGCACCGCGAAGACGCTCGTGCCCTTGAGGGCTGCGGCGAGCTGTTTCTCGGCGGCGGCTTCCGCGAATACCAGGATCACGGCGCGGGGCACCCTGACCTCGGCAGCTTCCACGGCGGCGCGCACGTTCTCGACCGCCCGCGCGTCGATCACCAGCATCTGGGCTCGCTTGCTGCCGGCCATGCTCTGCAGGGCCTCGTCCGGGGATTCGACCGGGCGCACCCCGGCCTGCCCGCCGAGCGCCTGGCCGAGCTCGAGCAGGAAGTCATCGCGGCTGGTTACAACGGTGACATCGACCACCGGCAGTGACGCCGATGCGCCCCCGGCGGCGCGGGTCGAGGCTTCGGGACTGCGGGATGCAGTCGATGGTGCGCTGGCCACGTGACGTGTCTCCAAACAAAGACGGCCGACAGACTCATGCGAGCCTTTCCATGGCGCGAGCCGGCCGCGACATCGCGGCGCGCGCAGGCGCGGAAACCTCGCTGTGCCAGCATATGTTGCGTTACGGGGCGCGCAATGCGTCAGTTCACAATAACGAGAGCTTGCGTCGGGAGCGACTGCCGCTTTCGTCGGCCGCCGCAACGCTTCAGAGCGCGAAACGCGAGACCGCGAGGCCCTCGGCGAAGCCGCCCCCACGCACCGCGCGCCGAGCGCCGGGCGCACCGGCTCGGTGCGCTCGATCGTCCCACATTGGCAGTCCCCCACCCGAGTGCCAGCGCGCGGACCGCCCGGCCCCCGTGCCACTGGCGCAAGCGTGTCCTTAGGTGAACAATCCGCGCCTGTGACCGTCTTAACGTAATGCGTGGGTCGGGATCTGAAGGCCGTCACTCATTGTGCGAGGCGGGGGGACTAGCGTAAGCACCACGCCGGCGTCGCCGGCGTCGCCGGTATCGCCGGCATCGTGCTCGAGCACCACGGGCCCAACGGGAGGGAAGGACGATGCGAGAGAGCTCTGCTGAGCAGACTTCCAGCGGCACTACCGCCGACTTCATCGACACCCTGAGCTCCTTCAGCCGCCTGCACCGCGCGCAGCGCTGGGAAGGCACCTTCGGCGAGTTTCTGAGCAACATACTGCCGGGCAACGCCGCGGCTCTCGCCCGCAGCAGTCACGAATACATCTGGGACATGCTGCGCTGGCACGGGCGCGCGGCGCAGCCCGACGCCCCCGAGAGCGCGCGCGCGCGGGAGCTCTTCAAGCGCGAGCTCTTCGGCATCGACGAATCGCTGTCCCGCGTGGTCGATTACTTCAAGGCCGCGGCCGCCGGCTCCGACGTCGGCCGGCGACTGCTGTTGCTGCTCGGCCCGCCCTCGGGCGGCAAGTCGACGCTGGCGATCCTCATCAAGCGGGGGCTCGAGGAATACAGCCGCACCGAGGAGGGCGCGCTCTACGCCATCCGCGGCTCGCCGCTGCGCGAGAACCCGCTGAACCTCATTCCGACCAGTCTCAGGGCCGAGTTCCGCGAGCGCTACGGCGTCCTCATCAGCGGCGAGCTCTCGCCCTGGGCGCGCGACTTCGTCGAGCGCGATTACGAAGGCGACTTCGTCCGGGTTCCGGTCGAGCGGGTGTTCCTCACCGAGGCCTCGCGCACCGGCATCGGCACCTATGCGCCGCACGATCCCACGACCGCCGACATCGCCGACCTCGTCGGCTCGGTGGATCTCGCCAAGGTCGCGCAGATCGGCGACGAGGGCGATCCGCGCGCCTGGTCGTGGTCGGGGGCGGTGTACGCGGCCAGCCGCGGCCTGCTCGAGATGATCGAGATCCTGAAGGTCAAGCGCGAGTTCCTGTACCTGCTGCTCACGCTGACGCAGGAGAAGAACGTAAAGGTATCGCGCTTCCCGCTGATCCACCTCGACGAGACGATCCTCGCGCACACCAACCTCGCGGAGTTCCACAAGTTTCTGCAGGAGAAAGAGAACGAGGCGCTGCTCGATCGCATGGTGATCATCAAGATCCCGTACGCGCTCTCCTACCGCGACGAGTCGCGCATCTACCAGAAGCTGGTCTCCGGCGCGCCGGCGTTCCGCAACGTGCACCTCGATCCGCACGTGCTCAATCTGGCCGCGGTCTTCGGCATCCTGACCCGCCTCACCAAGCCCGAGCGCGAGGGACTCGACCTGCCGAAGAAGCTGCGCCTGTACGCGGGCGAGGCGGTCGAGGGGATGCCCGAGACCGAGGGCACGCGGCTGCACGCCGAGACGCCCGAAGAGGGGATGACGGGGGTGAGCCCGCGCTTCGTCGTGAACGCCATCTCCAACGCCATCACCCGCGGCAACACCCACAGTCTCACCAGCATGGAGCTGCTGCTCGCGCTCAAGGACTCGATCGAGAGCGATGCGCGCATGGACGCCAAGCAGAAGAAGGCCTGGATCGATCACCTGGTGACCGCCCGCAAGGAGTTCTACAACCGCTGGGTGAAGGAAGACGTGCACCGCGCCATGTTCGCCTCCTTCGAGGAGGAGGCGCAGCAGCTGCTCGAGAAGTACCTCGACGAGGTCGAGGCCTCGCTCGATCACCGCCAGGTCACCGATCCGATCACCAACGAGACCCGCCCCGCGGACGAGCGCTTCCTGCGCTCGGTCGAGGAGAAGATCAAGGTGTCGGATTCGGGCAAGATGTCCTTCCGTCAGGAGGTGGTCCGCAAGGCCATGGTGGCCTTCAAGGCGGGCGAGAAGTTCAAGCTCGCGAGCCACGCGCGCATGCGCGAGGCCATCGAGCAGTACCTGTTCGAGGAGCGCCGCGACGTGCTGCGGCTCGTGACCTCCACCGCGCGCCCGGACGATGATGCGCGCCAGAAGATCTCGGTCGTGCAGCAGCGGCTCGTCACCGAATACGGCTACGACGAGCACAGCGCCAAGGAAGCGCTCAGTTATGTAACTACTCTACTTGCCCAGGAGTAGACCTGAGGACTTTCCCCAGGTAATCCCGGGAGTGGCGGCGCGCGCCGAAAAGGTGTACGAGAAGGGCATGGGTCAGGACGGCGGCAAGGGCGAGACGGCGGGCGCGGCGAAATGGTACGAGCTGTTCTCGCGCGGCGCGCGCGACTGGCTGCGGCACGACGAGAAGGTCCGCGAGGCGGTCCGCGCCAACCTCCCCGAGATCATCGCCGGCGGCGACGTCATCAACGGCGGCGCCCGCACCGTACGCGTGCCGGTGCGCATGCTCGAGCACTATCACTTCCGCCTGCGCCGCCCCGAGGAGAGCCAGGGCGCCGGGCAGGGCAAGGCCAAGCCCGGAGACGTGTTCTCCGCGCCCGGGCGCGAGCAGGGGCAGGGCGAGAAGGGGCCCGGGGGGCGCGACGAGGGCGAGGTGCAGCTGCTGCTCGAGTTCAAGGTCGACGACATCGTCGACTGGCTGTGGGAGGCGATGAAGCTGCCGAACCTCAAGGCGCGCGTGGGTCCGTCGGAGGAGACCGACTGGACGCGCGAGGGGTGGGACCGTCACGGCGCGCGCTCGCGGCTCGACCGGCGCCGCTCCTTCAAGGAGCTGGTGAAGCGGCGCGGGGCGCCCGGGGCGACGCCCACCTTCATCGACGAGGATCTGCGATACCGCCAGCTCGCGAGGCGCCGCCAACCAGCAGTGCACGCGGTGGTGTTCTTCATGCTGGACGTCTCGGGCAGCATGTCCGACCGCGATCGCAAGCTCGCCAAAACCTTCTTCTTCTGGGTGGTCCAGGGACTGCGGCGCGAGTATCGCTCGCTCGAGACGGTGTTCGTGGCGCACACCACCGAGGCGTGGGAATTCAACGAGCCGGACTTCTTCCAGGTGTCGGGCACGGGCGGCACGGTGGCCTCATCCGGGCTCGCCAAGGTGCGCGAGATCATCGACGGCCGCTACAACCCCGGACGCTGCAACCTCTATCTCTTCTACGCCTCCGACGGTGACAACTCGGTGAGCGACGCCGCGGACGCGCGCGGCGCGCTGGGTCTGATCGCCGCCGACGCCTGCTTCACCGGCTACGTGGAGGTCTCCTCGGGGCTCTCGCGGCAGCTGGCCACCGAGACCGGCAAGCTCTTCGCGGAGCTCCAGTCCGCCGGCTGTGCGGCCGGCAGCTACGCGCTGAATGACTTCGAGGACGTCTGGGGCGCGGTGCGGCACTTCTTCACCGCCGAGAGCAGCGCGCCTGAATAGCTCATGAGCGACGCCTGGCAGAGTTACGTCCGCCGCATCGAGGAGCTGGCCGCGCGCTCCGGTCTCGCGTTCCACCCGGTGGACTTCGAGGCGGTGCCCGACAGCTTCATGATGGAGATCGCCGTCTACGGGCTGCCGGTGCGCATGCCGCACTGGTCGTTCGGGGTGCGCTATATCTACCAGCTGATCCAGCGCCACATGGGGCACTCGCGGCTCTTCGAGGTGGTCTTTCCCGGCAACCCCGGCCACGCCTATCTCGCCGAGAGCAACGGGCTCGCGGAGAACATCCTGGTGACCGCGCACGTGCTCGGGCACGCGGACTTTGCGCGCAACAACCTGCTGTTCCGCCGCTGCCAGGAGCAGGTGAGCGAGCACATCGTCGAGCACGCCGCCAATCACGCCCGCCAGATCCAGCAGGCCATCGAGACCCACGGCGCGCAGCGCGTCGAGGCGGCGCTCGACGCGGCGCTCGCCCTCGAGCAGCACATCGACATCGACCAGCAGCTGCGCCGCCCGCGCTATCCCGAGTACCTCGCGGATCCGCGGACGCACCTCGACGACGACTTCCGCAAGCGTTTCGCGGCGCTCGAGCCGGCGAGCGCCGCGAGCTTCGTCGAGGTGAAGAAGCGCGCGCCGGTTCCGCCGCATCCGGAGCGCGACCTGCTGTGGTTCGTGGCCAACTATGCGCCCGAGATGGAGAGCTGGGAGCGCGACATCTTCCTCGCGGTGCGCGAGGAGTCCTTCTACTTCTACCCCGTGTTCGCCAGCCAGATCATGAACGAGGGCTGGGCCTCCTACTGGCATGCACGGCTTCTGCGCGAGGCGGATTTCATCCCGCAGCAGGCGTACCTCGATGCCATCAAGTGCCACTCGGACGTGGTGCGGCCGGTCGCCGCCGAACAGCAGGTGGCGCTCAGCATCAACCCCTATCACCTCGGCTTTGCCATGTGGGAGAAGATCGTCGAGAGCAAGGGGCTCGCCGCCGCGCGCGCCATCATGGAGCAGGACGACGACTTCGGCTTCGTGCGCAACCACCTCACCCGCGAGCTCGCCGACGAGCTCGGCCTCTTCCGCTTCAGCGCCCGCAGCGACGGCCAGGTGAAGGTGCTCGAGCCCGATCTCACCGCCCTGCACGAGGCCATCCTCGCGCCCAAGTACAACTTCGGCGCGCCGATCGTCTCCGCCGCGCACGTGCGCAACGACGGCACCCTCGAGCTCACACACGACAGCGCCACCGACGCTCGCGGGCTCGATCTCGAGCGCAGCCGCAAGGTGCTGGACTACCTGCAGCGCGTCTGGCGGCGGCCGATCGTGCTCACCACGGTGAATCAGGCCGGCTCGGCGCTCGAGCTGACCGCGCCCTGAAGTCCCTCAGCGATCCTGCCGCGGCGCGGGCTTGCCCGGCGGCGCGGGCGCGAGCGGCTCGATACCCCAGTCCTCTTCCTCGTGCGAGGTCACGATGGCGACGGGGTCGCTCGCCGGGAAGCTCGCCTCCAGCGCCTCATCGAGCTGGCGCTGGATCTTCTGTGCGCTGCGGCGGCGGCGCGCTTCATCGGGAGTTGATTCGCTCATTCGGTACCGTCACGCGGGACGCCGGCGTGGCCCACGATGTCAGCGCTCGATGGTACGCCTCGGTTACACTCCCCGCATGCCTCCGAGGCCTTACCTGGTGTTCGTCCGGGCGGGGGACGAGTCGCTTCACGGCCGGCTGATCGCCGAGGACGGCGAGCGCAACTGGGACTGCTGCGTCAGCTGGTACGTGCCACCCCGGCCGGAGCGGCTTGCTGAGTATTACTCCCACGGCGGATTCAACAAGTTCGACGGCTTCCTGGAATTCTGGCGGCAACGCCCGGAGCCCTGGACCTATCGCTACCTGCTGCTGCTCGATGACGACGTTTACCTGCGCCCCGGCGACGTCTCGCGCTTCTTCACGCTCTGCGAGCACTACCGCACGTACCTGGCGCAGCCGGCACTGCGCTGGTTCACGCAGACGACGCTCAATGCGCTCGTACGGAATCCGGTGTGCGTGCTGCGCCGCGTGAGCGGCGTCGAGGCGATGGCGCCGTGCTTCTCGGCTGCGGCGCTCGAGGCGCTGCTGCCGACCTTCGGCATGACGCGCAGCACCTGGGGCACGGACCTGGCCTGGTCGGGCCTGATCGGAGGGCGCCAGCCGATCCACGTCGTGGACGCGATCGGCATGGATCACACGCGCACCGGAGGCGGCCGCCCGAGCGCCTTCTATCGCAAGCTCGCCGAGATGGGAGTCGATCCCCACGAAGAGCTGCGCAGCGTCGAGCGCCTGTACCCGCAGCTGCGCCGCTACCGCACGCTCTCCAGCGGCCATGTGTTTCGCGACGGGCTTCCGCGTGCGGTGGCCCCCGCGCTCATGTGGCTCATCGAGCGGCTGAAGTTCATCGTGCGTATCCGCAAGCGTGCGCTCGTCCACCTGCGCTACTGGCGCGCGACTCTGACGGACGCCTTCACGCGCTGAAACACCACACCCCGGGGGTCCTCGGTGGGCGGATTGGGCCGCGCTACGGCTCGTACTGCCGCGCGTACCACTCGCGGTACTCGCCGCTGACGACCGCGCGCCACCAGCTCTCGTGCTCGAGATACCAGTGCACCGTCTCCCTGAGGCCCGCGGACAGGCTCATGCTCGCGACGAACCCGAGCCGCTCGCGAATCTTCCGCGCGTCCACCGCGTAGCGGCGGTCGTGGCCTGGCCGATCGCGCACGTGTGTGATGAGGGTGCGCGCGGAGCCCCCTTGTGCCGCCGGGCTGCGCGCAAAGCGTTTCTTCAGCTGCGGCTGCGCCGCGAACGCCTCGTCCAGCACGTCGCACATGGCGCCGACGACCGCGATGTTGGGCTCCTGCGCAGCGCCGCCGACATTCCAGGTCTCGCCAGCCGGGGATGCCTGCAGGATGAGGTCGATGGCGCGGCAGTGGTCGGCGACGTGCAGCCAGTCGCGGATCTGCAGGCCGTCGCCGTAGATCGGCAGCGGCCGCCCCTCGAGAATGTTCAGCACGCACAAGGGCAGCAGTTTCTCCGGGAACTGATAGGGCCCGTAGTTGTTCGAGCAGTTGCTGATCGTGTAGGGCAGACCATAGGTGCGCCCGAAGGCCCGCGCCAGATGATCCGCAGCCGCCTTGCTGGCCGCGTAGGGAGAGCTCGGGGCGTACGGCGAGGCCTCGGTGAAGGCCGCCACCCCCGGATCGAGCGAGCCGTAGACCTCGTCGGTCGAGACGTGGTGGAAGCGACAGCCGCGCTCGGCGGCGCCCGCGCCCCAGCCGTCGCGCGCCGCCTCGAGGAGCGCCTGCGTGCCGAGGACGTTGGTGCGGAGGAAGACCGTGGCATCCTCGATCGAGCGGTCGACGTGCGACTCGGCGGCAAAGTTGACGATGGTGTCGATGTGCTCCTCGGCAATGAGTGAGGCCACCTGCGCCCGCTCGCCGATGTCGCCGCGCACGAAGCGCACCCTGCCGGCCTCGGTGAGCGAGGCGATGCTCTCCGGGTTGCCGGCGTAGGTGAGCGCATCGAGCACGACCACGCGGTCGTCGGGGTGCTGCCCGACCCAGTAGTGGCAGAAGTTCGCGCCGATGAAGCCCGCGCCGCCGGTGACGAGCAGGCGCCTCATCACCGCAGCGGCTCGTTGAGGAGGCTCTCGAGGTAGTCGCCGTAAGCGGTCCGCCGCAGCGCCTCGGCCAGTCGGGCGAGCTGCGTGCGATCGATGAACCCCTGGCGGTAGGCGATTTCCTCCGGGCAGCAGATCTTCAATCCCTGCCGCGCCTCGATGGTCTCGACGAAGTTGGCGGCCGCGAGGAGCGAGGCATGTGTGCCGGTATCGAGCCAGGCGATGCCGCGGCCGAGCAGCTCGACCTGCAACGTGCCGCGCTTGAGATAGGCGCGGTTGACGTCGGTGATCTCGAGCTCCCCGCGGGCGGAGGGCTTGAGCTGCCGCGCGAACTCGACGCAGCGCGCGTCGTAGAAGTAAAGGCCCGTCACCGCGTAGTGCGAGCGCGGCGCAGCGGGCTTCTCCGCCAGATCGATCACGCGCCCGCCGGCATCGAATTCCACCACCCCGTAGCGCTCGGGGTCGCGCACGTGGTAGGCGAACACCGTAGCCTCGGCGCCGCCGGCGGCGGCGGTGCGCAGCTGCTCCGGCAGTCCGTGGCCGTAGAAGAGATTGTCGCCGAGGATCAGGCACACGGGATCGGCGCCGATGAAGTCGGCGCCGATCAGGAGCGCTTCGGCGATGCCGCGTGGCTCGCGCTGCACCGCATACTGCACGCGAATGCCCCACTGTGCGCCGTCGCCGAGCAGCCGCTGAAAGAGCGGCCGGTCGTCGGGCGTGCTGATCAGGAGCGCCTCGCGAATCCCGGTGAGCATGAGCGTGGCGAGCGGATAGTAGACCAGCGGCTTGTCGTAGAGCGGCAGAAGTTGCTTAGACACCGCCCGCGTTACCGGATGCAAGCGCGTGCCGGAGCCGCCCGCGAGCACGATGCCCCGAGTGATCATCGGCGTCCGGCGAGCGCCGACGGCCGCAACGCGCGGCGCTCGGACACGAGGGCACGCCGCGCTCGGATCGTCCTCAAGGCCATTTGCGCTGAACCCCGGCGTACCGTGGAGCGGGCATTCTCATACATCGCCCGCGATGCGTAAACCGCGGCCGGTAGCCACGAGCGGCCCTTGCGGAGTAGTCTCTCAGACAGCCGGTGATGCTCGTGCCGCGCCGGAACGACCCTGGCGGAGAGCGCTGTCCATGGGGAACACAACTTCGGGCATCCGTAACATCGCGCTGGTCGGACAGGCCGGCGCGGGCAAGACCTCACTGGTGGAGACACTGCTGCTGCAGGCGGGCGCGACGCGCGCCAGAGGAAGCCTGGCGCGCGGCACCACGGTGTCGGATTTCGATCCCCAGGAAAAGCGCCTGCAGCACTCGCTCGACACCACGATCTGCAGCTTCGACTGCCACGGCATCCACGTCAACCTGATCGACACGCCGGGTTATCCCGACTTTCTCGGCAAGACGCTGTCGGTGCTCGAGGCGGTGGAGGCGGTGGCGATCGTCGTGAGCGCGGTGAGCGGAGTCGACACCCTCACCCAGCGCCTCATGGAGTTCGCGCGCGATCGCGAGCTGTGCCGCCTCGTCATCGTGAACAAAATTGACAGTCGCGACGCCCGCTGCGCGGACGTGCTGGCGCAGCTTCGGGAGGCCTTCGGGCCGGAGTGCCTGCCGCTCAACCTGCCCTCCGGCGGCGGCGACAGCGTGGTCGACTGTTTCTTCCAGAACCAGGGGCGCGCGACGGATTTCTCCTCGGTCGCCGCGGCGCACACGCAGACCATCGATCAGGTAGTCGAGCTCGACGAGAAGCTCATGGCGCTCTACCTCGAGCAGGGCGAGGAGCTCTCCCCCGAGCAGCTGCACGATCCCTTCGAGCAGGCGCTGCGCGAGGGGCACCTGGTGCCGGTGTGCTTCGCTTCCGCCGAGAGCGGCGCCGGAATGCCGGAGCTGTTACAGGTGTTCGAGCGGCTCATGCCCAATCCCGCCGAGGGCAACGCGCCGCCGTTTCTGAAAGGAGCGGGCGAGGCCGCGGTGCGGGTGGCGGTGACGCCGGATCCCGCCAAGCACGTGATCGCGCACGTGTTCAAGGTGAGCATCGACCCCTACGTCGGCAAGCTCGGGGTGCTGCGCGTGCACCAGGGCACGGTGCGTCAGGGGAGTCAGCTGTTCGTCGGCGACGCGCGCAAGCCCATCAAGATCGCGCACCTCTATCGCCTCCTCGGCAAGGAGACCACCGAGATCGGCGAGGCGGTGCCCGGGGACATCTGCGCGATCGCCAAGGTGGACGAGCTGCACCTGGATGCGGTGCTGCACGACTCGCACGACGAGGACCAGTACCACCTGAAGCCGGTGGCCTTCCCGCCCGCGATGCTCGGGGTCGCCATCCAGCCGGAGCGGCGGGGCGATGAGCAGCGGCTCGCCGACACGCTCCACAAGCTCACCGCCGAGGATCCGTGCGTGCGCATCGAGCATCACGCCGCGGTCAACGAGACCGTCCTCTACGGCATGGGCGAATTTCACGTGCGGGTGCTGCTCGAGCGCATGAGCGAGCGCTACGGCGTGCAGGTGAAGACCCACCCGCCGAGCATCCCGTATCGCGAGACCGTCACCCGGCCCGCCGAAGGGCACTGCCGCCACAAGAAGCAGACGGGCGGCGCGGGGCAGTTCGGCGAGGTGTACCTGCGCATCGAGGCGCTCGCGCGCGGCGTGGGCTTCGAGTTCGTGGACGACGTGGTGGGCGGCGCGATCCCCGGGCAGTACATCCCCGCGGTCGAGAAGGGCGTGCGGCAGGTGCTCACCGAAGGCGCGCTCGCCGGATTTCCGATCCAGGATGTGCGCGTGACGGTGTACGACGGCAAGCATCATCCGGTGGACTCGAAGGAGGTCGCCTTCGTGTCCGCGGGCCGCAAGGCCTTTCTCGATGCGCTCCAGAAGGCCTCGCCGATCGTGCTCGAGCCCATCATGCGCCTCGAGATCACCGCTCCCGCGAGCGCGATCGGCGACATCACGGGCGACCTCGCCACCAAGCGAGCTCGCATCAACGGCAACAACTCCCTCCCCGGGCAGCGGGCCACGCTCCAGGCCCTCGTGCCGCTCGCCGAGGTGTCCGAGTACCAGTCGCGCCTCAAGGCCCTCACCGGCGGGCAGGGCGCCTACACGATGGAGCTCAGCCACTACGATCCGGTGCCGCCGCGCAAGCAGCAGGAGCTCGCGCAAGCCTGGAAGCCGCGCGCCGAAGAGGAATGAGAGCCGCGCGTTCGGTGTGCGCGATGGCGTCGCTCGCGGTGTGGACCGCGGGACCGCTCACCTCGACCACGGGATTCGGCGCGGCCGCGCCAGGCCTCTCAGGCGCCTACGCGAGCCGAGCGGCCTACGTGAGCCGAGCCGTATGCACCGCGCCACCCGCCCCGGACGCTAAGAAGAAAACGGTCCCAGACGGCCACGCCAAGCCGAGCTCCTATGCCCCGCAGCCGCGGTCACCCAACCGCGCTTACGGCGCGCCGATCCAGCGGCCGATCCTCTCAAAGCACAAGCGCCCCAAGCACCGCACGGGCAAGACGCCAGGACCGACCCCGCCCTAGAACTGGACGCTCAAACCCAGCCGCCAGTACCGGCCGAGGATGCCCGCGAAGTGATAGGTCGGGTTGTAGTTGACGCCGGCGTAGTTCGCAGGATTGAGCGGGGGCAAGCGGTTCGTCACGTTCAGCACCGCCCACGATGCGCCAATCCTATCGGTGAATTTGTAGTCACCCGTCAGATCGAGAACCGTGAACGAGGCGATGTGGCACTTGGCGATATTGGTCCCGTACAGGCAGGCCGTGGTGCTGCCGGTCGCATCCACTCCGGTCTGGTCCATGCCGCTCACGTAGCGCGCGGTGCCCGTCACCGTCGCAGGACCGATCGTAAAGGTGTTATCGAAGTGGGCGCGGTAGCGCGGCGTGCCGGCACCCGAGGAGAGGATGTATGGCGCCTCGGTTCCAACGTACTGCTGCTCAACGGGCGGGCTGCCCGGGAACGTCATCTTCCAGCTCAGGATCTTGGTGGCCGAGATGTCGCCCCGGTATGTGAGGGTCCCGGGGAGGTTGGCGCGCAGCCGCAGATCGATGTCGATACCGTCCGTCTGCAGCGAGTTGGCGTTGAGGTAACCCGATGCCACGACCGTCGGCCGCGGCGGCGCATTCGGGAACTGCGGGTCGGGATTGTCAAGCGCGATCACGTATCCCGGGGTCGGCTTACCGGCGAAGTACTCGCTGAGTCCGGTAGCGGTGTCGGGAGGCACGATTACGTTGGTTTTCTTGATCACGTAGTAGTCGGCGGACACGTTGGCGAACCCCACGGGCTCGAACACGACGCCGAAGGTGCCGCTTTCCGACTTCTCCGGCTGGATCGACGGGTTCGCGGAATTCTGCAGTCCCAGGGAGTAGGGATTGGTGTAGGCGTCGTTGTTGTGCAGCGCTGCCCACGCAGATGCCTGGGTCTGAGGTGTGAAGGTGATGTAACCCAGCGACTCACTCGAGCCGTTCTCGGCAAAGGAGGGCGCTCGGAAGCCGCGCGAGTACGTCGTACGCAGCGCGAGCTGCCTGAGGGGCGTCCACTTTATGCCGACCTTCGGAGTCGTCGAGTTGCCGAAGTCGCTGTAATGGTCAAAGCGGCCGGAAACGTTCACTTCCAGATGCCTGACGATCGGCAGTCCCAGCTCAGCGTACCCGGCGAAGACTGTGCGCGAACCGATGGTCTGTGAGATCCCGAGAGCCTGAACGTCGTTGTTCGGATTCAGATTCGGGTCATCCTGCGCCTCATAACGCCCTTCCACCCCGAGCCCCAGCCCGAGCGGCCCGCCGGGCAGTTGCGCGAGCTCGCGTGTCGCACGGAAATCGACGGAGTCGAGATCCGTGGTGGAGGTCTTGGGGAGCGCCGGCGCGAGTGCCGCTCGCGTCGCCGCGCTGTTGGCCGCCGGGTTGACGAAGTTGTAGGTCCCATTCGTGACGTCGTTGAGCAGCTGCTTGTAGCTCAGGAGCCCGTACCAGGTGGTGCCGAGCCACGAGTGGTTCACGACCAGGGCCGAATCGTAACTCCAGCCGCCCAGATCGCCTTTAACCCCGGCGACCAGACGCAGATTGTGGTTCTTTTCGATGATCGTCGACCCAATATCACCGAAGGCGTAGTTGATCAGCGCATACGGGCAGGAATTGGTGGCGGCGCAGGCTGCGTTGGCGAACGGATCGTTGGGATTGAGTGCGCCGGTCGGAAGCACTGGCGGCAACGCGAGGAAGTTCGTGTTGTTGGGGGTGCCGAACTCGATCTGCGCTGGCGCGAGATCGATGTTGACCTGATTCTGGTAATAGCTCGCATTCACATACGCGGTGGCGTTCTCCGAGATGCGCGCCGCCACTCGCGAGTAGAGCCCGACGCGTGTCTCCGCCGGCTGGTCGTCCAATTGGCCGAACACCCCGTTCTGCCACGAGCAGTAGGTGCCCTGCGCCGGATCGGCGACCTGCGTCTGTCCCGCGACGCATCGGCTCAGCAGTTGCGCCACGGCGCCCGCGTTAGGGGTGCCCGAAGTCAACATGCCCGGGGTCGACAGCGTTCCCGGCGTGACCGTCGCGGCATAGGAGCCGCTGAGGTTGGCCGGTTGACCGGCGGAAAGGTTGAGCCCGCCAATCGATGACAGATCGTTGGTGTTGTACGGGAACGGGCGGCTCGTGAACAGGATTCGGCCGTCGCGTTGGTACTCGAAGCTCACCATGGCGTTGTAGCGATCAGTGTTCAGGTCGCCGATCCCCGCGCTGGCGTTGAAATGCTCCGACGAGCCTCCACCACGCGTCGAGTCACCGACCTCGAGCTTCGATTCGCGGCCCTGATAGTTCTGCTTCAGCATCACATTGATGACGCCCGCGATCGCGTCGGCTCCATAGATCGAGGAGGCACCGTCCTTCAGCACCTCGATGCGCTCTACCGCGTCGATCGGAATGGTGTTCAGGTCTACGAAACTGCGAACGCCGTCATCGGCGAGCGCGTAGTTGGCCGCACGCCGGCCGTCGATGAGCACCAGGGTCGAATTCACCGTGAGGCCGCGAAGCGCGACCCCGGACGAGCCAGCCGCGAAAGCCAGACCGAACGAGGTCGGTAAGGTTCCACTGTTGTCCGCCGAGAGTGTACGCACCACGTCCGCGAAGGTCGTGTAACCGGTCGCCTGGATGTCGGCCGTCGAGATCACGGTGACCGGCGACGGCGTCTCAGCGTCGGTACGGCGCAGCAGGCTGCCCGTGACGACGATCTCTTGGAGCTTCTGGCCCGAGGAGGGTTGGGTGGAAGGGGGCACCTGGGCATACACAGCCACAGCGCCGCTGGCGGCGGCGAGCGCGGTCACCGCGAGCGCGCTCTTGATCGTGCGCGCGACTGGGTAACGAGTCATGTGTCCTCCCTGAAGCGAAGATGCCGCGTCGGTCTTGGTGCTGGTTGTCGCGATCGTCCCGCCTCGGAGTCCAGCCGGGCGGGGATCCAACAGCGTGGCAATGTTAGCAGCGGGCTCGAGTCGAGCGGAAGGTTCCGTTGCGTGCTGACAACGGGTTTTCGCCCACATTTCCCTGCCAGACTGAGGTGTGACTAACGGTGTGAGGAGGGGTCGGGAACGGAGCAGGCAGGGTGTGAGAGGCAAGCTGGCGCCGGGTGTGTAAGATCCCGTGCGGCGAGGCGGCTTACGTTTTGTTGTCGCTCGGCAACATCGCCGGGGATCCTTTCAGGGCCAGAAGGAGGAGCGGAGATGGGGGTAGTTCTTGGGGTCGATCGGGCCGCTGCGCGATGCGTGCTCGCGGGAACGCTGCTGTTGGCTCTGTACTGCGGAGCGCTGGCGGCCCGGGATATCGGATCCGACGCGCGCGAGCTCACAGTCGCCCGCCTTCAGGCTGAGCTCGCCACCCATGGGACCCGTGTGCGCAGCATCGAGGCACACTACGCCGCCCGCATCGCAGCGCTCGATGCGCGGGGGCCCACGCTCCGGTCGGTGCTCGAGGTGAATCCCGATGCCGCTGCGATCGCGGCGCAGCTCGATTCGGCCGGCGGGCCCCGCGGACCGCTCTATGGCGTCCCGGTGCTGCTGAAGGACAACATCGACACGGCGGACCGGATGTTGACCACCGCGGGCTCTCTCGCGCTCGTCGACTCAAAACCGGCGCGCGATGCCTTCATCGTGCAGCGGCTGCGCGCCGCCGGCGCCCTCATACTCGGGAAGACGAACCTGAGCGAGTGGGCCAACTACCGATCCAAACGCTCCTCTTCCGGGTGGAGCGGGCGCGGCGGGCAGACGAAGAATCCCTACGTCCTCGACCGCAACCCCTGTGGGTCGAGCTCCGGCTCGGGCACGGCCATTGCGGCCGACCTGGCGCTCGTGGCCGTCGGTACCGAGACCGACGGCTCGATCACCTGCCCGGCGAGCGTCAACGGCCTGGTGGGCATCAAGCCGACCGTCGGTCTCATCTCGCGCTCCGGCATCATTCCCATTGCGGCCAGTCAGGACACCGCGGGTCCGATGGCGCGAACCGTAGCAGATGCCGCGACGCTGCTGACCGTGCTCGCGGGCTACGATCCGGATGATCCGGCCACCGCGCCGCTGCGCGAGCGGCCGCCGCCGGACTACAGCCGATTCCTCGACGCGGCGGGCCTCAAGGGCGCGCGCATCGGCGTAATGCGCCACTTCGCCGGTTTTCACGAGGAGGTCGACGCGCTGTTCGAGCGCGCACTCGCGGCCTTGCGCTCGCGTGGCGCGGTGCTGGTGGATCCCGCCGACATCGCGAACGCGGACAAGCTGGATGCCGATGAGCAGATCGTGCTGGCGTACGAGTTCAAGGACGGGATCAACCGCTACCTGGCCACGCGAGTGGGCGGCGGGCCGCGCACTCTGCAGGACCTCATCGCCTTCGACGACCGCGAGGCGGGGCGCGAAATGCCGTTCTTCCGGCAGGAGCTGTTCCTCGACGCGCAGGCGAGCGCCGGCCTGACCGATTCCAAGTACCTCGAAGCGCATCTACGGTCGCACCGTCTCGCAGCCCGTGAGGGTATCGATGCGGCGCTCGCGAAGGACCATCTGGACGCCCTCGTCGCTCCGACCGTCGGTCCGGCGTGGACCACGGACCTCCTCAACGGCGATCACGTCGTCGGCGGAGGCGTGACGACGCCACCGGCGGTGGCGGGCTACCCGCACATCACCGTGCCGATGGGCGCCGTGCATGGGTTGCCGGTGGGGCTCTCGTTCGTCGGGGCCGCTTGGAACGAGGGACGCCTGGTGAGCTATGCGTACGCGTACGAGCAGACGACCCACGCGCGTCAACCGCCGCAGTTTCGGCCGACGGAGCCGTGAGAGGCTAATCGCACGGCCTGAGAAACACTGCTCGGGCGCCACCCCGCTCGCTCGCTACGGCGTCGGCTTCTTCCAGGCGACCGTGTCGCCGACTTTCAGCCCGAGCTTCGCCACCTCGCCGCCCTTGAGCTCGAGCACCCCGCTCACCGGTGTATCGGAGCTCAGCATGGTCATCGACATGGGTTGGGCGCGCTCGATGATCTTGGTGACGCGCCCCTGCGCACCGATGAAGAGCATGTCGAGCTCGATGTACGTGTTCTTCATCCACATGGTCTCGACGCGTGGACTCTCGAGCGGGAACACCATGCCGCGTCCCTCGGGCAGGTCGCTGACGAACATGAGCCCCTGCTGGGCGCGCTCGGGCGTGTCGGCCACCCACACGTCGAACGGATACTTGCGCACCGCGTGATGCTCGCCGCGGTGCGTGATCTCGAGCGAAGTGCGCGGAAAGGTCGCGAGATCGAGCGGCGCCCCCGGCGTCTGCGCCAGCGCGAGTGCGGACGTCAGCTGCGCGAGCGCCGGCAGCACGGCGAAAGGGATTGCGCGCGGCGCGGGCATACTGCGCCTAGCCGGGGCCCCTGCGGGCCTGCGGGCTGGTGAGCTCGGGCGCGCTCGGGGCCGGCGCGTCCGCGAACACCGCGTTGCCCGCAAAGTCGAAGCGCGTGACGAGAATGCGCGCGTCGCTGTTCAGCGCGCTCGCAGGCGATGTGCAGAAGCCGCGCGCCACGACGCGCCAGGTGCGCAGCGGCCCGCCGAGTGCGCCGAGCCGCTCCTGGCGCAGCTCATCGACCGTGCAGTGCTCGTCCCCGCGCGTGGCGAACACCTGCTCCTCGCCCTCGAGGATCACCGTGAGATTGGTGGGCAGGGCGCGCCCGGCGCGCCCTTCGTGGACCGCGCGCACACCGAACACCAGGCGCAGCCGCCGCCCGTCGCCGTGCGGGGGGCCGGCGAAGCTCATGCGCAGCGCGCTGCCGTCGGGGCGCAGTCCGCCGTCGCACTCGATGTCGGCGTTGCGCCAGTTGATGTCGAGATTCAGCGCACCGCGAATACGCGCTCTCAGATAGCCGTTGCCGGTCGGCAGGCAACCGTGCGAGACAGCCGGCGCCGCTGGCGGCGGCCCGGCGGGGGACAGGCCCGCGGGCGCCGTGGCGGCAAGGACCCACAGCAGCGCTGCACAGCGTGGCATGCGGGGTTGAGTGTACCGCGCCGGGTGGACGGCACGTCCCTCACGCGCCCGGTATCACCAGCAGAGCCTTGGCGAGACGCGCATGTCCGCGGGCAATCCCGCGTGCCACGTGCATGAGAAGCGTCACGATTACGATCCCTGAGACCATGCACAGCAGCGCACCGACGAGCGTGTGCGGTGAGTTCCAGTGCCAGTCGTCGATCCGGATCATGCTGCCCGGTACGCCCGGTACCAGGTCGAACTCGCGCGTCAGCAGGACGAGCGGCGCGAGCGCCAGGCGCAGTCCGACCGCAAGTCCGGTCACCGCGACCGTGAAGTAGATGATGCCGAGCGGCAGCATGAGGAGCAGGTACAGGAGCGTCGTCCAGGTGCGCACGTCCTTCAGCATCGCGCCGATGCGGCTCCACCAGCTCGCCGGCGCGCCGGGATGCAGCGGGCGCCGCGGCATGCGCTCGCCGGTCATCGCCTCGAGCAGTCTCCCTTCGCCGAGCGCGATCACGCGCGCGATGCCGATGAACGCGAGGAAGAACGGGATGCCGATGATGAGGAATGCGAAGCCGGCCGACAGCGACACGCCGGTGACGACGAAGGTGAAGTAGACGACGCCGGTTGCGAGCGTCAGCAGCATGTAGAAGAGCGAGGTGTAGGAGCGCGGGTCCTGATAGACGGCGAAAAAGCGCGCGAGGCCCGAGCCTTCCCCGGTGGCGCGCGGGGCGGGCGTCTTGAGCGCCGCTTTCACCTTCGCCTCGGTGTCGCGGTAGGCCGCGGCGACTTCCTCGGGCGCACCGTAGGTGCTCGCGATGAGCTCGAGCACGTCGGCCTCGGACTTCCCCGGGTGAGCGGCGACCTCGGCGCGCAGGTACTCCTCGGCGTCGTAGAGCGCGTCCTGGATCAGCGCCGGATCCTGCCCCTCGAGCGCGCGGCGCAGCTGCTTCAGATACTCATCGATCGAGCGGGGAGCATTGACACTCATGGGGCGTTTCCTTCGATGAAGCGATCGACAAAGCCGCGCGTCTGACGCCAGATGGCGCTCCACTGCCGGAGCATGGCGCGGCCGTCGTCGGTAATGCGGTAGTAGCGCCGCGGCGGACCGGAGTAGGAGGGCACGATGCGGCTGGTGGCGAGGCCCGCGGCCGCTAGGGTGCGCAGCACGGGATAGACGGTGCCTTCCTTGAAGAGGGCCTCGCCCTCGTTGGCCTTCTGCAGCCGCTTGGCGATCTCGTAGCCGTAGAGATCCTCCTGGCTGCGCTCGAGCACCGCGAGCAGAACCAGGGCCACCAGCCCCGCGTTGAGGTCCTTCTGAAACTTGCGGGCCTGACTATCATCCATTGCATAGTATTATTTACTATATAGTACTATACATCAACTAGTATATTTCTACAGGAGTAGCGCGGGGACAGGGATGGGGTGGGTGTCAGCCCATGCCAATGCGCATGAGTCAAAGCGGGTGGGCCGGCGGCTCCCCCGGGCCGGACTGCTAGACTCCGCGTTTTTCCGCGGGACAGGTGATGAGGAACGCGCTCCTGGAAGTCACGCCCGTCATCCCGGAAAGCCTCTCGCGGCTGCCCGAGCTCGCCGCCAATCTCTTCTTCAGCTGGCACCGTCCCACGCGGGCGCTGTTCGAGGATCTCGATCCCGAGCTGTGGAAGCAGACCAACGGCAACCCGCGCCTGATGCTTCGCTGTGTCGACCAGCTCGCCCTCGACCGGTACGCGCGCGACGAGGTGTACCTGGCGCGCTACCGCCAGGCCCTCGAGACGCTCGAGGCCTACTTGAGAGTCACGACGCCGGCGGGGGACGAGCCGCTGGTGGCGTACTTCTGCGCCGAGTACGGCTTTCACGAGAGCTTCCCCATCTACTCCGGTGGGCTCGGCGTGCTCGCCGGGGACTACTGCAAGGCGGCGAGCGACGAGCGCGCCAATTTCGTCGCGGTGGGGCTGCTCTACGAGCAGGGCTATTTCACTCAGACCGTCGACAACGACGGCGTGCAGCACGCCGAGTATCGCGAGCGTGACCCGCGCGACCTGCCGGTCGAGCCGCTGCGCAGCGCCGCGGGCGAGTGGCTCAAGGTCTCCGTGCGGATCGCCGGCCGCGTCGTGGTGGCGCGCCTGTGGAAGGCGCAGGTCGGCCGCGTGCCGGTGTATCTGCTCGACACCAACTGCAACGAGAACGTGCCCTCCGACCGCGACATCACTCACCGCCTCTACGGCGGCGACGAGTCGACCCGCGTGCGCCAGGAGATGATCCTCGGGATCGGGGGCCTCAGGACTCTGCGCGCGCTCGGGGTGCAGCCCGCCGTGTGGCACCTCAACGAGGGGCATGCGGCGTTTCTGATCCTCGAGCTGCTGCGCGAGCACCTCTCGCAGGGACTGCCCTTCAACGCGGCCCTCGAGGCGGTGGCCGCGGACTGCGTGTTCACTACCCATACACCGGTCGCGGCCGGCCACGACGCCTTCGGGCACGAGCTGATCGTCGCGCACTTCGGAGACTTCGTGCGCGAGCTCGGCGTGCCGGTCGAGCGCGTCCTCGATCTGGCGCGCGCCCCCTCGAGCCCGGGTCTCTTCAACATGACGCGCCTCGCGCTCTCCGGCACGCGCCATGTCAACGGCGTGAGCCGCATCCATGGGGCGGTGTCGGCGCGGCTGGTCGCGGACCAGTGGCCCGAGGTGCGCCCCGAGGACAACCCGATCGGCTTCGTGACCAACGGCGTGCACGTGCCGACCTTCCTCCACCAGTCCTGGATGGATTTCTTCGATCGCGAGCTGGGGAGCGAGTGGCGCGAGCGGCTGCGGGATCCGGAATTCTGGAGCGCGCTCGAGCGCGTGCCGGACGAGCGCTACTGGGCGACCGCACAGGAGGTGAAGGCGCGGATGCTCGCGAGCGTGCGCGAGCGGCTGCAGCGCGAGTACGAGCGCAAGGGCCTCTCTCCCGCGCAGCTGCGGCACGTGACGCGCCTGCTCGATCCCCAGCGCCCCGGGGTGTTGACCCTCGGCTTCGCGCGGCGCTTCGCCACCTACAAGCGCGCGACGCTCCTGCTGCGCGACCGCGCGCGGCTCGCGCGCCTCGTCAACAACCCCGAGCGCCCCGTGGTGCTGCTCTTCGCCGGCAAGGCCCACCCGGCGGACGAGCCCGGCAAGCAGCCTCTGCGGGAGCTCCGCCAGCTCATGCTGAGTCAGGAGTTCGTCGGCCGGATCATCTTTCTCGAGGACTACGACCTGCAGCTCGCCCGCAGCCTCGTCTCGGGCGTCGACGTGTGGCTCAACAACCCGATTGCGCCGCTCGAGGCGAGCGGCACCTCCGGCATCAAGGCGGCCATCAACGGGCGCCTCAACCTGAGCATCCTCGACGGCTGGTGGGCGGAGGGCTGGATGCAGGACAACGGCTGGGGCATACCGCCGGCCAACGTTCAGGATCCCGAGCGGCGCGATGCGCTCGAGGCCGAGCTGATCCTCGCCACGCTCGAGGAGGAGGTGGTGCCGCTCTACTACACCCGCGACGAGAGCGGCTGCCCGGAGGCGTGGGTTCAGCGCAGCAAGCGCGCCATGATGACCGTGATCCCGGCATTCAACATGCGCCGCGTGCTGTTCGACTACACCCGGGGGCTGTACCAGCCGGCGGCGGCGCAGCACCGGCGCCTCACGGCCGACGGCTTCGCCGGCGCCCGCACGCTCGCGGACTGGAAGACCCGTGTGCGGCAGGCCTGGCCCAAGGTGAGCCTCCGGCTCCTCACCGATGCGACACGCGATCTGCCGCGCGGCGAGCGGCTGCGGCTGCGCGCGGCAGCGGGGCTGAACGGGCTCACCCCCGCGGACGTGCGCGTGGAGTTCGTCGCCCGGCGACTGTTGCCCGAGGCCGAGCTCACCCCCCCGCCTCTGTCCTCCTACAACCAGCCGCCCCGCGAAGGCCTCTGGCAGGCGCGCTTCTCGGCGACCGAGGAGCAGGACACGGACGGCGCCATGGTGTTCGCGCTCGATGTCGAGCCAAAGGAGTGCGGCCAGTTCCGGACCGAGGTCCGCATCTACCCGTGGCACGAGCTGCTCTCGCACCCCTACGAGCTCGGACTGATGAAATGGCTGTGAGCGGCGAAGCCGCCGGGGTCGCCGGTGCCGAGGTTGCGCGGGCGATGCGGCATGCGGTGTAGTACGGCTCATGGTCCGCCAGCCCGCACGCGCCTCGTCCGGTCGGTACGTGAGCCGCCTGACGGGCGGCACACTCGCCATCATCATGGCGGGCGGGCGCGGCGAGCGGCTCCGCGACCTGACGGCGCACCGCTGCAAGCCGGCCACGCCCTTCGGCGGCAAGTTCCGCATCATCGACTTCGTGCTGTCGAACTGCGTGAACTCCGGCATCCGCCAGATCTCCATCCTCACTCAGTACAAGGCCCAGTCGCTGATTCAGCACGTGCAGTACGGCTGGGGCTACCTGCGCGGTGAGTTCGGGGAGTTCATCGAGGTGGTCCCCGCTCAGCAGCAGCTCGGTCCGGTCTGGTATCGCGGCACGGCGGACGCCGTGCACCAGAACATCGAGCTGATCGTCTCGCACCGGCCCAAGCACGTGCTGGTGCTCGCCGGGGATCACATCTACAAGATGGACTACGGCCCGATGATCGCCTACCACGTGGAGAAGGGCGCCGACATCACCGTCGGGGTGGTCGAGGTGCCCGCGCGCGAGTCGCGCAACTTCGGCGTGCTCACCGCGACCGAGTGGAACCGCGTCACCAAGTTCGCCGAGAAGCCCGAGGCGCCCGACACGCTGCCGACGCGTCCCGACACGATTCTCGCCTCCATGGGCATCTACGTATTCAACACCCAGCTGCTCGAAACCCTGCTCGCCGCGGACGCCGCGAACGAGACCTCGGTGCACGACTTCGGCAAGAACATCCTCCCCGAGGCCATCGCCGGCAACAAGCAGGTGTTCGCCTACCCGTTCCAGGACGTGAAGACCCGGGCGCAGAGCTACTGGCGCGACGTCGGCACCATCGACGCCTACTACGACGCCAACCTCGAGCTGGTGCACGTGCGACCGGAGCTGAACATCTACGACGAGGACTGGCCCATCTGGACCTACCAGGGCCAGCGGCCGCCCGCGAAGTTCATTCTCGACGAGGACGGCCGCCGCGGCATGGCCGTCAACTCCATGGTGTCGGGCGGCTGCATCATCTCGGGGGCGGTGCTGCGCGAGTCGCTGCTGTTCTCGGACGTGCGCATCGAGGAGCGCTCGAGCATCCATCGCTCCGTGATCCTGCCGCACGCGGAGATCGGCCGCGGCTGCGCCATCTCCCGCGCCATCATCGACGAGGGGTGCGAAGTGCCCGACGACATGCACATTGGCGTCGAGCCTGAGGCGGACGCGCGCCGCTTCCACCTCACCGAGAGCGGCGTAGTCCTGGTCACCGCCGACATGCTGCGCGCCCTGCGCGGCGGGTAGACGTGGCCGCCGCCGCGACCCGCCTGCCGGTGATCCTGCTGTGGCACATGCACCAGCCGCAGTACCGCGATGCGCTCACCGGTCAGTACGAGCTGCCCTGGACCTACCTGCACGCGGTGAAGGACTACACCGACATGGCGGCGCACCTCGAGGGGAGCTCCGCCGCGCGCGCCGTGGTGAATTTCACGCCGCTCCTGATCGAGCAGCTGGACGAGATCGCGCGGCGCATCGCCGAGCATCTCGAGGCGGGCGCACCACTCCCCGATCCGATGCTCGCGCTCCTGGGCCCCGACCCGGTGCCGATGGAGCCGGCGCAGCGTCTCGAGCTCCTGCGCGGCTGCCTGCGCGCGCAGCGCAAGCAGATGATCGAGCGCTTCGGCCCGTATCTGGAGCTCGCGACCATCGCCGAGACCCTCGGCACGCCGGAGCGCATCCCCTACGCCTCCGACCAGTTCATCCACGACCTCGCCGTCTGGTATCACCTCGCCTGGCTCGGCGAGACCGTGCGGCGCACGGATCCGCTGGTCGCGCGCCTCACCGAGCGCGGGCGCGACTTCTCCGCGGCGCATCGCCGCGACCTGCTGTCTCTGATCGGCGAGCTGGTCGGGCAGGTGCTGCCGCGGTACCGCCGGCTGGCCGAGGCCGGACGGTGCGAGCTCTCCGTCACGCCCTACGGGCATCCGATCCTGCCGCTGCTGCTCGACTTTCGGTGCGCCCGCGACGCGGTCCCCGAAATGCCGCTGCCCCGGCACGCGGCATACCCCGGAGGCGCGGCGCGCGCCGCCTGGCATGTCGAGGAGGGCATCCGCGTGTTCGAGCGCGCTTTCGGCCACCGGCCCGCGGGGTGCTGGCCGGCCGAGGGCGCGATCAGCGCCGCGGCGCTTCAGCTCCTCGCCGCCGGCGGCTTCCGCTGGGCCGCGAGCGGCGCCGCGGTGCTGCGCGGGAGCCTCGAGCTCACCGACCAGCAGGCGGCGCTGGACCCGCTCGCCTTCAGCCGTCCTTACCGGCTGGCCGGCACCGGCATGGACTGCTTCTTCCGCGATGACATGCTGTCCGACCTCATCGGCTTCACCTACGCGACCTGGCACGGCGACGATGCCGTCGCCAACCTCACCAACGAGCTCACGCAGCTCGCGCGCCGCTACGAGCCGGGCGGGAATCACGCCGTGCTCATCGCTCTCGATGGCGAGAACGCCTGGGAGCATTACCCGTTCAACGGCTTCTATTTCCTGCGCGCGCTCTACGAGAAGCTCGCCGAGCATCCTGAGCTCGAGCTGATGACGCTCTCCGAGTGTCTGGCGCGCGGGATTCAGCCCGCGCCGCTCCCGCAGGTCATGGCCGGAAGCTGGGTGCACGGGACGCTCGCCACGTGGATGGGCGATGCGGCGAAGAACCGGGCGTGGGATCTGCTCTGCGACGCCAAGGGGGCCTACGATCGCGTGACGGCGGAGCTCCGCGACCCGGCCGAGCGCGCGGCCGCGGGGCGCCAGCTCGCGCTCTGCGAGAGCTCCGACTGGTTCTGGTGGTTCGGGGATTACAACCCTGCGGATGCGGTGAGCCAGTTCGACCGCCTCTACCGGCGACAGCTGCTGGTCCTCTATCGGCGACTGAATCTCGCGCCCCCCCCGGAGCTGGCGCTGCCGATCTCCGAGGGGCACGGCGCTCCGGAGCACGGCGGAGTCATGCGCCGCGCCACCGCCGGCTGAGCCCCGGCGGACTCGGTTCCACGTGGCCAGCATGCGATTGCCCGTGTTCGATCGGCGCCGCGCGGGCGTGCTGCTGCCGATGTCCGCGCTCGAGGCAGCGCTCGGGCGCGGCGGCCGCGCCTGCATCGACTGGCTGGCCGAGGCGGGGTTTTCCGTCTGGCAGATCCTGCCCGCGGGCCCGGTGGGCGAGGATCGCTCGCCCTACTGGGTGCGCTCCGACTGCGCCGGGAACCCCGCATTTCTCGACCCGGCGGAGCTGCCGGATCCGGCCGGTCCCGTCGATCCGGAGTTCCTGGCGGCGTCCGCCTCGTGGCTCCGCGACTACGCGCTGTTCGAAGCGCTCACAGGCGCGCACGCCGGGGCGCCGTTCTGGGAGTGGCCACCCCCGCTGCGCGATCGCGAGCCCGAGGCGCTCGCGCGGGCGGCGGCTGAGCTCTCGGCCGAGGTGGCGCGCCTCGAGCGCGAGCAGTACGGGTTCTACGTGCAATGGAACAGGCTGCGCGCGTACGCCCTGTCGCGCGGGGTGCGGCTGCTCGGCGATCTGCCCTTCTACGTCGGCCCTTCCTCAGTGGAAACCTGGGCACATCGCGAGCTGTTTCAGCTGAAGCCCTCCGGCGAGCCGGCGGCCGTCGGCGGCGTGCCGCCCGACTACTTCTCGCCCGTGGGGCAACTGTGGGGGAATCCCGTATACGACTGGCAGGCCCTGAAGCGCACCGGCTTCGCGTGGTGGCTCGCGCGAGTGCGCGCGCAGCTTGCGCGCATGGATCTCCTCCGGATCGATCACTTCCGGGCGCTCGCGGCGTACTGGGCCGTGCCCGCAGGCGCCCGCGACGCGCGCGGCGGCGCCTGGCAGCACACGCCGGGCGAAGAGCTCCTGCGCCGGATCCTCGATGAGTTCAGCGACCTGCCGCTGGTCGCCGAGGATCTCGGCCTCATCACCGAGGACGTGCTGGCGCTCAAGAACGGGTTCGGCATCCCGGGGATGCGCGTGCTGCAGTTTGCTTTCGACGGCGAGCCGGACAACCCACACCTGCCGTATCTCTACGATCGCGACTGCGTCGCGTACTCCGGCACCCACGACAACGACACGACCCTCGGCTGGTACCGCAGCCTCGACCGCGACACCGCGCAGCGCGTCGACTACTTTCTGGGGGCGACGGCGGAGGCGATGCCCGAGGCGCTGATCCGCGCCGCTCTCGCCTCCGTGGCGCGCCTGGCGGTCATTCCGGCGCAGGACCTGCTCGGGCTCGACTCGGCGGCGCGCCTCAACACGCCGGGGACCGTGGCGGGGAACTGGACCTGGCGGCTGCCGCCCGGTGCGCTGACGACCGAGCTCGCGCAGCACTATCGCCGCCTGAACGGCGCCTTCGGGCGCGCGCCGGGATGAGTGCCGGTATGAGCGCCGGTTTGAGCGCCGGTATGCGCGGCCTCGCCGGGCTCGCGGCCGCCGTGCTCCTCGGCAGCTGCGCGCTGACGCCGAGATTCACTCCTCCGAGGCTCTCGATCGCCGACGTGCAGCTCGAGGGCGGCGATCTGTGGGAGCAGCGGCTCCGGGTGCGCCTGCACGTCGAGAACCCCAACAGTCGCCCCCTGCCCGTGAAGGGGCTCGAGTACACGCTCGAGGTCGCGGGCCAGCAGCTCGCACGCGGCGCCTCGGCCGCGAGCTTCATCGTGCCGGCCATGGGGGAGAGCGAGTTCGACACGAACGTCACGACCAACCTCGCGGGGACGCTCCTCACGCTCCTCGGGCGAGGTCCGGACGGCCTCGGGCGGAGCGTCGAGTACCGTCTCACCGGTAAGGTCTCGCTGTCCGAGGGGCTGCTGCGATCGATCCCCTTCGACGAGCGCGGCAGCTTCAGGCTGCAGTGAGGCGCCGGTAGAGCGCCACGTACTCCCCGACCTGGCGCTCCCAGGAGAAGTCCTGCGCCATGCCGTTCCTGAGGAGGCGCGCCCAGTGCGCGGGCTGCGCGTACAGGTCGAGCGCCGTGTTGAGCGCCCACTCGAGCGCACCGGGGCTGAAATCGTCGAACACCACGCCGGTCCCCGTCCCGAGGGCGGGCTCGTAGTGCTGCACCGAATCGGCGAGTCCCCCCGTGCGGCGCACGATCGGGACCGTGCCGTAGCGCAGGCTGTACATCTGGTTCAGCCCGCACGGCTCGTAGCGCGAGGGCATGAGAAAGAGGTCGCTCGCCGCCTCGATCCAGTGCGCGAGCTCGTCGTCGTAACCCGAGTGGAAGCGCACCCGTCCGGGGAAGTCCCGCTCGAGCGCGCTGAAGAACTCCTCGTACCGCGGCTCGCCGTTCCCGAGCGCCACAAAGGCGAGCGGCCGCTCGTCGAGCACCTTCGGCAACGCCTCGAACATGAGCTCGATGCCTTTCTGCACGGCGAGGCGGCTCACGATTCCGGCGAGTGGAACCTCCGGCGCCGTCGTGAGCTTCTCGCGCGCGGCGAACTGCCGCTTGAGCTCCCCCTTCACCGCGAGGCTGCCCGCGTCGTAGTGCCGCGGCAGGTAGCGGTCGCGGCGGGGATCCCACTTCTCGTAGTCGACGCCGTTCAGGATGCCCGATACGGCGGCGCCGCGGGCGCGCAGGCTGTCCTCGAGCCCCATGCCGTACTCAGCGGAGCAGATCTCGCGCGCGTGAGTCGGACTGACCGTGGTGATGAGGTCGGCGTAGAGGATCCCGTGCCGCAGCGCGTTGATCCGTCCGCCGGCGAGATCGCCCGGGTGCAGCAGCTCCCTCGCAGCGGGCGCGAGCCCGAGATCCGCGACGCGCTCGGCGGCGAAGATGCCCTGGTAGCCGATGTTGTGGATGGTGAGCACCGTGCGGGTCGCGCGAAACAGTGGCTCGCGCGCCCACACCGTGCGCAGGAAGAGCGGCGCGAACGCCGTGTGCCAGTCGTTGCAATGCAGAACCCGGGGCGCGAAGCCGAGGCGCCGGCACGCCTCGAGCGAGGCGCGCGTGAAGGCGAGGAAGCGCAGGTGCTCGTCGGGATCGCTGGTGTAGATCGCGCGGCGCGCGTAGAGCTCCGGACAATCGATGAGGTGCACGGGCGCGCCTCCCGGCAGCCGCCCGTGGAGCACCGAGAACACGTAGTGGTTCGGCCCCAGGGCGAGCGACAGGCCCTGGAGGCCCTCGACCGGCTCAGCCTCGATGCCCGCCCGGTCGATGGTCGCATAGCACGGGGTGAAGAGCCGCACGTCGTGACCGGCGCGGTGCAGAGAGCGGGTGAGTGCCCCGGCCACGTCCGCGAGCCCTCCGGTCTTGGAGAGCGGCTCGACCTCGGAGGCGAGCAGGCAGATGGCGAGTTTCTCTTGCATCGGGCGCTGTTGCGGCGAATGCCGGTCAGCTTACCGGATGCGTGTCAGGCTATCGAATGCCTGTTGGACCCTCGGGTGCCTGTCAGGATGCCGGACCGTTGTCAGGTTATGATGTGAGAATGCAGCGCCTGCTGATCAGCATCGCGGTTACGCTGCTGCTGGTGGTCTCCATCGCCGTGGGGGTGGCCGTCGCCCGCTGGCCGCACCTGTGGCGGTGAGTTCCCGCACCCGCAAGAATCGGGTCGCACCCGCTGAGGACGTGACTATCATCACACCGATGAGCACCGAGCCCGCCTTCGTCGACAGCCGCGATTTCGCGCGCATCGCCCGCGCGATCCGCTTCATCGACGACAACTTCCGCAGCCAGCCGCGCCTGGCCACGATCGCCGGCTCGGCGCGCCTGTCGGAGTTTCATTTCAACCGCCTGTTCCGGCGGTGGGCCGGCATCACCCCCCGGCAGTACCTGGCGTTCGTCACCGGGCGGGCCGCGCGCGGCGCCCTCGTCAATGACGCCTCCGTGCTCGATGCGGCCTACGGCGTCGGGCTCTCCGGTCCCGGGCGGCTGCACGATCTGATGGTGACACTCGAGGCGGTGACCCCGGGCGAGCTCAAGGCGCGCGGGCGTGACACGCCGATCAGCTACGGTTTCGCCGCCACGCCGTTTGGGCGTGCCCTCATCGCGAGCACGGCGCGCGGCGTGTGCCATCTGGCGTTCGTCGAGTCCGGAGGCGAGGCGGAGGCGGTTGCCGCCCTCGGCCACGGCTGGCCGCAGGCGCGGCTCGAGCGCGACGATCAGGCCGCCGCCGCGCTCGCGGCGCGCATCTGGAGCTCGCCCTCGGATCCCGCCACGCCCCTGAAGCTCGCGGTGAAGGGCACGAACTTTCAGCTCAAGGTCTGGCAGGCGCTGCTCGAGCTCGGCTCCGCCGGGCCCACCACCTATTCGGCTCTCGCCGGCGCCGTGGGGCTTCCCGGCGCCGCCCGGGCCGTGGGCCAGGCCGTCGGCGCCAACCCCGTCGCGTGGCTGATCCCCTGCCACAACGTGTTGCGACAGGACGGCGCGCTCGGCGGATACCAGTTTGGCGAGGACCGCAAGCGCGCCATGCTCGCCTGGCAAGCGCTGGATGGGCTTCCACGCCCGGCCGACCGCAAACGCCAGCTCGAGTCCTCCGGCGCTCTGAGGCGCGCGCGGCCGGCGACATAACGCAGCTCCGGCTCGACTCCCGGCTTCGACCCTAAAGCTTAGAGCGCCGTCAAGCTCGAAGCGGTGTCAATGGGTTGTCATATGGTCTAACATATTGATTCATAATAAAAATACTGAACTGTACACGGCGGGGCATGCCCCCGGAGCTGGTAGACTAGTCGCTGTTTCCCCGCTGTCGAAACGCTCATGTCCGCCTCGCCCTACAAGCAGCTCGAACAGGAGTTCAAGCGCCTGCATGCCTTCCGCGGTGCTCTCGCGCTGCTGCGCTGGGACGCAGCCGTGATGATGCCTCGCGGCAGCGCCGACGTTCGCGGCGAGCAGCTTGCGGCGCTCGAGACCGAGCATCACGCGCTCCTTACCGCGCCGCGCATCATCCGCCTCCTGGACCGCGCCCAGGCGAACACCCAGGGGCTCGAGGACTGGCAGATCGCCAACCTGCACGAGATGCGCCGGCAGCGCGATCACGCGATCGCGACCCCCGCGACGCTCGTTTCGCGCCTCACGAAGGCCGCCTCGCGCGCCGAATCGCGCTGGCTCGAGGCCCGCGCGCAGGGCAAATTCGAGGCCTTTGCGCCGTACCTCGAGGAAGTGGTCCATCTGGTGCGGGACAAGGCTGCCCTTCTCGGCCAGGCGCTCAACCTCGCCCCCTACGACGCACTGGTCGATGAGTTCAGCCCCGGGCTCACGACCGCGGACATCGACGCCATGTTCAAGGCGCTGTCGCGGCGGCTCTCCTCGCTCATCCGCGAGGTGATCGCCGAGCAGGAGGTGCGGCCGGCGCTGCCGCTCCCCGGGAAGTTCCCCGCCAGCAAGCAGCGGGCGCTCGCCGTCGAGGTCATGAAGAGCGTCGGTTTCCCCTTTGACCGGGGGCGGCTCGACGAGAGCGAACACCCCTTCACCGAGGGGGTCCCGGGCGATATCCGGGTCACGACGCGCTTCGACCCCGACGACATCTTCTCGGGTCTGCTCGGCGCGCTGCACGAGACCGGACATGCGATGTACGACCTCGGGCTCCCGCAGGACTGGCGCGACCAGCCCGTCGGCCGCGACCGCGGCATGGCTCTCGAAGAGAGCCAGTCGCTGCTGATCGAGATGATCGTGTGCCGCAGCCGGCCGTTCGTGCGCTATATCCAACCGCTGCTGGCGAAGCATTTCGGCACGAGCGGACCGGAGTGGGACGTGGAGAACATCTACGGCCACCTCACCCGGGTGCGGCGCGGACTGATCCGCGTGGATGCGGACGAGCTCACCTACCCGCTGCACATCATGCTGCGCTACGAGCTGGAGAAGCAGCTGCTCGCCGGAGAGCTGGCGGTGCGCGACCTGCCCGAAGCCTGGAACGCCGGGATGGAGGAGCGGCTCGGCATCCGCCCGGCGAACGATGTGGAGGGGTGCCTGCAGGACATTCACTGGGCGGTCGGCTCCTTCGGATACTTCCCCTCCTACGCGCTCGGGGCGGTCATCGCCGCGCAGCTCTACGAGAGCCTGCGGGCCGACGTACAGGGGCTCGACGAGCAGCTCGCGCGCGGGGAATTCTCGGGGTTCTTCGCCTGGCTGCGCACGAACGTGCACGGGCTCGGCGCCAAGGTGCCGGTGCAGGAGTTGCTGCGCGGCGCGACCGGCAAGCCCCTCTCGGCGACTTCCTTCATGCGCTACGTCGAGGCAAAGTACCTCGAGACTCCCGCGAGCAGCAGCGCCGCGGCCTGACGCGGCGGCTCGCGCGCTCCTCTCCCGCCGCCTGAAGCGAGTGCCTTGCGTCATGGTGACAGCCGACGCCGCGAAGCCTTCCCGCACGCTCAAGCGTCTGAGCGCCCAGCTGCGCGGTGCCGTGGGCCGGGCGATCGCCGACTACCGCATGATCGCGGGCGGCGATCGCGTGATGGTGTGTATGTCGGGGGGCAAGGACTCCTACACGCTGCTCGACATGCTCATCTCGCTCCGGCGCAGCGCCCCTGTGCGCTTCGAGTTGCTGGCCGTCAATCTCGATCAGAAACAGCCCGGCTTCCCCGAGCAGGTGCTGCCGCAGTACCTCGCCGCGGCGGGCGTGCCGTTTCACATCATCGAGCAGGACACCTACAGCGTCGTGAAGCGCGTCGTGCCCGAGGGACGGACGCTCTGCGGACTGTGCTCGCGGCTGCGTCGTGGGGCGCTCTACCGCTTCGCCGCCGAGAACGGCATCACCAAGATCGCCCTCGGTCACCATCGCGATGACATCGTCGAGACGCTGTTCCTCAACCTGTTCTTCGGCGGACGGCTGAAGGCGATGGCGCCGAAGCTCCTGTCCGACGACGGTCGCCACGTTGTCATCCGGCCTCTCGCCTACGTCGCCGCGCGCGACATCGCCCGCTACGCCCGCGGTCGCGCCTTTCCACTGATTCCCTGCACGCTGTGCGGGTCCCAGGAAAACCTGCAGCGCGTGGCGGTGAGGAAGATGCTCGAGCGCTGGGAGCGCGCGTTTCCCGGTCGCACCGAGTCGATATTCTCGGCGCTGCGCAACGTCGAGCCCGAGCACCTGGCCGACCCCCGGCGCTTCGATTTCGCCGGCCTCGAAGCCCGGCGCGTGGCGCCCGCGCAAGCCGGGCAGCCGGCGCCGCCCAAGGTCGCGCCGATGAGCGAGCAGGACGAGAACGCGCTCGCGGACGCCTTCGCGACCTTCCCCGCGCTCGCCTGAGGCCTTGCCATTGGACGGCTCCCCGCTCGCCGCGCCTGCCTCTCTCGCGCTCTCCAACTGCTACTGGGTGCTGCCGGGGAGGCTCCTCGCCGGGGAGCATCCGGGCGGCGCCACCGCGTCCGCGACCCGGGCGCGGCTGCGCCGCCTGCTGCAAGCCGGCGTCAGCACCTTCGTCGATCTGACGGAGCCCGACGAGCTCGCTCCCTACGATGCAGAGCTCCCGGTGAGCGTCGTTTACCTGCGCTTCCCCGTCCCCGATCACGGCATCCCGGCAGAGCCTTCGCGCATGGCGGAGATCCTCGACTGTCTCGGCGCGGCGCTGCGCGCCGGCCGCACGATCTATCTGCATTGCCGTGCCGGGATCGGCCGCACCGGCATGGTGGCCGGATGCGTGCTGCTCGAGCAGGGCCGCTCGGGCGATGCGGCGCTCGCCGAGCTCAACCGGCTCTGGCAGCACAGCGGACGCGCGCCACTCTGGCCGTGGATTCCCGAGACCCTCGAGCAGACCGAATACGTGAGGAGCTGGGCGCGACCGGGACCCGCGGCGGCTGGAGCGACGATACGGCAATAGCGCTGTGCCTCGCAGCCGTCGAGCACGCCGCCGAGGCCGCCCGCACGACCTGCCAGGCACCGGCCGTTCTCGGCGCCTGCCGAGCGCTGGCCGTGGCGCTCGAGGCCGCGCTCCGCGGCGAGCCCAAGGCCGCTATCCTCGAGCGGGCTCGGACGGCCCTCGGTGCTGCAGCGCACCCGGATCCATCCCGCGCCCAGCCTGCGAGCACCGCGCCGGCTGCGCTCGCTGCGGCCTTGGACAGCTTCGCCCCACAGCGGGAATTTTCGCGATGCGGTGCTCATCTCCGCGAACCTCGGTGGGAACGGCGACGTTGTCGCCGCCACGTGCGGAGCGCTCGCGGGTGCGCACTACACTGCAGGCACAATCCCAGCTTCCTGGCGCAACAGCCTGATCAAAAAGCAATTGATCGAAAGCACCGCCGACCGCCTCCCCGCGCACGCGCTGCTGGACGTCGGCGGCTGAGCGCGGCTTCGCCAAAACGCGACTTTCTTCCGGTCGACCGCCAGCGATTCTTCGTGCAAAACCGGTGCTGCGCACCGCAGACACCGTGCGAGCGCTTGGGTAAGCTCGCTGCTGAGTTTCCCTCCAAGCCATCGTCCTTCCGAGCTATGTCCCCGACTCGCCGGTCGAGAATCGCGGCGCGCGCACGGGCGCGGCGCTGGACCCGCCTCTCCGACGAGCAGCTGCTCGCGATGCGCTTCTGTGACCTGAAGCTCTCGATCCAGCGCGCACCGCTCGCCCGACACGTGCGCCGGCTGTACGCGGACCTCGAGCGGCGCGGCATCGAGTTCAGGCCGCATGTGTGGCTCTCCGAGGAGTGGTTCTCGCCCGACGGAGTGCCGGGCATCGCCATGCCCTTCTATCTCGCCCATCCGCGCCTCGAGCGGCTCGAGCGGCGCATCATGCGCGAAGCGGAGGGCGGCGACCCGCGGCTGCTGCTGCGAATCCTGCGGCACGAGGCCGGGCACGCGCTCGACAACGCCTACCGGCTGCGCCGGCGCGGGCGCTGGCGGCAGGTCTTCGGCCCCGCCTCGCTTCCCTATCCCGCGCGCTACCGGGCGAGGGCCGGAAGCCGCCGCTACGTGCACCACCTCGGTGAGTGGTATGCCCAGGCGCATCCCACCGAGGACTTCGCCGAGACCTTCGCGGTGTGGCTCGCGCCCAAATCCGCCTGGCGCAAGAGCTACGCCGACTGGCCGGCGCTGCACAAGCTCAGGGCGGTCGACGAGCTCATCGCCAGCGTGCGCGGCAAGCGTCCGCCGGTGCGGAATCGCCTCCGCATCGAGCCCATCGAGCACAACACCCGCACGCTCGCGCAGCACTACCGGCGCAAGCTCGCGCGCAACCGTCAGATCCGCCGCGGGCTCGCCGACGAGCTGCTGCGCCGCGCCTTCACCTCCGAGCGCCCGCGCCGGCGTGCGCTGCGGGCGGCGACGCTGCTGCGCGCAGAGCAGCGGCGCCTCGGCGCGGCCGTGGCGCGCGCGTTGAAGATCGAGCGCTACAGCGTCAAGCAGGTGCTCGGCATGCTCATCGAACGCTGCGAGCGGCTCGGGCTCTACGTGCACGGCAATCGCCGCGACGCGCGGCGCTACTCGCGCTGGATGCTCGAGCGGCTCGCGGGACTGTACTCCCAGGGTGAGACTCCACACCTGCCGCTATGAGGCAACTGCGCACCCTGGCCGTGGTGCACAAGAGCCTGGTGCCGCCGGAGAGTCTCGAAGGTCACAGCGAAAAGGAAATCGAGGAGTGGCGCACCGAGTACGACGTCATCACGACGCTCCGCAAGCTCAAGCATGACGTGCGCTGCCTCGGCGTGCTCGACAGCCTGACGGAGCTGCGCAGCGCGATCGCCGAGTGGCAGCCGGACATCGTGTTCAACCTGCTCGAGGAATTCGACGGCATCGTCACCTACGATCAGCACGTGGTGGCCTTCCTCGAGCTGATGCGCCAGCCCTACACCGGCTGCAATCCGCGCGGGCTCCTGCTCTCGCGCGACAAGTCGCTCAGCAAGCAGCTCCTGGCCTTCCACCGCATCGCGACGCCGCAGTTCGCCGTGTTTCCCCGCGGCGCGCACTTCCATGTGCCGCGGAAGCTGCGCTTTCCGCTGTTCGTCAAGTCCACGGTCGAGGACGCATCGCTCGGGATCGCCCAGGCGTCCGTGGTGGAGGACGCCGCCCGGCTCAGGGAGCGCATCGAGTTCGTGCACGAGCAGGTGAAGACCGACGCCCTGGTGGAGGAGTACATCGAAGGCCGCGAGCTCTACGTCGGGGTGATGGGGAACGAGCGGCTCACGCGGCTGCCGGTGTGGGAGATGGTGTTCGGCTCCATGCCGGATTCGCTCGCGGCGATCGCCACGCGCAAGGTGAAGTGGGACAAGCGCTACCAGGCGAAGTACGGCATCACCACGCACGCGGCCACGGATCTGCCGCCGCAGGTGCTCGCCGCGCTCGACCGGCTCTCGCGCCGCATCTACCGGGCGCTCGGCATGTCAGGCTACGCTCGCATGGATTTCAGGGTGACCGCGCAGGGACAGGTCTACGTGCTCGAGGCCAACGCCAACCCGAATCTCGAGAGCGCCGAGGATTTCGCGGAGTCGGCGCGTGCCGGCGGCCTCGGCTACGGCGAGTTGCTCGAGCGGCTGATGGATCTCGGACTCAAGTACCGCGCGCAGTGGCGGGCAACCTATGGATGAGGGCGCACGCCGTGGACTCGTCTCCTGCGCGGGGTCCGCACGCGGGGCGGCGCCGCTCGCCGCGCTCGGGCTGATCGCCGCCGCGGCGTCCGCGCTCGGGCTCGTCGGGGGTTGCGCGAGCCAGGAGAAGCTGCGCAATCAGGAACTCACCGAGCTTCTCGGTTGGCTGCCCGGCCGCTACGAGAGCGGCGTCCAGGCCGACAGCAGCGCCCGGCGGAGCCTCGAGCCCCCACCGGAGCGCATCGCGCTGATCATCGCCAAGGTGTCTACGCCGCGGCTCGGCCGCCACGTGCTGTTCGCGCAGGAGACGGCGGCCGATGATCCGCGGCGCGTCATGAGCGAGCGGATGTGGAGCTTCAGGGTCGACGACAGGCGCGGCATCCTCGAGACCGTCTATGCGTTCAAGGACCCGCTGCGCTGGCGCGACGGGCAGGAGCACCTCGAGGTCTTCACGGGCGTCGTGGCGGAGGACGTGCTTACGGTGCCGGGCTGCGAGCTCGCCTGGAAGAAGGCCGGCGAGGAGTTCACCGCCACCCAGGATCCGTTGCTCTGTCGCGACGCCGGCGGTAACGCCGTGCGGTCAGCCGAGCTCACCCCCGACACGCTGGTGCTCGGCGAATATCGTTTCCGCAAGACGCGTTAGCGCGCGCCGGAGTGCTCGGCTGCCGCGGGCGATTTTTTCAGGTGCTCGTCGACCCAGTCCAGCACGGTGTGATACCAGAGCACGCTGTCGGCGGGCTTCAGCACCCAGTGATTCTCGTCCGGAAAGACGACCAGGAGGCTCTCGATGCCGCGTCGTTGCAGCGCCGTGAAGGCGGCTATTCCCTGGGAGTAGGGGATGCGGAAGTCCTGCTCGCCGTGGATGACCAGCATCGGGGTGCGCCACCGGGTCACGAAGTTGACGGGATTGGCCGCCTCGTAGCCCTGCGGGTGGCTATATTGCGGCCCGCCGAACTCCCACTCCGGGAACCACAGCTCTTCGGTCGCGTAGTACATCATGCGCTGGTCGAAGACGCCGTCGTGATTCACGATGCAGCGGAAGCGCTCCGGCCAGTTGCCCTCGATCCAGTTCATCATGAAGCCGCCGTAGGAAGCCCCGAGCGCGCAGGCGCGCTCGCCATCGAGCCACGGATATTTCTCGATCGCCGCGGCGAGCCCCTTCTGCAGATCGACGAGGGGCTTGCCTCCCCAGTCGCCCCGGATCGAGTCGGTGAACGCCTGGCCGTAACCCGGCGTGCCGTGAAAGTCGATCATCGCCAGCGCGTAGCCCGCGCCGGCGAACGTCTGCGCGTTCCAGCGGTAGGTCCAGAGGTTCCCGAAGCCCACCTGCGGCCCGCCGTGCACGACGAAGGCGATCGGATATCGCTTCGCGGGCTCGAAGCCGTAGGGCTTCACGACATACCCGTACACCGTCTCGTCGTTCCAGCCCCTGAAGGTGAATTGCTCGAACTCGCTCATGCGCCGGGCGGCCAGCAGCTCGCGGTTGGCGTCCGTCAGCCGCTCGGCTCTCCCGCCGCGTAGTGCCACCGAGTAGAGATCGACGGGACCTGCGAGCGAGGCGAGCGCGTACACCACGCGCTCGCGTCCGGCGCTGAACGCCTCCACCGTCCCGCTCGCCACGAGCCTGACGGGGACTGCGGTCTTCGGGTCGACCCGGTAGAGCGCCCCCTGACCGAGCTCATCGACCGTCGCGAGCAGCGCCTTGCCGTCGGGCGTTGCGCCGAGCTGGTGGACGGTGCGATCCCAGCCGCCGGTGAGCGATCGCGCCGAGCCGCTGCGGGCATCCTTGAGCATGATGTGGAAGCGGTCGGACTCATAGCCCGGGCGCTCCTGCGCGAGCCATGCCAGATCCCCATTGGCCAGGAACACCGGTTGTGTATCCGCAGCCGGATTGGCGACGGTGAGATTCACCGCAGCGGCGCCGCCCTCGACCGGCACCTCGAACAGATCGAAGTTGGTCGACCAGGGCTCGGTGCGCCCGGCGATGCGCGCGGAGAACACCAGCGTCCGGCCGTCGGGGCTGAAGGCGAAAGCCTCATCGTCCCCGAAGGGCTTGTCCGGAATATCGGCATCGAAGCCCCGCGAGAGGTCAACGGGCGCGCCGCCGGCGCCGCCGCCGGGGGCGAGCGGCTGGCTGAACAGGTGAGAGCGCGTACCGTTGCTCCAGGTGTCCCAGTGGCGGACGAACACACGCTCGTAGATGCGCGCGCCCGCCTTGTCCTTTGCCCTCGCGTCCAGCCGTTCCCGGGTGCAGCCGAGCGTCGGGCAGTCGGGGAAGACTTCCATCGAGAGGGCGAGCAGGTCACCGCGCGGCGACACCTTCAGCGATCCGACGTCGAGCGGATAGTCGGTCACCTGCTGCGCCTCGCCGCCGCTCGTCGCGATGCGCCAGACCTGGCCGCTCCCCGAGCGCGTCGAGATGAAGTAGAGCGTGCGACCGTCAGGGGACCAGCGCGGACTCGAGTCGCTCGCCTTGCCGCCGGTCAGGCGGCGAGGCGCTGCGCGGCGCGGCGCGAGATCGAGCAGCCAGAGGCTCGTACGGCCCTTGTTGGCGTCCATGTCCGTCTGCCGCTGCACGAAGGCGAGCTGGCGGCCGTCGGGGGAGAGCTGTGGGTCGGTGATGCGCTCGAGTCGCACCAGGTCGTCCACGGTGAAGGGCGCGCCGGCGCCTGCGGCCTGCGCCGCGCCGCCTGCGGCCTGCGCTGCGCCGGCAACGGCGGCGGGCATGGTGACTGCGACGAGCCCGGCCAGCGCGAGCCCGCGCGCCGCGCGGCACCTCACTAACCGGGGTCCCACGAAATTGCGCATCTTGCTGAGCGATGAGCGCTTGCTGGGCATGTCAGGCGCAATTTCGTGGGGTGGTTAACCGGGGTCCCACGAAATTGCGCATCTTGCTGAGCGATGAGCGCTTGCTGGGCATGTCAGGCGCAATTTC